>Ga0316622_100001789_pt1 | contig 14375 bp, 12 predicted proteins | sample OWC_Aug_OW2_C1_D_FD_207646 | JGI IMG/M metagenome (GOLD analysis project Ga0316622, IMG submission 207646) | Wetland soil microbial communities from Old Woman Creek delta, Ohio, United States - OWC_Aug_OW2_C1_D5_C | ecosystem: Environmental > Terrestrial > Soil > Wetlands | place: USA: Ohio... | reverse complement strand
GCCGAGAGCCCCTTCCCGAGCGCCCGGCGCTTGGCGGGGCCGCTCACCGGGCGAACAGGGCCATCTGGCCGTGGGTCATGAGCTCGCGGGCGAGCTGCAGGTACGCCTCCGCCCCCTTCGACCGGATGTCGTAGAGGATCACCGGCTGGCCGAAGCTCGGCGCCTCGGCGAGGCGGATGCTGCGGGGAACCTGGGTCTTGAAGACCTTGTCCTTGATGTGGGCCCGCACCTCGGCGATCACCTGCTGGGTCAGGTTGGCCCGCTCGTCGACCATGGTCAGGAGCACCCCCTCGATCTCGAGCGTGGGGTTGAGCGCGCGCTTGATGCGCTGGAGGGTCGCGGTGAGCTCCGAGATCCCCTCGAGGGCGTAGAACTCGCACTGCATCGGGATGAGCACGCTGTCGGCGGCGGCGAGGGCGTTCACGGTGAGGAGGCCGAGGCTGGGCGGGCAGTCGACGAGCACGTAGTCGTAGGCCCCCGCGACGGGGGCGAGGGCCTCCTTCAGCCGGAACTCCCGGGCGAGGACGCTCACGAGCTCGACCTCCGCCCCGGTGAGGTTGCGGTCGGAAGGGACGAGGGTCAGGTGCTCGAGATCCGTCGCGATCATCAGCTCCTCGAGGGGACGCTGCTCGATCAGGGCCTCGTAGAGGCTCGGCCGGCTCTCCCGGGTCTTGCGGCCGAGGCCGGAGGTCAGGTTGCCCTGGGGGTCGGCGTCGATGGCCAGGACCCGCCGCTCGGCCGCGGCCAGGCTGGCCGCCAGGTTGACGGCGGTCGTGGTCTTGCCGACCCCGCCCTTCTGGTTCGCGATCGCGATCGTCCGTCCCAAGATCCCTCTTGCCTCCCCCGGAGGCCCGGCAGGATAGCACAGGGGTTCCCGGGCGCCGGCCGCGGGCCACGTGAGACGGCCCCCCGGGCGGGTGTGCCACGTGAAACAATCCCGCGCGCGCCCCCCCGGACGGCGCCCGGCGCTCCTCCGTCAGCCGCAGCGACGGAAGACGGTGACGCTCCCCGCGAGGCCCTCTCCCTCGGTCGTCGCCTCGAACGGCCCGCTTGCGCCGGGTCGACCGCCGAGCACGACCAGGCGGCCCCCCGGCTCCACGAGGGGGGCGAGCGCCGCGAGGGGCAGGGCCAGCGCACGGAGGGTCACTGTGCGCGCCGGGAGGCCGTCGTAGCGGTCGTGCCGGACGCGAAGCACCCTCACCCGGCGGCCCGTGGTGCGGGCCGCCTCGCGCAGGAAGGCCCACCGCCGGGACCTCGGCTCGAGGAGCGTCACCTCGAGGTCGTCGCGCAGGAGGGCGAGGACGAGGCCGGGGGACCCGTTCCCCGAACCCACGTCGATGAGGCTTCCGGAGGCGGGGATCGTGGCCGCCGCGAGGACGTCCCCGACCAGGAGGCGCACGCGCTCGCCGGGCGTGCGCGCTCCCGTCAGGTTGACCCTCGGGCTCCACGTCGCGAGCGTGTCGAGGTAGGCGGCGAGGCGAACGACCCTCGCCTCGTCGAGGCCGAGCGCCTCGAGAGGCGCGCGGTGCTCACTCCCCGTCGTCGCGCGCCCCCGGCTCGGGGCCCGCCGGTCCGGACGGAGCCACGGTCACGCGCCGGTCCGGACCCTCCCCCACGCTGTAGGTGGTCACGCCCGGCTCGTCCTGCAGGGCGACGTGGACGATGCGCCGCTCGTAGGAGTTGAGCGGGTCCATCGTCCGCGGCTGCCCGTCCTCCCGCACTGCGGCGGCGAGGCGGCGCGCCTCCTCGGCGAGGGCCTCGTCCCGACGCTCCCGGAAGCCCGGGCAGGTGAGGCGCAGGGACTGCGGGTGGAGGGCGGCGCCGTACAGCCGCTGGAGGAGGTGCTCGGTGGCCCGCAGGGCGTCACCCCGGCCGTCCTCCCCGACGAAGAACGCCGCGTCGGCCCCCTGGAGCCGCACGACCACGGCCGCGTCGGTCTCCTCGATCTCGGCCTCCACCTCGAGGCCGCCGGCCTCTGCCACCGCACGGATCGTGGCGCGCAGGCCGGCGCGGGGCTCCACGGGACCGGCCGGTGGCGCCGGCTCGCGCGGAGGGGCCGCCCCCCGCCGGTGGGGCTCTTCGAGGAGCACCGCGATCCGGGCCGGGGTGGGCTTGAGGCCGCGCCCCCCTGCCTCCCCGGGGTCGAGAACGACGTAGCGCAGCCCGGCCCGCGGGAGGCCAAGGCTCGCCGCCGCCATCGCCACCGCCTCCTCGACGTCGGCCCCGGAGAAGACCCGGTCCTTCACTTCGCCCTCTTCTCGCGTGCGCCGCGCGCGTCGGCCGGGTGGAGGACCTTCATGGACACCCCCTGCTGGAGGATCGACCAGAGGTTCGAGGTGAGCCAGTAGAGGTTCAGGCCGGCCGGGGCCCACAGGAACATCCCCGCGAGCATCAGCGGCATGAGCATCATGATCCTCTGCTGGGCGGGGTCGAGGGTGCTCGGGGTCATCTTCTGCATCACGAACATCGACGCCCCCATGAGCACGGGGGTGAGGTAGAGCGGGTCCGGCCGGGCGAGGTCGGAGATCCACAGGAAGGGCGCCCCGCGCAGCTCGATCGAGACGGTCAGGACGCGGTAGAACGCGAACAGGAACGGCATGGTGAGGAGCAGGGGGAGGCAGCCCACCATCATCTGCGAGCCCATGCTCATCCCGTGCTTCGCGTAGAGCGCGGCGACCTCCTCCTGCATCTGCTGTCGCTTGGGGTCCATGAGCGGGACCTTGCGGTAGCGCTCCTGGATGGCACGCATCTCCGGGGAGAGCTTGGCCATCTTGAGGCCGTTCACGATGCTGTAGTGGCGGAAGGGGGCCATCGCGAGGTTGATGAGGACGGTCAGCAGGACGATCGAGAGGCCCCAGTTCCCCACGTGCGACTGCACCCACCGCAGGACCCCCATCAGGGGGACGACGATGGGCCCGATCCAGTCCCCGACCGGCACCACGTGCTCGAGACCGTGCCCGAGCCGGGCCATTGCCTGGTAGTCCTTCGCGCCCACGAAGAGCCGCACCGGCTCGGGGCCCGTCGCGTCGATCACGGCCACCGGGGCGGTCACCGGCTTCTCGTCGGCGGCCGCGGGGAGGGTCACCGGGCGCAGCTCGGCGGCCGCCCCCGGGGGACCCACGAAGAGCGCAGCGAAGTAGTGGCTCTCGACCCCGACCCAGCGGACGCCGGCGAGCGGCCGGCCGGGGGCGGGGATCTTCGCCGCGGCGAGGCGCTCGACGCCCGCCCCGCCATAGGCCACGCCCTGGGGCGGCTGGTAGCCCTGCACGCTCCGCTCTTCGGCCGTCGGGTTTCCGACGCCCGGACCCCACAGCAGCCGGCGGGGCACCGGCTGGCCGCGGCGCGCCACGGACACGCTCACGTCGACGAGGCCCCTCGCTCGGAACACGAGGGCCTTCTCGGCCGAGACCTCGCCGTCGGCGTAGGTGAACCGGAGCGTCTGGGGCGCCTCGCCCGACACCGCGACGCTCTCGGCGGAGGGAAGGAAGAGCGCATCCCGCAGCCGGGCATCGAGCGCCGCCTCCCCGGTCTCGACGTCGAGCGGCCTCACCACCGCCCCGTGGGCAGGGATCATCTCCTCGGGCCGCCCGTCTGCGTCCCGGTAGCGGGCCAGGGTCCAGGAGACGAGGCGCGCCCCGCGATTCGTGAATGCCACCGTGTACTCGGGGGCCACCACCTCGACCCGGCGCTCCTTCGCGTCCGCCACCGCCGGCGCCGGGGGGGCGGCCGCCTCCGGGGGGGCGGCCTCCGGGGGGGCGGCCGGGGGTGCGGCGGCCGGCGCGCCGGGGGCGGCCGTAGCCAAGGCCACGGGCGCCGGGGGCGGCGTCGGCGCCGGGGGAGCCGGCGCGAAGAGAAGGCTGTAGGCCGTCAGCACGAGAAGCGAGAGCGCGACGGCGAGCAGAAGGCGGCGTTCTTCCATCACGGCATCCTAGCAGGCAGTGGAGTCACGGGACGGGGTCGATGCCCCCGGGGTGAAACGGATGACAGCGCAGCACGCGGCGGGTGGCGAGGACACCTCCCCGCCACGCTCCGTGCTTGCGAATGGCCTCCTCGGCGAAGGCGCTACAGCTCGGCCAGAAGCGGCAGTGCCCCCCGAGGAGCGGAGAGAGGGCGACACGGTAGGCCTCAAGGAGCAGGAGAAGGGCTCGCGCCGACCAGCGGGGCCGCCCGACGGATCCGACGGACGCGTTCCTGGAGCTCACGGTCCACCTCGGCCTGTCCGCAGCCCACGATCTCGGCGCGGGCGACCACCACGAGGTCGACGCCCGGGCCCGTGGGTGGGCCCAGCCGCCGGAAGCTCTCGCGCAGGAGACGACGGGCGCGGTTGCGCTCTACGGACCCCCCGACCCGGCGGCTCACCGCGAGGCCGAGCCGGTCTCGGCGGCCCCGGTTCGGCGCCGCCACGAGAAGGAACAGGCGTCCGCCGAGCCGGGTTCCGCGCTTGAAGACGGCGTCGAACTCGACGCCCGTCCGCAGCCGCTGACGGGGCCGGAAGCGCATCGCCCGGGCTCCTCCCGCCGGAGCCTCAGGCCGCGATCCGCTTGCGGCCCTTCTGGCGACGGCGCTTCAGGACGAGCTGTCCGCCCTTCGTCCGCATCCGGACGAGGAAGCCGTGGGTGCGCTTCCGTCGGCGGTTGTTCGGCTGGAACGTCCTCTTCATCGGTGATCCCCATCCGGCCGCGGGGAGGGGGTGCCTTCCCGCGGGACAAACTCTAGAGGCTAGCGCATGAGAAGACACCCTGTCAAACGAACGCCCTCTCCACCGGCCCCACAGCCTTGTGCGCCCCCGCGCCGCTGTGGTACCTTGGGCCGTCAACGAGCAACCCTCACCGCGGGCCCCCTGCATGCTTCCCTTGTCCGGCTTTTCCACAACTGTTGAAATCTCTGTGCAAAAGGGATACGGCGCGCGGAGGCTTGTTTCCGGGTTGGGGCCGATCTCTATATCTGTTTGATTCAAAGGAGTTTGTCCTGTCGCGGTCACGACGTGACTGACGCGGGACGTGGGACGCGAATGTCGGACAGCCTTTGGGACGACGTTCTGGCTCGGGTGGAGGGGAAGGTCAACCGCCACAGCTTCGCCACGTGGTTTCGTCCCACGACCTTCCTGGCCCAGGACGGCGGCACCCTGAGGGTCGGAGTGCCGAACGCGCAGTTCCGCGAGTGGCTGAGCAAGAACTACAACGGCGTGCTGCAGGAGGCGGTCGCGGAGGCCGGGCACCCGGGGCTCCGGGTCTCCTTCGAGGAGATGTCCGAGGAGGCGCCGGCGGCTCCCGCCGCCCCCGCCGAGCGGGAGACGACTCACCTCAACCCCAAGTACACCTTCGAGAGCTTCGTCGTCGGCTCCTCGAACCAGTTCGCCCACGCCGCCGCCCGCGCCGTCGCCGAGATCCCCTCCAAGTCCTACAACCCGCTCTTCATATACGGCGGGGTGGGTCTCGGGAAGACCCACCTCATGCACGCGATCGGGCACTACATCCTGGCCCGCCAGAAGCGGCTCAACGTGCTCTACATCTCGACCGACCGATTCATCAACGAGATGATCAACGCCATCCGGTTCGACCGCCTGCCGTCGTTCCGCCAGAAGTACCGCTCGATCGACGTCCTGCTCGTGGACGACATCCAGTTCATCGCCGGGAAGGACCGTACGCAGGAGGAGTTCTTCCACATCTTCAACGCCCTCCACGACGCCCAGAAGCAGATCGTGGTGAGCTCGGACTGCCCCCCGCGGCAGATCCCCACCATCGAGGAGCGGCTGCACAGCCGGTTCGAGTGGGGTCTCATCGCCGACATCCAGGCTCCCGACATCGAGACGAAGGTGGCCATCCTCCGCAAGAAGGCGGAGGCGGAGCGGGTCGAGCTTCCCGAGAACGTCGCCCTCTTCATCGCGAGCAAGGTGAAGACCAACATCCGCGAGCTCGAGGGCAGCCTCATCCGGCTCATCGCCTTCGCGAGCCTCACCGGGCGGGACATCGACCTGCCCCTCGCCCAGGAGACCCTCCGGGACCTCCTCCACACCGAGGACAAGCCGGTCACGATCGAGATGATCCAGAAGTTCGTGGCCGACCACTACAGCCTGAAGATCAGCGAGATCAAGGCCAAGAACAACTCGAAGTCGATCGCCGTGCCCCGGCAGATCGCCATGTACCTGACCAAGAGCCTCACCAGCGCGTCGCTCCCCGAGATCGGCAAGGAGTTCGGAGGCAAGCACCACTCGACGGTCATCCATTCCATCCGCAAGATCGACGAGCTCCGGAAGCACGACCCGGAATTCGACAGGCTCATCCACAGCTTCGTGCAAGCCTTCCGATGAGCTTGGCGGGATTCCCACACGGCGGCGCCCGGGTCGCCCCCTGCCGGTCCCGCGGAAAAGCGGTCGTCCACAGCCATCCCTCGGCTCCCGCCCGGACGCCCACAGCCTTTCCTCCGGGCAAGCACCGACCGGTCAGCGACCTCGGCCGCTTTCCACAGATGCACAGCCCCTTATTCCACTTCAGAGAGTCCTCTCTTTCCTACAGGGAATGAGTTAGAAGAGGAAGATCCATGGAAATCCTCGTCCGGCGGAACGACCTCGTGAAAGAGCTGCAGCTCGTCCAGGGAATCGTGGAGAGGAAGAACTCCATCCCGATCCTCTCGAACGTCCTCGTGGAGGCCCGGTCGGGAGAGATCCTCGTCTCGGCGACCGACCTCGACGTCTCGCTCCGGTGCGGCTGTGCCGCCCAGGTCGTGGAGGAGGGGGCGGTGACCCTGGGGGCGAAGAAGCTCTACGAGATCGTGCGATCGCTGCCGGAGAGCGACGTGAGCCTCAAGGTCGAGGGCGACGCGTGGGCCCGCATCCGGTGCGAGAGGGTCGACTTCAAGATGGCCGGGCTCCCCCGGGAGGATTTCCCGACCCTTCCCGAGGCCCGGGCCGGACGCCCGCTGGAGATCCCGGCCGCCCTTCTCCGGGGGCTCATCCAGCGGACGTCCTTCGCGATCACGGCGGAGGACGCCCGGTACTACCTCGCCGGAGCGCTGCTCGTGATCGAGAAGGAGGCGGTGTCGATGGTCGCGACGGACGGCCACCGCCTGGCCTGGGCGCAGAGGAAGGCGGCCGTCAAGGTCGGCGAGGTCGTCCGGGTGCTGGTGCCCCGCAAGGCGATCGCCGAGCTTCCGCGCTTGATCGAGGACCTCGGGGAAGAGGAGACCGTCTCGTTCCAGCAGGGGGAAGGCCACATCAGCTTCGCCGCCGGCGGAAGGACCCTCGCCTCCAAGATCGTCGAAGCCCAGTTCCCGGCCTTCGAGAAGGTCGTGGCCGTGACCGGAGACAAGAAGGTGACAGTGGGCCGGGAGGCGCTGCAGACCGCCATCCGGCGGGTGAGCCTCCTCTCCTCCGAGAGGGGCCGGGCGGTACGGTTGAGCCTCGAGGACGGGCGCCTCGAGGTGAGCGCCTCCTCGCCCGAGCTCGGCGAAGCTCGCGAGTCTCTGCCGGTCGGGTACGAGGGCGAGGCGGTGGAGATCGGCTTCAATGCCCAGTACATCCTGGACTTCCTCGGGGTCGCGGGCACGGACGAGGTGGCGCTCGAGGTGAAGGACGCCGAGAGCCAGGGGCTCCTGCGCCCGGCGGGCGAGGACGGCGGCGACTACCGCTACGTCGTCATGCCGATGCGGTTCTAGCCCCGCTGCGGAGAGGGGTGCGGTTGGCCTGGGTGAGGACGCTGCGCGTCAAGGACCTGCGGAACATCCAAGACGAGACGGTGGAGCTCGGTCCGGGGCTGAACGTCTTCTGCGGCCGCAACGCGCAGGGCAAGACGTCCCTCCTCGAGGCGGTGGGGCTCGTCGCGCGCGGGCGCTCCTTCCGCACCGAGGACGCGCCGAGCCTCATCCGGCGGGGGGCGGGAGCGCTCCTGGCCGGGGCCGAGGCCGGGGAGGACGAGGGGATGTCCGCGCTCGAGGTCGAGCTGCAGCCGGGCCGCCGGGCGTTCCGGGTCGACGGACGGGACGTCCTTCCCCGCGAGTACCACGGCCGCCTGGAGGTCGTCGTCTACTCGACCGAACGCCTCCGGGTCGCCCGCGGGTCGATGCGAGACAGGCGTCAGTACCTCGACCGGTCGGCGGGAGCTCTCTGGCCGTCCTACCGGCGCGACGCCCGGGAGTTCGAGCGGGTGCTCGCCCAGCGCAACGCCGCCCTCGAGGGCCGGGGCCGGGACGAGGGGGCGTGGACGGAACGGCTCGTGGACTGCGGCGCGCGGCTGCGCCAGCGGCGAGCCGCGTACGCGGCTCGCCTCAGCGAGGCGCTCGGGACCGGCTTTCGCCCGTCCGGCGAGGCGTACGCCGTCCGGGTCCCGGCCGCGGGGTCGAGCGAGCAGGAGGCCCGCGAGGCGCTGGCGGCGGAGCTCGGCGCGCTGCGGCCGCGGGAGAGGGCGGCCGGCCGGAGCCTGGCCGGTCCCCACCGCGATGGCGTCGAGCTCCTCGTGGACGGTCGGGACGTGGCCGAGGGGGCATCGGCCGGGCAGGCCCGGAGCCTTCTCCTGGCCCTCGCCCTGGCCACGCTGCGCGTCTACCGGGAGGAGACCGGCCGCTCCGCGGTGGCCCTTCTCGACGACCTCGACTCGGAGCTGGACGAGGAGCGCGCGGGCGCCCTCTGCGCGGACGTGGCGCGCGCGGGGCAGGCCCTGGTGACGAGCGCCCACCCGGGCTGGGCGCGAAGCCTCCGCCCGCTGGGGCGGATCTACCAGGTGGCGGCGGGCGCCGTGAGGGGCGCGTGACCACAGGGAGCGAGCGACGGGAGACATGAGCGAGACGACCAACAAGCCGGACCAGACGGCCGCCGAGTACGGGGCCGAGGCCATCCGCATCCTCGAGGGGCTGGAGGCGGTCCGGGTCCGCCCGGCCATGTACATCGGCTCCACCGGGGAGGACGGGCTCCACCACCTCGTCTACGAGGTCGTCGACAACTCGGTCGACGAGGCCCTCGCCGGCTTCTGCGCCGAGATCGGCGTGACCATCCACATCGACAACTCGGTGACGGTGGTCGACGACGGGCGCGGGATCCCGGTGGGCCCCCACGAGTCGGGCCTCGACGCGGCCGAGGTCGTCCTCACCAAGCTCCACGCGGGGGGCAAGTTCGACAAGGGCGCCTACAAGGTGTCGGGCGGCCTCCACGGCGTCGGCATCTCGGTGGTGAACGCGCTCTCCGAGCGGCTCCTCGTCGAGATCTGGCGCGAGGGACGCGTCTACCGCCAGTCCTACTCGCGGGGCCTCCCCCAGAGCCGGCTCGAGCAGACGGGGGTCACCGACCGCCGGGGCACCAAGATCACCTTCAAGCCCGACCCGCAGATCTTCGAGACCACGACCTTCAGCTTCGACACGCTCTCCCAGCGCTTGCGCGAGCTGAGCTTCCTGAACCGCGGGATCCTGATCACCCTCGAGGACGAGCGCGACAACAAGAAGCACCGCTTCCAGTACGAGGGGGGCATCAGCTCCTTCGTCGAGCACCTCAACCGCAACAAGGAGACGCTCCCCGCGAAGCCCGTCGACATGAGCGGCGAGCGCGAGGGCGTCACGGTCGAGGTCGCGATGCAGTGGAACGACGGCTACGCCGAGAACATCCACTGCTACGCGAACAACATCAACACCCACGACGGCGGCACCCACCTCGCCGGCTTCCGCGGGGCCCTCACCCGCAGCCTCAACGGCTACGGGGTCTCGGCCGGGCTCCTCAAGGAGGGGGACAGCTTCGAGGGAGAGGACACGCGGGAGGGCCTGACCGCGGTCATCAGCGTCAAGGTCCCGAACCCCCAGTTCGAGGGCCAGACGAAGGGCAAGCTCGGCAACTCCGAGGTGAAGGGCATCGTGGAGAGCCTCGTCAACGAGCGGCTCTCCGCGTTCCTCGAGGAGAACCCCCAGGAGGCGAAGCGCATCGCGGGCAAGATCCTCGACGCGTCGCGGGCCCGCGAGGCCGCGCGCAAGGCCCGCGACCTCACCCGGAGGAAGGGCGCCCTCGACGGGGCGGGGCTCCCCGGCAAGCTCGCCGAGTGCCAGGAGCGGAACCCCGAGAAGTGCGAGCTCTACCTCGTGGAGGGCGACTCGGCCGGGGGCTCCGCCAAGCAGGGCCGCGACCGGGCCTTCCAGGCCGTGCTGCCGTTGCGGGGGAAGATCCTGAACGTCGAGAAGGCCCGTCTCGACAAGACGCTCTCCTCGGAGGAGATCCGCAACATCATTGCCGCCCTCGGAACGGGGGTGGGGGCGGACGACTTCGACGTCTCGAAGCTCCGCTACCACCGCATCATCATCATGTGCGACGCCGACGTGGACGGCAGCCACATCCGCACGCTGCTCCTCACGTTCTTCTACCGGCAGATGAAGGAGCTCATCGAGCGCGGGCACCTCTACATCGCCCAGCCCCCCCTCTTCAAGGTCAAGCACGGGAAGAGCCTCACCTACCTCAAGGACGAGCACGCCCTCGACACGTTCCTCCTCGCCCGGGCGGCGGAGAACCGGAAGGTGCGGCTCGCTTCCGGGCAGGAGATCGAGGGCCAGCGCCTCGCCCACGTGGTGGGCCGGATGGTCACGGTGACCAAGCTCCTCGAGCGCACGGAGAGGCGCGGGGTGCCGCGGGAGCTCGTGGAGCTCTTCCTGCGGGCGGGGATCCGGGACGCTGAGATCTTCCGGGACAAGGCCCGCCTCCTCGATCTCATCCGGCCCCTGCGGGACAGCGGGGCGGAGATCTTTCTCGAGGCGGACGATGAGCACGGGAACTACGACATCCGTCTCCGCCCCGGGGGTAACGGCCATCCCCGCGACGTGGTGGTGGACGACGAGTTCCTGACCTCGGCCGAGTACCGCGCCCTCTACTCCGCGTACGAGGAGATCCGGCAGGTGGACGAGCCGCCGCTCACCGTTCTCGACGGGGGCGAGACGACGGTCGCCCACCGCGACGCCCTCGTCGCCCACATCCTGGCCGAGGGCCGGAAGGGCATGGCGATCTCGCGCTACAAGGGCCTCGGGGAGATGAACGCGGAGGAGCTCTGGGAGACGACCATGGACCCGGCGACCCGCACCCTCCTCCAGGTGCGGCTCGAGGACGACGAGGTGGCGGAGTACATCTTCACCACCCTCATGGGCGACGCGGTCGAGCCCCGCCGGCAGTTCATCGAGGAGAACGCCCTCAACGTGCGGAACCTGGACATCTGACGATGGCGACCGAGACCGACGGCACCTCACCGCAGAACCGGATCCCCACCAACATCGCGGACGAGATGCGCCAGTCCTACATGGACTACGCGATGTCCGTGATCATCGGCCGGGCCCTGCCCGACGTGCGGGACGGGCTGAAGCCGGCCAACCGCCGCGTGCTCTACGGAATGCAGCAGATGGGCCTCCAGCCGGGCCGGCCCTACCGCAAGTGCGCCAAGATCGTGGGCGAGGTGATGGGCAACTACCACCCGCACGGGGACCAGGCGATCTACGACACCCTCGTGCGGATGGCCCAGCCCTTCAACATGCGGGGCCCCCTCGTCGACGGTCAGGGCAACTTCGGCTCCGTCGACGGCGACCCCCCGGCCGCCCAGCGCTACACCGAGGCGCGGCTCACCCGGCTCGGGGCCTCCATGATGGAGGACATCGAGAAGGACACCGTCGACTTCCAGGCCACCTACGACGACAGCTCGGTTGAGCCCACCGTGCTCCCCACCGTGCTGCCCAACCTCCTCGTGAACGGGGCGGCGGGGATCGCAGTGGGGATGGCCACCAACATCCCCCCCCACAACCTCGGGGAAGTGGTGGACGCCCTGCAGTTCCTCCTCGACAACCAGGACCTCACCCCCGACGAGCGGCTCGAGGGGGTGATCGCCCGCGTCGCGGGGCCCGACTTCCCGACCGCCGGCTTCATCATGGGACGGGAGGGGATCCGGCAGGCCTACCGCACCGGCCGGGGCTCGATCGTCATGCGGGCCCGCTCCGAGATCGAGGCACGGAAGGGCGACCGCGAGTCCATCGTCATCACGGAGATCCCCTACCAGGTCAACAAGGCCCGCCTCATCGAGAAGATCGCCGAGCTCGCCCGCGAGGAGCGGATCCGGGGCATCCAGGACGTCCGCGACGAGAGCGATCGCCAGGGCATGCGCATCGTGGTCGACGTCAAGAGGGGCGAGCCGGCCCAGGTCATCCTCAACAACCTCTACAAGCACACCCCGCTCCAGGACACGTTCGGGACGATCTTTCTCGCCATCGTGGACCAGCGCCCACGCGTCCTGAACCTCCTCGAGGCCTGCGAGCTCTTCCTCGACTTCCGCCGCGACGTGGTGCGCCGGAGGGCGGCGTTCGAGCTCCGGAAGGCGGAGGCCCGGGCCCACGTGCTCGAGGGCTACGTGATCGCCCTCGACCACCTCGACGAGGTGATCGCCCTCATCCGGGAGTCGCGGACGCCGGAGATCGCCAGAGAGGGCCTCGTCGCGCGCTTCGCCCTCACCGAGGTCCAGGCCGACGAGATCCTGAAGCTCCAGCTGCAGCGGCTGACCGGCCTCGAGCGGCAGAAGATCGTGGACGAGCTCGCCGAGCTGCGGGTGCGGATCGCCGACCTCAAGGACATCCTCGCCTCCCCGAAGAGGATCGACGCGGTCATCGGCGGGGAGCTCAAGGCGATCCGGGACGCCCACGGGGACGCGCGGCGCACGGAGATCCTCGACGCGGCGGAAGAGATCGACGTGGAGGACCTGATCGTCGACGAGGACGTCGCGATCTCGATCACCCACACCGGCTACATCAAGCGCTCGTCGATCACGAGCTACCGGGCCCAGAAGCGGGGCGGGCGCGGCCGGGTGGGGATGAAGACGCGGGAAGAGGACTTCGTGTCGGACCTCTTCATCGCCTCCACCCACTCCTACATCCTGATCTTCACCAACCGCGGCCGGCTCTACTGGCTGAAGGTGCACGCGGTCCCGGACGTCGGGCCGCAGGGCAAGGGCAAGGCGGTGGTGAACCTCGTCCAGCTCCCGCCGGGGGAGAAGACCGCCGCCTTCTGCGCGGTGCGGGACTTCGCCTCGGGGGGCTTCGTCCTTCTCGCCACCCGGCGCGGGATCGTCAAGAAGACGGACCTCGCCGCCTTCTCGAACCCCCGCCCCTCGGGGATCATCGCCCTCTCGGTCGAGGAGGACGACCAGCTCATCGACGCCGTCCTCACCTCCGGGAAGGACGAGATCCTGCTCGGGACGGAGGGGGGCATGGCCATCCACTTCTCCGAGGAGGACGTCCGGCCCATGGGCCGAACGGCTTACGGAGTCAAGGGGATAGAGCTCGAGGAGGGGGACGCCGTCGTGAGCCTCGAGGTCGTCCGCCCGGGCGGGGCGGTCCTCACCGTGACCCGCAACGGCTACGGCAAGCGCACGACCCTCGACGAGTACCGGCTGCAGAGCCGGGGAGGCAAAGGGCTCATCGACATCAAGGCCTCCGAGCGCAACGGGCCCGTGGTGGGGGTCGACTTCCTGCGCGGCGAAGAACAGGTGATGCTGATCACCGAAAAGGGTATGATCATCCGGCTGAACACGGCGGAGATCTCCACGATCGGCCGCAACACCCAGGGGGTCCGCCTGATCCAGCTCGAGGAGGGCGACCACCTGGTCTCGGTCGCCCGCCTGGCCGACCGCGACGACGACGAGAGCCTGGGGGACCCGGCGGGCGGGGGTCCTGGAGCGTCCAAGGAGGATCCATGAGGGAGCGCGCAACAGCAATTGGGATGGCGCTGGTTCTGGCGGCGGGGCTCGCCTGCAGCAGCGCCGAGTCGAACGTCGTCAACCAGTACTTCACTGCCCTCAGGGCCAACGACCAGGGTACGCTCACGAGCTTCGCGATGGTCGCCTTCGACCAGAAGGTGGACGACTGGAAGGTCGTCGCGGTCGGCCCCGAGGCGAGGACCCCCGCCACCTTGCCCGACCTCGTCAAGAAGCTCAAGGATCTCGAGGCCCAGCAGGCGGCGAACAAGAAGGAATTCCAGGCCTGGGGCAACGACCTCGCCGTCTACCCCAAGCTCGAGCAGATGCGCACGGCGCGAGAGAAGGGCGGCAAGGTGTCCGCCGCCCTGCAGCCGATCGCCGACAAGTACGATGCGTTCCAGGCGAAGGAGCGCGAGCTCCGGAAGACCGTGGCCGACGCGAAGACCGACGTCGAGAAGGAGAAGCGCAACGCCGCGCTCTCCGTCGGCCAGGCCGAGGACATCGAGACGCTCACCGGCGAGGTCCTCTCGAAGACCGTGGACGTGAACCTCACCATCGGGGGCGAGGTGAAGCCCTACCAGATGACCCTCCGCAAGTACGAGCTCACCGGCGGCGCCGGGCCGCGGATGGTCTCGCGCTGGGTCGTCCAGAGCCTGGTGCCGAAGGGCTAGTGGACTCGCGCTCCGC
>Ga0316622_100001788_pt1 | contig 14376 bp, 16 predicted proteins | sample OWC_Aug_OW2_C1_D_FD_207646 | JGI IMG/M metagenome (GOLD analysis project Ga0316622, IMG submission 207646) | Wetland soil microbial communities from Old Woman Creek delta, Ohio, United States - OWC_Aug_OW2_C1_D5_C | ecosystem: Environmental > Terrestrial > Soil > Wetlands | place: USA: Ohio... | reverse complement strand
TGGCGTCGGCGGGGAGCGCGGCCGCGCCGGACCGGCCGAACATCGTGCTCGTCGTGGTCGACGACCTCCGGTTCGACGACTTCGGCGCGGCCGGGCACCCGTTCGCCCGAACGCCCCACATCGATCGCCTGGCGCGTGAAGGCGCGCAGTTCCGGAACATGTTCGCGGTGACGCCGCTCTGTTCTCCCAGTCGCGCGAACATCGTGACCGGGCTCTACACCCGCCGCCACGGCATCCTCGACAACACCGAGCGCAGCGCGCGGAGCCACGAGCTGCTGACCTTCGTGCGGGTCCTCCACGCCGAAGGGTACCGCACCGGTTTCATCGGCAAGTGGCACATGGGGAACGACCCCACGCCGAGGCCGGGGTTCGACGACTGGTCCGGGATGAAGGGCCAGGGCGAGGCGATCGACCCGGAGCTGTACGAGAACGGCCGCCTGGCCCGGGCGACCGGCTACGTCACCGACATCTTCACCGAGCGCGCGCTGCGCTTCATCGGCGGAAACCGCGCCCGCCCCTTCCTGCTGATGCTGTCGCACAAGGCGCTCCATCCCAACATCGTCCAGCAGGCGGACGGCACCACCGTCCCGATTGGCGAAGGGGGGTTCATTCCCGCGGAACGGCACAAGAACCTTTATGCCGGCGGGCCCATTCCTCGCCGGCCGAACTACGGCGGGCCGCCGCACGACAAGCCGGCGCTCGCGCGCCGCATCGAGGGCCTGGCCCCGCTGGGCCCGGCGACGGTCACGCCCGACGAGACCATTCGCGACCGGCTGCGCATGCTGGCCGCGGTCGACGAGGGCCTCGGCACGATCATGGAGGCGCTCGCGCGGCAAGGCGTCCTCGACAAGACCGTCATCATGCTGGTGGGCGACAACGGCTACTTCTACGGCGAGCACGGCCTGAGCGAGGAGCGACGTCTGGCCTACGAGGAGTCGATTCGGCTGCCCCTGCTCGTCCGGTATCCGCCGAAGGTCCGCGCGGGCGCGACGCCGACGGCCCTGGCGCTCACGATCGACATCGCACCCACGATCCTGGACCTGGCCGCCGCGAGACCGTTGCCGGGCATTGACGGCCGGTCCCTGGTGCCGCTTTTCGACGCCAAGGGCGCTCCTCCGGACTGGCGGCGTTCCTTCCTGATCGAGTACACGACCGACATCGTCTTTCCGCGCATCCTGAAGATGGGCTACGACGCCGTGCGTGACGAGCGCTACAAGTTCGTCCGCTACCGCGAGCTCGAGGGCATGAACGAGCTCTACGATCTTCAGCAGGATCCGTTCGAGCTGCAGAACCTCATTGACTCGGCCTCGTCGAGTGAGTTGCGCCGCCGGATGGAAGGTGAGCTGGACGCATTGCTGGCGGCGCCGCACGGCATGCCGGCTCCCCGCAGGTAGGCTTCACCGAGGCGCCTGCTCTACCGGCGCTCGCATTGGCTGTGTCGTTCGCAGAACGCCCTTGTCGCCGCCGCCGTCCGGAGTGAAAATGCCGGCACGCCATCCCGTGCCCGCGCTTCCTGACATCGAGGTGCCCATGACAGTTCTTGCCTCGCGCGCCGCCCGCCGCTTTGCCGCCGCCGTCCTCGTCCTGGCTGCGGCCGTCGCGTTGAAAACCGGCCCCCTCCCCCTGGCCGCGGCCGGCGGCCAGGAAACCCGCCCCGTTCCCGTCCAGGCGCCGCCCCAGCCCCAGATCGACGTCGACGCGAGGTTGAAGGGGTTCGACGACTACATGGCGCAGGCGATGAAAGACTGGAACGCGCCAGGCATCGGCATCGGCATCGTCGTCAAGGACAAGCTGGTCTTCGCCAAGGGGTATGGCTTCCGCGACTTCGGAAAGAAGCTGCCCTACTCGCCCGCCACGACGCAGCCCATCGCCTCCAACTCGAAGCTCTTCACCGCGGTCGCCGTCGGGCTGCTCGTCGAGGAGGGCAAGCTCCGCTGGGACGAGCCGATCAAGCGGTTCGTCCCCGGCATCCGGTTCTACAACGACGACCTCGACCGCTCGGTGACGATTCGCGACATGCTGTCGCACAGGACGGGCGTGACCCGTCACGACGCCATCTGGTACAAGTCCACGTTCACGCGCCGCGAGCTCTGGGACCGCCTGCGCTACCTCGAACCGGCCGCGCCGATCCGGACGACGTTCCTCTACAACAACCTGATGTACACGGCAGCCGGCCAGGTCGTGGAGGAGTTGAGCGGGCTGACCTGGGAGCAGTTCGTCCAGCGCCGGCTCTTCGATCCGCTGGGGATGTCGCGCTCCACCCTGACCATCGAGGACAACCTCAAGGGGCCCGAGCCGGCCGTGCCGTACTCGGAGCGGCGCGACAGCACGGAGCTGTACCGGCAGCCTTACTACACGGCGGAGGTCGCCATCGCTCCGGCGGGGGCCATCAACTCCAGCGTGCAGGACCTCTCGCGATGGGTCATCGCGCTGCTCAACGGCGGCGTCGTCGACGGCAAGCCGGTGATCCCGAACGCGGTGATCAAGGAGACGATGGCGCCGTCGCTCGCGATGCCGAACGCCGCGCTCGAGAGCCGCGGTTGGGGCGAGAACCTGAACCAGGTCTACGGCATGGGCAGGTGGGTGTCGTCGTACCGGGGCCACCTGCTGGCGCTCCACGGCGGCGACCTGCCTGGCTTCCACTCGCAGGTCTCGATCATGCCCAACGACGGCATCGGCGTGATCGTGCTCGTCGTCGGCGATCACGTGGCGCCGTTCTACAACGGGCTCACCTACCACATCTACGAGCGCCTGCTCGGGCTGCCGCTCACGCCGTGGTCGGAGCGGCTCAACGGAATCCGGCTCAAGAACAAGGCGGCCGGCACGAAAGCCCGCGCGGTGGCCGCCGTCGGGCAGGTGGCCGCGACGAAGCCGTCACATCCCCTGGACGACTACGTGGGCGAGTTCGAGCATCCCGCCTACGGCGTGGTCAGCGTGGCGCGCGGCGACAAGGGACTGGCCTTCGAGTTCCACGGCATCAAGATGCCGCTCAGCCACTTCCACTACGACCGCTTCGACACGCCCGATGACGAAGAGGACGGGAAGTTCTCGCTGAATTTCCGGACCAGCCCCATGGGGGAGGTCGACAGCGCGGAGATCTCGCTCGACGAGGCCGCGGTCACCTTCAAGCGCCGCGTGCCTGCGGCGCTGACCTCCGACGCGATCCTGCAGCAGTATGCGGGTACCTACCTGACGCCGTCAGGCGGGAAGGTGGAGGTGGCGTTCCAGCCCGGCAAAGGCCTCTCGATTCGCGGGGCCGGCGGCGCCGACCTCCAGCCCTGGCGGCCGCACCAGTTCCGCGTGAAGGAGTTCCCGGACGTCGTCATCTCGTTCACGGTCGAGGGCGGCAAGGTGGTTTCGATGCGGCAGCGGGACCCGAGCGGAGAGTTCGTCTTTCCCCGGGTGCAGTGAACGCGCCGCGCGTGAGCGTTTCGCCAGTGACGGTTTCATACCCTGCGTGCAGTGGCTGAATCCGGCCGCGGGAACGGGCCATTAAATCGCCTTGGTATCATTTCAAACATCGTTTCGTTATCGCCTCCAAAAAACAGAATTTCGGCTGATGTTGCGAATATTGATGTGATAATATCGTTTCGTTATGGATACGGTTCTTGGCGCGCTGGACAGCGGGGTTCTTGACGCCGCCGCTCTTCGGCATCGGCTGGGAGTGTCGGCGCCGACGATGATGCGAGCCGTTCGGCAGGCCGGGCCGCGCGTCGTTCGCATCGGCCGGGCACGAGCCACCCGGTACGGCTTGCGCGCGCTGTGGCCAGGCCAGGACGTGTCGCGGTTTCCTGTGTTTCGAGTGTCGGACAGCGGCGGCGTTCATTCTTCCGGCGAGCTGTTTACGCTGGCGGCACGCCAGACAGTCTGGATGCCAGCCGGCGCGGTGTCCGACGGACTGCCTGTGGAAATCGCGGACGCGCGGCCGTCGGGCTTCCTGGGACGGCATTTCGCTGCCACGCATGCTGACCTCCGGCTGCCGGCGCGTCTGGAGGATTGGTCGGATCATCACATTCTCGTCGCCCTGTCGAGGCGGGGCGAGGATGTTCCCGGCAACCTTGTCCTCGGCGACGAGTCGTTCACCCGATGGCAGGCGTTTGACACCGTGGCGCACACACGGGACGACTATCCCGGACTGGCAGAGGCGACGATCGCCGGACGTCCGCCCGGCTCATCGGCCGGCGGTGAGCGGCCGAAGTTCTGCGTGTTCGTCGATGGACGGCACAGGCTCGTGAAGTTCGCCGCCCGATCAACCGACGCGGTGGCCTGGCGGTGGTGTGATCTACTCGTCCTCGAGGCATTGGCGCTCGACGTGATTGCCTCGCGCGGCATTCCGGCCGCCCGAGCGCAGGTCGTGGAGCGGCCTTCTCACTGGTTCCTCGAGAGCGAGCGCTTTGATCGGGTCGGGGCGCGCGGACGTCTTGCCGTTCTGAGCCTGGCTGCCGTTCACGACGATCCCGCGGATTCCTGGGCCCAGGCGGCGGTCGAGCTGAGAAACGCGGGCCGGATGTCTGACGAAGACGCCCGGCGCCTTCGGTGGCTTGATGCCTTCGGCGCCCTGATCGGGAATACCGACAGACACCAGTTCAACATCCTCGTCTTCCCCGCCGGCGGGAGTCTCCGGCTCGCGCCGGCGTTCGATCAGGTTTCCATGCGGTACGCGCCGTCGGGAGATGGCCACGTGCCAGCCGGGGCACTTGCCCTGCCGCGGGCGAGTTCCGACACGCTGGACGTCTGGGACGACGCTCGCGCTGCGGCAACCGACTTCTGGGAGCGCGCCAGCGATGACGGGCGCGTGTCGGACGGCTTTCGCAACGTCTGCTCGGCTATCGCTCGCGCGCTTCTCACCGGCCAGGGTCCGTCGAACGAGTGATCAGTCTGGCGACTGTCTCATTGGTGCCACTGTTCATGGTATGATTCATACCATGACTACTACCATTGATGCGGCGGGCCGCCTGGTCATTCCCGGCCCGATTCGCCGGGAGGCGGCGCTCGAACCCGGCGTCCCGCTCGAGGTGCGCTGGCGCGACGGCATCATCGAGATCGAACCGCAACCGATTCCGGTCGTCCTTGAAGCCCGCGGCAGACTGCTCGTCGCCAGGCCGAAGACCAAGGTCCGGCCGCTCGGCACCGCGACAGTGGAGCGTACCCGACGCGACATCTCGACAGGGCGGGGCCGGCGTTGAGCGGGCGGTGGTTTGCCCTGGACACGAGCTGCATGGTGGCGGCTGTCTGCGGGTGGCACGCACGACACGCCGCCGCAGCCGGCGAGATCGAACGCCGGCTCGAGCGGGGCGAGCGGATGGCGATCGCTGCCCATGCCGTCGCCGAGACCTACGCCGTTCTGACGCGGCTCCCGCCCCCCCACCGGCTCGCGCCGGCTGACGCATGGACGCTGGTGCGGACGAATTTCGTCGAAAACGCCGCGCTGGTCACGCTGGACGCGTCCGCGCACGTCGCGGTGCTGGAGCAGCTTGCGGGGGCAGGCATCGGCGGCGGCCGCACGTATGACGGGTTGATCGCCGCGTGCGCCGATGCTTCGCATGCCAGGGCGCTCTTGACCTTTAACGGCCGGCACTTCGATCCGCCGCCCCGTGGCGTCACGATCGTCGAACCAGCAGACTCGGAGTAGCTCAATACGCGTGGTTTGGCTGAGCAGGGTTTGGCTGGGAGGCAGGGACGATTTTCGAACGTGGGTGATAGCCAACGCCGCGCAGTACCGGCCGGAGCCTGGCACGCCGCTGCCGGCAGACATGAACCCTGGCCGCGTCGAGCGGCGGAGCGTCAGGCAGCTTCCCGGGGATGCACGTCTCGCTCGATCTGACCGACAGACCGTCTCGTCGCGACCTCCAGGTCGTGGGCCGCCTGCAGGTTGAGCCAGAACTGCGGCGTGTTCCCGAAGTAGCGCGCCAGACGGAGCGCCGTATCGGCGGTGACGCTCCGCCGGCCGTTCACGATCTCGCTCACCCGGGTCACTGGAACGCGGAGGTCCCGCGCCAGGGCGTTGATGCTGAGCCCGAGCGGCTTCATCAGGTCCTCGCGCAGAATCTCGCCCGGGTGCACGGGCGGCAATGGCGGGTTCTTCCTGGACATCGCTCCTCCCGACCGGTAGCGGCCGGCACTAGATGTCAGTGATAGTCGACGATCTCGACGTCATGGGCGTCGCCGTCGCGCCAGACGAAGCAGACTCGGAACCGGTCGTTGACCCGGATGCTGTGCTGACCCCGTCGGTCGCCGCTCAGCGCTTCCAGCCTGTTTCCGGGGAAGATCGCCAGATCCCGAAGCTCGTGGGCCGCGTGCAGTTGGCGGAGCTTCCTTTGAGCGACGCGGGCGATCATCTGAGGGCGGCGGGTCGACCACCCGTTGAAGAGCCTCTCGGCTTCCTCCGACCGGAACGACCGGATCACGAGCTGAAAGGGTATAACGTCACGCGTAATACGTCAAGCGGTATAGCTGCTTCGCGAGGTCCGGGGAGGGTCTGTGGCTGGGAGGCAGGGATTCGAACCCCGATAACGTGGTTCACGAGCCCGAGAGCCATGAAACACCGGCCGATTGCCTTGCCGTCGCTGGCGAAGGGCCGTCATGGGCAATCCGTCAGAGCCGTAAGATTAATTCTTGTCAGTGGTTTGCGGGGCGTTGCCCGGTCCGCGAGGCCAATTCGGGCTCATTACTTTACAGAACACAAATAAGCGTTAGACTGTTATTGCTTACCTGGGCCGACGCTAAAGAAGCTCCGCTTACTTACGTGGTGACCTGATGCGTTCTTCGGGCTCATACGTCCCGGTATCGACGACAGGCGCGCTAGCGCGGGCGTTCATTCCCGCGCCCCTGCCGCCGCAGCCACCGCTCGCGGTTGATTCCCCCCTTCGGTTGCAGTTGGACCGGAGTCTTCTTGCGCTGGGGCGTCTAGACAGCATCGCGACGCTCCTTCCGAATCCTGACCTGTTCCTGTATAGCTACGTCCGGAAAGAGGCCGTGGTGTCGTCGCAGATCGAGGGGACACAGTCGTCGCTCTCGGACTTGTTGCTGTTTGAGATCGCCGCCGCTCCAGGCGTGCCGTTCGATGACGTCGTCGAGGTGTCAAACTACGTCGCGGCGCTCGAGCACGGGCTCGCTCGCATCAAGGAGGGGTTCCCGCTCTCAAACCGTCTGATTCGCGAAATGCACGAGATCCTGATGCGGCGCGGTCGGGGCTCGGAGAAGCAGCCAGGCGAATTCCGCAGGATCCAAAACTGGTTGGGCGGGGCGACACCAGCCGACGCGATCTTCGTTCCACCACCCGCGGACCGCGTGCCCGATTGCATGGCGGCGCTCGAGCGATTCCTGCACGACGAGCCGGACGCGACTCCAGCCGTCATCAAGGCGGCGCTCGCGCACGTGCAGTTCGAGACGATTCACCCGTTTCTGGACGGCAACGGCCGCCTGGGCCGCTTGCTCGTGCCGCTCATCCTGCATGTCGATGGCGTGCTCGAGCGGCCGTTGCTGTATCTCAGCCTGTATTTCAAGCAGCGGCGTGAGGAGTATTACGCCAGGCTCGGACGCGTACGCACCGAGGGCGACTGGGAAGGGTGGCTGATGTTCTTTGCGGCCGGCGTGGTCGAGGTGGCCGAGCATGCCGTGGCGACGGCGAAGCGGTTGGCCGACCTCATTCAGAGAGACCGCGATATCGTGCGGAGTGTCGGCCGCGGGGCACCGACCGCGCTGCAGGTGCACGAGGCGCTCCAGCGGGAACCGGTCACGACCATCCCTCGGCTGGTCGCGAGGACACACCTGTCAGTTCCGGGCGCCACCGCGGCACTCGAACGCCTGCTCGCGCTCGATCTCGTGCGGGAGATGACCGGGCGCCAACGCAACCGCGTGTACAGCTATGTATCGTACGTCTCCCTCTTCAGCGAAGGGACGGAGCCGCTGGAAGGGTGAGCTGATCTGCCGAGCAGCCAGAACGCTGGCGAGGCACGGGCTTGGGCCTCGGCCGGAGTGATGCCCCTCTTGCCTGTCTAGACCGAACGTCCCTGTGAGAAGCGCACCATCGCCAATCTGACGGGGTGGCCACCGGCGCGCATCGAGGCGCTGCGCCGGGTGCTCCGCGATGAGCCTCTGGCCCGGGCCGATGTGTTGTTCACGGTGGAGACCGCGCTCCCGCATGGCCGCGTCGCGGCGGTCCTCGGGAGGATGCGGCGCCTCGGGCTCGACACGCTGCTCGCGACCAAGCGCTCGCGCGCCCGGGACGTGGTGCTTTCTATAATCGTGGAGCGCGTGATTCACCCGTGCTCAAAGCTCGCGACAAGCCGGCTGTGGAGCACCACGACGCTCGGGGAGAGTTTGGGCGTCACCGACGCGGACGTCGATGAGCTGTACGTGGCGCGCGACTGGCTGCTCGCCCGGCAACCGGCCATCGAGCAGAAGCTGGCGGCGCGTCATCTCGCCGACGGGGCCTCGCGCTCTACGACGTCAGGAGGCGCTCCGCACGCGGCTTGGCGTGGCGCACGTCGTGCTGGTGGGCGACCGGGCATGCTCACGCAGACGCAGCTCGATTAGCTCACCGCCTATCCGGGGCTGGGCTGGATCTCCGCGTTGCGCAGTGCCGCCATTCGCGCGCTGGTCGAGAGCGGGGCGCTGCAACTCTCCCTCTTCGATACGCAACATCTGGCCGAAATCATTTCGCCCGCCTACCCCGGCGAACGCCTCATCGTGTACTTCCATCCGTTCCTTGCCGAGGAACGGCGGCGCAAGCGGGACGACTTACTGGCGGCCACCGAACGCGACTTGACGACCCTCGCCCAGACGGCCGCGCGGCGGACGCGTGATCCACCGCTACAAGATGGCCAAGCACGTCCAGATCACGATCGCGGGCGGCCGCCTGACGTGGACGCGCGACGTCACCCGCATCCAGCAGGAAGCCCAACTGGATGGCTTCTACGTGATCCGCACCAATGTCGCCGTCGCGGCCCTCACCGCCCCGGACGCGGCGCGGCAGTACAAGGCCGTGGCCCGCGTCGAGCGCGCCTTCCGCTGCTTGAAGAGGATCGACATGCGCATCCGACCCATTCACCAACGCACGAACGATCACGTCCGCGCGCACGTCTTCCTCTGTGTGCTCGCCTACTACGTCGAACGGCACCTCCGGCAGGCCTAGGCCCCGCTGCTCTTCGAGGATGAGACGCGCGACCCGGTCGCGCCCGCCACCACGCCGACGCCACTCCAGGCGCGAGCCCTGGCGTGGCTTCGGCTGTAGCCAGGACGAGGAACCGCGGCTGGCTCCGATCTCATAGCAGCGAGAATGGGTGTCGCCAAGACAGAACGGAACTTCGGTTTAGAATCTGCGCATGCGACGGACACTGGTAGTCACTCTTGCCCTGCTCTCGGTGCTCTGCGTGTTGGAGAGTCGCGTCATCCTGGATCAGCGGGCCAGACTACGCGCATTCGAGAAGGACGCACGCGGGCTGGCCGCCTCGCAGTTGTCCGACCACCACGAGGATCTCGTCCGCGCCGGCCGATGGCTGCACGAGTACTATGCATCGGACAGGGGGCTGGTCCGAGCGTCGGGCCTCGTGCAGGACGGCGAGCCGGACTTCGAGGGAATCTCGGCGTGGCTCGTGCAGACCTATCTCCGCCACAGAATCCAGGGCGCTTCCGAAACCGCCGCCCGGACCGCCGTCGTTGAGGCCATCGAGCGCACGCCCGACTGGCAGGCGCTTCATCGGCCCAAATGGCCACATCCGTGATGCTCGTGCGGATCTCGACGGTCATCGTGACACCAGATCGACGCGGACAGGGCCATGGCGGCTGACCACGTCGGGAGGGGGCCAGAGGAACGTCACCAGGTTGGCTCTCTCGGCGTGCGCCGTTCCCTGGGCGGCGACAAGGACGCCAACCATGACGCCGCCTGCGGGCGGTTCGCCGAGTCCCTCGATCGGTCTTGCCATCCACGTCGTCCCGGCATGCGTCGCGAGCCAGATCTCGCTCCCTGGCCAACGATGAAGGGCGTCGTGACGCACGTCGACTCCGTTCTCTCCGACCAGCACGTCGGTCACAGCCGCCGTGACTCGGGCGTCCTGCACCAACGGGGGCAATCGGAGGATCTGTCCGATCGCCGGCGGTGCCACGCCGCTCTCTGGCCGGCCCCTGACATTCAGCAACCGCGCATCCTCGAAGCGGAAGTCTCCCTGGGCCTCGAACAAGACCTTGACGAGGTACGTCCCCGGTTTCTGATAGGTGTGATTGACCCGGCGCTCGCCGAACATGTGGCGGTCGTGCAGGACCGTGCCATCTCCAAAGTCGACGTTGAGCGTGCCCCATCCCCGTTCGTCGTTGCCCCGCTTGGCCACGGCGTGCACGGCGTACGTGAGGGCGGGTCCAGGTGAGGCGGCCACATCGAGCGTGACCTCGGCCGTTTCGAGGCCAACGACCTCCACCGGATTCACCTCCCCAAAACCGGTTGCCGCGCACGCCGTGCAGCGGCCCTGATTCCGGAACGACAGGAGTGCTGATTCCCGGACATCGGCAGGCGTCGCCATGAAGTCCGGTCGAACGAACTCGCCCCGCGCCGCAGAAACGGCCGACCCCGCTGCGGCGAGTATTGCGAATCCGGCGGCGATGAAGCGCGCGCGCGGTCGCAGGGCCCACTGACCCGGCTCCTCCAGTCTGGTCCCCTCGCCCCCCGCAATCCGCAGGCCCGCACGCACGCCGGCCGCAACGAGCCACAGCAGGACGCACGTCAGAGCCCCGACGACGGCGCCCGCCCAGGGCAGCGCCACCCAGCCCTCCCTGGACACCGGCGGGACCAGGAGGTTGGGCCTGAAACCCGCGAAGCCGCCGGCGATCAACTGGTTGTTCCCCCTGAAGTGGTGCAGGTTGTAGGCCACACCGGCATCGACCGACACAAGCGCCAGGACGATGAAGGCCGCGGTGAACGTCCGGCTGCCCGACCAGTGGAGGGCCGCGTGGGCGAGGAACACCGTCAGCAGGGGCAGGCCAGCCACCAGGTAGCGGCCGGGAGTCGTGCCGCCGGCCATCGGATCGTGGCCCGCGGACATCGCCAGCGAGAGCAGCACCAGGGTGACGAGTCCGGCCGCCGCAGGCCTCCTGCGCCAAGTCACGCCCATCCCTAGGAGCGAAAGCGCATACATCGGCGCGTGGGGCAGCACGCCCCATGTCTCGTCAAAGGCCAGGATAGGCCAGCCCTTGAGGACTTCGCTGGCGCTGAAGTAGCCGCCACGCGAGTCGTAGAGGCCGGTCGGCAGGAGGCTGCCCGTCACGTGGTAGACGTAGAAGCAGAAGGTCCCGAGGCTCAGGATCAGGCCCGCTGCAAAGAAGCCGGTCGCGCGTCGGTGTCGCCGCCACTCGAACAGGCTCCAGCCGAGAAACACGAGCAATACCAGGCTGAACCGGACGTGCAGCCATGGAAGGAAGCCGACGCTGGCGCCGCACGCCAGGGCCGTCCACGCCGAGCGGTGGCTGGAAAGCAGATACAGCACTGCCGACACCAGCAGGACGCCCGCAGCAATCTCCGGATAGACCTGGAAGGCAAACGCCCCGACCGGCAGCGTGACCATTGCCAGAAGGGTCATGACCCATGCGAGGCGCGGTTCGGTCTGTGTGCGCAGGAGTCGATACAGGACGAGTGTGTACAACCCGAACAGGGTCAGCAGCGCGACGTTGAGCATGGGGCGCGGAAGCGGGAATTCCCGATCCCAGGTCCATCCATCGCTCAGGAGGTGTCTGTCGAGATAGTAGGCAGGAAGCAGGATCATCGCCAGCCCTGGCGTGTGCATCTGATACACGCTGCCCGGCCGCTTGCCTTCGAGGAACCAGCCGCCCAGGTAACGAGCCCGGTTGAATTGCCGGCGGCCTGCGAGCAGCGCCTTTCCATCCGCCACGAGGTTCCTGGACTCCTCACCGATGATTCCTGCGAGGTCACGCAGGTTGTCGAGGACGTGCGGCTCGTGGTCGGCTGGCAGTTCATCGAGTCGCTTGATGCCGGCGATGTCGAAGCCGAGTCCCTGATAGAGGTTCTCGCAGTACCGTACGTACTTGGGCTCGTCGCCCGTGAGGTTTGAATCGAAGCGCACGTGCGGCGTCGAGAGGTACACCACACCGACTGCTACGACGACAATGGAAACCTCCGCCCAGGGACCCCGGTGAGTTCGAGCGCCACGCCACAACCCCCCGAGCCCGCCCGGGCGCGCGGCGTGCACGACCCAGAGGACGACGAGGCCCCACCACCACCAGCGAAGGTCGATGAGCACGTAGGACCACGAGGCCCACCAGTGCCCCTGCGGAGTCGCCAGGTTGACCGCCGGGAGGAGGCTGAGACCCAGCAAGAAGAGCGGCCTCAGGTGGCGGCCATGATCGAGCCGCGCCCAAGCGCGTAGACTGAACGGCGGACGCCAGCGGCGCAACACGAAGGCCTGCCACCCGAGCAGCGCCGCAATGGCCAGCACTTGGTCAAGGATGAACCGCCCGGAGGAGGCCGATACCAGGATGTAGTCCGTTGCGGTTTCGCTTCGGGCCATCGGCAGGAACACGCTCTGCGAGGCCCACGTGCTGCCTGCGACGACCAGCGCGCACAGCAGGAACTCGCTCCACCGGAGCAAGAGGATGGCGACGGGAAGTCGGTACCCGGGCGCGTGATTGGATGACATTCCGGCCCTCACGGGCGAGGACTAGATGGCCCGCGGTCGACCAGCGAGTCTGCGCTTCGCGGAAACACGACCGGGAACAGACTCCGAATTCTATCGCACGCCGCCCGCTGAACCTACAATGACGTCCTTCAAGCTCACGACTGCCCCCCCCCGCCATGACTTCGTCACCAGAGGTCTCGCCGTGGCCATCCCGTCCTTCACGACCTCCTCGAGCGTGCCATCGTGGATGCCCGCGGCATTCAGGCTGCTGCCGTTCTTCCTCTCCAGTCTCTCAACGACATCCGGCGCGCCGGCCGCCACGAGCAGCGTGGGCATCCAGTTTCCCTGCGAGACAATGTCGTTGTGGATCGTGCCGGGCTTGCCGCGCCGCGCCAGCGGAGGAGCAGTGGCACACGGAAACCGCCTTCCCGGGTCGTCCCCTTCTCGCTGTGGAAGGGCGTCAGGCCGCTCTTGGGCCAGGTGAAGGTTTCCGCGCCGTTGTCGGTGGGCCAGCCGACGATGGCGTTGTCGGCAAGGCCGAGAGCGTCGAGTTACTAGAGAACGGCTCCAGCGAGGTCGTCGAGTTCCGCGTGCCCGTCGGCGCAGATGCCGATGCAGGTCTTGCCGCAGGTCTCGTTCTTCAGGTGCGTCCACACGTGCATGCGCGTGGTGTTCGACACCGGCAGGCTCAGTTTCGTGAGCGCCGATCATCTCCCCTTGGTGTTCTTCCGCGAATTCGATCGGTTCGTCGAGGGGATCGAGGACCGGCTGATCAGCTGTTCGCTCATCGGGCGGTAGCCGGGCGAGCATCCCGCCATCGCGAAGTGCTGTGGGCGGGCCCTGGGCTGCAAGAAGCGGTACACCGTCAACAACCCCAACCTGACGGGCCACGGCGACGTGCTGCTGCCCTGCACGGACGGCGTCATCGAGCCGTTCTCCCGGCGGGCGGCGTCGCGTCTGCCGGTGTCGGCCGTATCCGCTCCCGGTGGGGACCGACGTGCCGTTTCGAGAAGGCGCGGCCGGATTCCGACGTCAAGTGCCGTTCGAAGCGCAATGCCTGTTGTTTGGTCGGGAACTCGATCACGACCGCCAGGGACCACGGGCGGTGTTCGACGGTGTGTCCGCAGGGTTCGTGGTTATGCCACGCCAACCGATTGTCAACGTCGCCCGTCACGCCGACGTAGTGACGGTCCGGATCGACGTCGCTCCGAAGGATGTAGACGAAGCGCTTGCCGATGCCGCGCATGCCCTGGCCGGTGCAATCCTCGCGCCGATCCGCTGCCACACGTGTCGTTCCGGAAACATGGGCTTTCGCCAGACCCCTTTCTCTCGCGTACGCAGATTCGGCAATGCGAGGCTTCGAGTACGGTGGCAGATTTCGCGCGCCGACCTGCATGCCTCGACGCTGTTCACGCGACTTCAGTGATTTGCCTGCCTGGACAAAGCTCCCCGCCTGCGCAGCGGCGCGATCGTCAAGCCGCTCCGGCGAGCGAAGTCTGGTTCGAATCCGGTGTGGGAGTCCGCCTTCGCCCGGAGCACGGTCGAGGGGCTTCGGCGAGACAGCCTTCGCGCCATTGAGTGTTCGCCGGTCCTAGGCAGGACCGGAACTGACGCTGACTTGCCTGCCTAGCCGTAGCTCACGCGCAGCGTGAGCGAAGGCTGGCTGGGAGGCAGGGATTCGAACCCCGATAACGTGGTTCAGAGCCACGGGTCCTACCGTTGAACGACCTCCCAGCATGGAGAGTCGCGGCGG
>Ga0316622_100001786_pt1 | contig 14381 bp, 12 predicted proteins | sample OWC_Aug_OW2_C1_D_FD_207646 | JGI IMG/M metagenome (GOLD analysis project Ga0316622, IMG submission 207646) | Wetland soil microbial communities from Old Woman Creek delta, Ohio, United States - OWC_Aug_OW2_C1_D5_C | ecosystem: Environmental > Terrestrial > Soil > Wetlands | place: USA: Ohio... | reverse complement strand
TTCTCCTCAACCTCTTCGATGCCCCCGCACATATAGAATGCCTGTTCAGGCACATCATCATACTGTCCTTCAACAACAGCCTTAAACCCTTTGATCGTGTCTGCCACCTTGACATATTTCCCGGGCCTGCCGGTGAATACCTCGGCAACATGGAAAGGCTGGCTCAGAAACCTCTGGATCTTTCTGGCGCGGGAAACGATCAGCTTGTCATCCTCAGAAAGCTCTTCCATGCCGAGGATCGCAATGATGTCCTGAAGCTCCTTATACCTCTGGAGGACCTTCTGCACGCTCCGGGCAACCGCATAATGCTCATCACCGATGACCTTGGGGTCAAGAATTCGTGAAGTAGAATCCAGCGGGTCGACAGCCGGATAAATGCCGAGCTCCGAGATCTGCCGCGAGAGGACGACCGTACCGTCAAGATGGGTGAACGCAGTCGCAACAGCAGGGTCGGTCAGGTCGTCTGCAGGCACATAGATCGCCTGCATGGAGGTGATCGCACCCTTCTTGGTTGTCGTGATCCGCTCCTGGAGTATGCCCATGTCAGTACCAAGCGTAGGCTGGTAACCGACAGCAGACGGCATTCTGCCGAGCAGTGCTGAAAGCTCAGCACCCGCAAGGGTATACCTGAATATGTTGTCAATGAAGATGAGAACGTCCTGACCCTCATCGCGGAAATATTCCGCAGCAGTGAGTGCGGTCAGGGCAACTCTGGCCCTCGCTCCGGGCGGCTCGTTCATCTGACCATAGATGAGGGAAACCTTTTCAAGAACTCCGGAATGTTTCATTTCGCCGTACAGGTCGTTGCCCTCCCTGGTGCGCTCACCCACGCCTGCGAAGACCGAGACACCGCCGTGCTTCATGGCGATGTTATGGATCATCTCCATGATAACAACGGTCTTGCCGACGCCCGCGCCGCCGAACATGCCCATCTTTCCACCTCTGACGAACGGGACCAACAGATCAAAAACCTTAACTCCTGTTTCGAACACCTGGGTTACCGGCTCCTGTGACGCAAAATCCGGAGCAGGCCGGTGGATGGGGAGCCTCGTCTCGGACTTTACCGGCCCCAGCTTGTCAATAGGGTCACCAACGACGTTCAATATCCTGCCGAGGGCTCCTTTACCGACCGGAACAGTGATCGGCAAACCGGTATCAACTGCTGCCATACCTCTGACAAGGCCGTCGGTCGGCTGCATGGCAACGGTCCTGACCTTGCTGTCGCCCAAATGCGCAGCGACTTCAAGCGTAAGGTCAAAATTCGGGATGCCCTTGGCCGCATCCCCCTTCTGCACCACCTTGAGTGCATTGAGAATATCCGGCATGTGGCCCTCGAATTCAACATCGACAACAGCACCGATAACCTGTGAGATCTTTCCTGTATTGCTCATGCGTGTACCCCCGGGTATATATTCATTTCACGGTTTCCTTACATTTATCCTTTCATGGCCTCGACGCCGCCCACGATGTCCATAAGCTCCTTGGTGATCGAGGCCTGGCGCGCCTTGTTATACTGAAGAGAAAGTTTCGAGATCATCTCGTTTGCGCTCTTCGTCGCATTTTCCATGGCAGTCATCCTTGCTGCCTCTTCCGATGCCTGGGATTCGAGCAGGGCCCTGAAGATCTGTATCTCGACGTTCTTCGGAACAAGACTGGTGAAGATCTCCTGTTTTGAGGGCTCGTAAATAATATTATAGACAGGGAGAGTTTCCTCCGCGGTCTCAATAGGTGCAAGCGGAAGGAGCCGTTCAATGACCACCCTCTGGGCGATCACGGACTTGAATTCGTTATAGATAACAATTACCTCGTCGACCGTCTCGTTGATATAGGCTTCAATGATGTCAGCGGCTATTTCCTGCGCATTGGCATACGAGATCCTTCCTGAGATACCGGTCCACGAATTTCGAAGGGCTATGTTCCTTCTTTTTAAAAAGTCTTTTGCCTTCCTTCCCACAGCGCTGATGGAAACATTGAATCCGTCACTCTTAAGGTCAGCAATGTGCTTTGATCCGGCCTTCACGATATTGGTATTGAATGCTCCGCAAAGCCCTCTGTCGCTGGTAATGACAAGGACTTCGACGTTCTTCCGCGGTCTGACAGCCAGGAGAGGATGGATATCAGCTTCGAGGTCGCCTGCAAGCCGCGTAAGTCCCTCTCTCATGCGGTCCGCGTACGGCCGCAGTTCGAACATCCGCTGCTGCGCCCTCCTGAACTTGGCAGCAGCGACCATCTTCATGGCCTTCGTGATCTTGCTGGTACTCTGAACAGCCTTTATGCGTCTCTTTATGTCGCGAAGTGTTGCCATCGTCTACCTTATGCCTGGAACCCTTCTTTGAAATCGCCTATGGCCTGGATAAGCTTTGGCTTCAGATCATCATCAATTGCTTTCTTATCACCCAGTTCCTTGAGTACGTCAGCCTTGCGGTCCTTCATGAACCGGAGGAATTCCTGTTCAAATTTCTTTACCGACTCAACCGGGATATCATCAATATGGCCCTGTGTTGCAGCAAAGAGGACCGCAACCTGCTCAACCATGGTCATCGGCACATACTGGTCCTGCTTCAGAAGTTCGACCATCCTCTTGCCTCGTTCGATCTGTGCAAGCGTTGATTTATCCAGGTCACTGCCGAACTGGGCAAACGCGGCAAGTTCCCTGAACTGTGCAAGGTCAAGTCTCAGCGTACCGGCAACCTGCTTCATGGCCTTTGTCTGAGCAGCGCCGCCGACGCGGCTGACCGAAAGGCCGACGTTGACAGCAGGACGCACACCGGCATAGAAGAGTTCCGGCTCCAGATAGATCTGGCCGTCCGTGATAGAAATGACGTTCGTCGGGATATACCCGGAAACGTCACCTGCCTGGGTTTCGATGATCGGCAGTGCGGTCAGGGAGCCGCCGCCAAGCTCATCAGAGAGCTTTGCCGCCCTTTCAAGCAGACGTGAATGGAGATAGAAGACGTCGCCGGGGAAAGCCTCACGGCCCGGCGGCCTTCTGAGGAGGAGCGAGAGCTGACGGTATGCGGTAGCCTGCTTGGACAGGTCATCATAGACGATCAGGGCATGCTTGCCGTTATCCCTGAAGAATTCTCCCATGGCACAGCCCGTATAGGGAGCTATATACTGGAGGGGCGCCGGATCACTGGCAGTAGCCGAAACAACAATCGTATGCTCCATCGCACCATTCTCTTCAAGGGTCTTCACGAGGCGGGCGATATTGGACTGCTTCTGGCCGACCGCGACGTAGATGCAGGTGACATCTCCACCCCTCTGGTTGATGATCGCGTCGACCGCAACAGCGCTCTTGCCGGTCTGGCGGTCGCCGATGATCAGTTCACGCTGCCCTCTGCCGATCGGGATCATGGCATCGATGGCCTTTAGTCCGGTCTGAAGCGGCTCATGGACCGACTTTCTCTCAATGATGCCCGGTGCAACGATATCAACGATGCGCATCTCTTTGGTGTTGATCGGTCCTTTTCCGTCAATTGGCTGACCGATCGCATTGACAACGCGGCCCTTGAGCGCATCTCCGGCAGGCACGGACATGATCCTTCCTGTACGTTTTACGACATCACCTTCGTGGATCAGCGCATCTTCGCCGAAAAGAACAGCGCCGACCGCATCCTCTTCCAGGTTGAGCGCCATGCCCATGACACCGTTTGGGAATTCGAGGAGTTCGGACGCCATGCACTTTTCAAGGCCATAGACCCGTGAAATACCGTCGCCGACGGACAGAACCGTCCCGACTTCGCTTACGTCAACCTTTTTCTCAAAGTCAGCTATCTGCTTCCGTAACAGCTCACTTATCTCATCAACCTTAATTTCCATCAGTTCACCCCTTTATCAGCTCATCTTTTAATAGCCTGAGTTGGCCTTTTACGCTGCTGTCGTACATGGTACTTCCCACCTTTACCAGCACACCACCGAGCAACGAAGGATCGATGACATATTCGACCTCAACGTCGCGGTCCACCAGTTTCCTGAGAGCGGCCTTCAGCCTCTCTTCATAGCTCTTTGCAACTTCACCAGGTGCAAATACCACAGCCTTCACCTGCTTCTTCTTTTCACGGTATATCTCTGTTGCTGTCCTGAGGATCTCTGAAAGCGCATTGATCAGCCGTTCCCGGGTCAGGTAAACAACAAACTTTGTCACCGTATCGGATACCTTTGCCTTCTCGGCGACCTTTCGGATCGCGCCCTCCTTTTCAGCCTGCGAAAACCCGGGATTCATCAGAAGACTTCTGAACTCGGGACTCTTTACCATCAGCTGCTCGATCAGTGCAAGTTCAGAAAGAGCCTGCGCAGCACCTTCCATGCCCACAACATTAATGAACATCTTGCCATACCGTTTTGCGTGTTTTACCGGTTTCAATTCTTACCCTCTATTTTGGCAATTGATTCTTCGAGCAGTTTCATCTGCTCTTCTTTTGTAAGTTTTTCCTTCAGTTTTTTCTCGGCCAGTTCCATGGCGATCTCCACAGCTTCCTGCTTGATCTCCTCTTTTGCCTTTTTCACCTCGAAGTCGATATTGTTCCTGGTCTGCTCCAGGATCCTCGCCCTCAGCCGGTCGCCCTCTTCAGCCAGACGTCCTGTTTCCCGTTCACCTGACTCCCGGGCAGCTTTCAGTATCTCCTCAACCTCTCTGTCCTTGATCTTGAGCCGCGCCTCGACTTGAGCCAGCGCTTTCTGGGCAAGTTCCTTTGCCTCACGGGCCTCTTTCAGTGACTGTTCGATCAGTTCCGTCCTCTTTTTGAAATACCCCTTGATGTCCATCTTCTTCATCATGTAGACAAGCAGCCCAACAAGGATGAGGAAGTTAATGATAGCCCAGAAATATGCCTTGAAAAGATTCGGCTCAGCTCCTTCTCCGCCGCTGGCGAAGGCAAAAGATACGGTAAGGAGCAAGGTGGTGGGTGTGAGACAAAGAATCTTGCGCAGTCTTTCCATAGTAAATATCCGACTCTTCACTCCTGATTCCTCACTCTTGCCTTGCCTGATCATGCCTTTACCAGCTTCCTGACGATCTCATCAGAGAATTTCTCTGCATCCGCCTTTAATGAAACTCTTGCTTTTTCAGCCTCTGCCTTCAGTTCTTCGCGTGCCCCCCGGAGCATGGCTGACGCCTGTGCTTCAGCATCTGAAAGCAGGGACTTCTGCTTTCCGAGTGCGTCCTCCCGCAATTTCTCGAAAACGTCCTTGGCCTTCTGCCGTGCCTCGGCAAGTTCCTTGTTCATCTTTTCGAGGCCTTCTTCCTTTTTCCTGTCCATTTCTTTTGCTGCGTCAAGAGAGCCTTTCACGCCTTCTTCGCGTTCCTTGAAAATGCGGAGAAGGGGCTTGAAAAGAATGATGTTGAGCACATAAACAAGAACCAGGAAGTTAACGAGCAGAACAATAAACCATTTTATCTCAATGTTGAGCATCGTGTCCCCTTGGAATGGATTTCGCCGAAAAACTTACGAAGATTATCATACACAGAAAATTGAAGTCAAGGAAAATTGCATTAAAATTAAGATGTTAGCCATTAAATAATCTGTAGTCTCAATAAGCAAATCTTATTCACGGTATTCATTGCCCTGCGTAAGTATTATATTGTCAGAATAAACAACAGGTTACAAAAGTTCTTTCCTTTCCCCCGTCATCCTGTCACCGACGTCCTTTAAGCATGAAGCCGGCAAATATCGGGACACTGAGCGGTCATCAAAGCCCTGAGCTAATAGACACATACGGAAGAGAAGATGACGTCATAACCGAAAGCATGCAAGAAATCCCTGGAGGACAGACAACAGCAAGCTTACCGGTATCTGGAGTTATACTGAGGACGAGAGCATCTGACGGTCATGGGGCAGAAGATCGGGCATGTATTAAATGCAGTTCTCATCTACATGAGATTTTTTTGCAGAAAGGAGATTTTAGCTGCTCAGGCAGGAATACTGCGGAAGCTTGCCTAGGCTTTCGCCTTGACGGCAAGCCGGTCAAAGAACTTTTTCATCTCCTCCGGTATCTCGCCCTGCATATGCTCCTTGAGGTAGGAATTATTCGCAATGATCTTGGTCACCTTGATCATAAACTCCTGCTTCTCCGGGGTAAGCTGTTCAAGATTCCGGAGCTTATTCATATAGAAGTTCTTCGAGGCAAGGCCGAGTTCCTTCCTCACCTCATCCAGGGTCATTTCCTTGGGTTTCACGACCGGCTCTACAAGGTTATACTTGCTGTAATCCCATTCCGCGATATAGGGCTTGAGCATCGGGTAGATCTCTGAGTAAGGCCATGGTGCGATCGCAAGGAAGAAGGCAAGGTCCGGATTGTAGTACTTGGCAAGTTCGACCGTGTTCCTGATCTTTTCCTTCGTGTCATCAGGCATGCCGAGAACAAACGATGTCTCTGAGACAATGTTATATTCGTTGATCAGATCAAGGGCACGTTTGGACTGTTCGACCTTGATCTCTTTCCTGAAGAGATCAAGGGCCTCCTGGTTCGTAGCCTCTACGCCAACATAGATATGATCGATGTCCGCTTTCTGGTACTTCCACATGATGTCCTCATCCCTGAGGATGTCATCAACTCTCGTCTCCATGAGGATCTTCGTGCCGACGTTCCGTTCGATCAGAAGGTCAAGTATTCTGTCCCACCGCTCCCGCTCAAGCGTCGGTGTCTCATCAGAAATCATGACCACATTGACACCATAGGTATCCCTCAGGAACTCAAGTTCACCGACAAAGTTCTCAGGGCTCCTTCCTCTCCAGTTCCTCTGCCAGAAGAGCTGCTGGGAGCAGAAGCTGCACTGCTGGCTGCATCCGCGTGAAGAGCTGACAATCGCGAGCCGCGAGTTCTCCATGGTCCGGTAGGTATAGATGGGCCAGTCCACAAGGTCCCAGGCAAGAGGAAGAGCATCCAGATCCTTGATAAATCCGCGCGATGGCGTTACCGCAAGATTACCGTTGTCCATATACACGAGGCTCTTTACCTTCGATACATCTCCGCCTGCATTCAGGGTATTCAGCAGATCGACAAGCGTCTCCTCGCCCTCACCGCGCACAATGTAATCGACATAGGCCGCATGGTCCCTGAACATCTCCTCATAGCAGAAGGTGGGATGGACATTGCCGATCACCGTAACAATATGGGGATTGATCTCCTTTGCAAGCTGTAATACCTTCAGCGCTTCTACTATGCCGGCAGTAAAAGCAGTTGTCGCTACCACATCAGGTTTTTCCGCTTCTATGCGCTTTCCTATTGTCTCCAGCTTGTGCCAGTGGCTCATGGCATCGTAATAAACTGGGTCATATCCCGCAGCCCTGAGGCTTCCCGCGATATAGACGAATCCCACGTTAAGCCAGACTCCGGCCGATTCTACTACGCCAGCGTGGTATGGAGGGGTAATAAGGAGTATTTTATTGATTTTCTTCATAAACGCCTATATATTTTAAGCAATTTTAATACCAAACTGCAAGCAAATTAACCTTCTCTATCATTCTTGTCCAAAACAGATGCTAAGAAATGACCGGACACCTCATGAACCCGGTTAATCGACAGTATGTTGAAATGGCAGACCTCGTTGGGCACAGAGGCCTGATCGGCATATATGGCAGCGAAGCGGGCTGCATAACGTCGCTTTTTCAGGGATTCGCAACCGGATTTCAATCGGCATCCAGTCATTTCATATTATTTTGGACACCAATGCTTCTCTATCTTCCCTGAGGTTGATCATCGGAGACGGGCAGCTGCAGTTGCATAAAAAATCTGGATACCACCGGGCTCAGAGAGAGAAGAGTAATAAGATGTAATTGCATGTAAGGCTATTGAAAGACCATCATATACTGCCAGTAGATGCCCGAACCGAAGACCATAAGGAGGATGACATGTTTCATGATCAGCATCTTCCTGCGCACTTTCTCAGCATCCTTGCCATAGACATTATCCACGTACGTGAACGATCTTCCCGCTCCCGTGGCAAAGACTGTTACCACACATGCAACCCCTGCCCAGAAGAGCTGTTTTTTGAGCCCAAGCATAATGTCGCCGACTTCCGCGGAAAAGGACTGCTTGCTGAGCCAGTAGATCGCCAGCACCGTCGCGGCCCAGCACCCGGCAGCAAAGTCGTGTACAAAACCAATGATAATAGTCAAAGCCTTTTTCATAGCATGTACTGAACGGTGTTCACGGTGGAATAGTATATCATGAAACAGATCACCCATTCATGGGAGCCGACGCACCTGGCCGAGTAGTTCATTCATGCGATTCTGATAGCAGTCTGGCCAAGGCACCCTCTCTCATCTCGCTCGCCCGTCAGGCTCGCTCCGAGGCGCCTGCCCTGTTCAGACATGCTGTCTTTCACACGGACAGCTAAAACCGTTCGGATGTCTTGACCTGCATGCCCTGCACCAACGGGCTGTGACTTTATGAATAATGTGGTCTGATGTCTAAAGCTATAACTTGACAGTGGCTCTGTAAGGTGATACAAGTAAACTAAGAAGAGGCTTCCCGATAAAGCCAAACCCTTCGTGAGGAGGGGACAGAAAGCGGCGGGTCTTTTTATAAGAAAAGATGGCCGAGCTGCCGAAGGAAAAAACCGATGGCATGCTCGGCCGTGTTATTTTTAGGGCCGGAAAGTTGTGAATTTTATGGTGAGCGAAAGGAGGTGATACATACAAATGGAAATGTTTTTATGCAGCAGGGGTGATCCAAATTTATAACGTGGCCCGGAGAATGGCCACAAAGGAGGCATGACATGAAACGACTTGTAACACATAGATTCTTTCCTCTTCTCTCTTTAGTCCTCTTCTTCGTTGCCGTAATGCATGCTGGAATTACAGAAGCTGTAACGTTCCATATTGGTGATGATCCTACAGGCGGCGACTGCGCATCTTTCGCATCGTGGGACGCAAAAACAAAGACCTGTACCCTCACAGCCGACCTGGTTGATGATGGCATAGAAATAATCAGTAACGGTGTTACCCTTAACGGGAACGGCCATTCCATACGAGACACCGAACAAGAAGATTGCGCAGCCTGCCACAATGCGGGACATACATATGATTCCTGCACCGGCATTACGCTGAATGGAGTCAGCGGCGTTACGGTGACCCATGTGACCGTGGATAATTTCTGTGTGGGTATCGGCCTCCATGGTGTCTCCGATGCGGCTGTAACACATAACACGGTGTTGAATAACGTTAGAGGTATTTACCTCGATTCCAGTAATCAGAATAGGATCGTTGCAAACTATTCATATGCACAGGAAAACGGGATTTTCCTGTATGAGAGTTGGTACAACACGATCACGGGTAACATCGACGCCGCCAGTTCATCCGGCAAGATCACATTAATAGATAGTTCCTACAACAACATTGTTGGTAATGAATTGCACCATTACAATGATGAGTTTGTAAATGGTATCCGCATGAGTGGCAGCCATGACAATACGGTTGCTGGCAACTGGATCGAACACGTGTCGATAGGCCTTAAGTTGGAGCCGTACAGCGGCAACAACATTGTTATGAATAATAATTTTATGGATAGTGTTGTGCAGACCGCAGTTTACGAAGCCGGGAACACCTTCACGGGGAACTACTGGAGCGACTATGACTCAGGGGAAGAAGGCTGCGATGACCCGGGAGGCGATGGCATATGTGACGCCGGTTATGAATTAGACATGGGTGAGGATGCTGTTGCACGTGTAACGGAAACTGTTGTGGCTGCAACCGTACAGATCTCACCGAACGCGATCAAATCAAAGTCACAGGAGAAGAAAACGCTAATTACTCATATTGAGATACCCGGATATGCTCCCGAAGAGGTAACGGTTGAATCTGTGAGGCTGGTCACGGGAAATGGATTTGTCTGGGCAACGGAAACACCTTCCGAGGTGGGCGACTATGACGGCGATGGCGTTCCTGACCTTATGGTGAAATTCAATAAGGAGCTGGTTAAAATGATTCTGAACCCCGGCCTAAATGAGGGGACGGTAGTCGGTGCTTTAGCGGGGAATACCTTCGAAGGAGTAGTGTTTATAACCCTGGAGTAAGGAGCAGAGAGGATTAAGGCAAGAAGATCGCCAAAGGGGAGCGAATGGCTGGAATATTCGCTCCCTTTATGAGGCAAGTCCAGTGTCTTTATTTATTTTTTTTCTTTTTTGTCCTCTGCTTTTCTGACTTGAGGCCTGCCGGGTGGTCAGCCAATGTCTGCTTCTCTGCCTCCTTCTTAAACCAGTCAATCGGCCGGTCGGTCTGGTCCCTGAACGCGCTCAGGGCCTCGTCACGTAGTTCTGCGGCCTCGGCTTCAGCCTGGGATACGAGTATCTCGTCCACCACCTGTGGACAGGAGGGAACCGATCCCGGCCGCGCCTCGATCTCCTCGCGCACGCTGGGCGCGACCTTTGGATCTTTTGCCATTGCCATCTTCAGCTCGATTGAGAAGTTCACGTACCGCTCGAGCATGCGGAAGATTGCCGAATCGCCCATCGGACTTCCGGCGTTTTCATCAGGCAGGGGGGAGACCTTGCCGTTTTCGATCTTTGCGCGACCAACCATCTCGCATCCGCGTCCGTTATCCGTCGTGTACCCGAGATTATCGGTTATCACGGCAAGGACTGTCGGCACATTCGCCAGGTCCCAGTGCGCCAAAAGCCCTATCTCTCCGTCAGGCAGCGGCTTGAGGTCGTCGATGCTCATGGCCAGGACGCGCGACCAGGGCGGCACCGGTCGCGTCCGCTGGCGCGGAGGCGACCCCTTCACGCAGCGGCGCAGTGAATCGTCGAAAAGGTTCGTAGCGGTCTCGGCCTCGCCCAGCACATTGACACAGTGCGAGTTCGGTATGCCGAGAATCTCCTGAACCATGGCGTAGTAATCGTCCCGGGTCACCTCGCCGAACCTGCCCCGGTAGCCTCCACCGTCGCAGATCCTGCTGCCCGGCGGAAGGCAGAACTTCATCTTCTTCCTCCTGCAGGCCTGGAAGAAATACACATATGCAGAGGTCGCGCCGATGAGAGCTATCGGAACTCCGCTCGCTTCAGACTCGCGCAGGGCCTTGAGAAGCTCGTTGATATGGATTCCTGACTTGCCGAGCAGGAACATACTATCCGGGGTGCCAAAGGCCTGGCGGGTCTGCTCCATGCCGATCGCCATGCCCATGGAGGGTGCCATCTCCGGACTCGGCGCCAGGATGAGGATACGGCAGCGCCTTCCCGCCTCAAAATCCGGGAAGAGATACGATCCCGTCATAACCCGGTTTGCCGAAAAGACAAGACGTTTTCCATCTTCGTCCCGGAATATGCGCCCCCGCTGCGTAAGGCTGGTAGTTCCACCGGTAAGGCATGCCATTACCGATTTTTCGAGAGGAAAAGATGCAACCAGATGCGTCTTAAAGACGTCGTTGTACACCAAGGGGATGTCTTCCCAACGATCAATGTCGCCGGGTCGAACCTTCTTGGCGTCACAGAACTCCCGGAAGATGGCGTTGACCTGATAGTGGAGAGCGAACATCCTGAGGCAGTAGTCTTCGAAGACATTCTCCGGGATCTCCGCGTCCACACCAGCCTCGATGAACCTGAGGACATCCTCGGTGATGCGATGGCGCTCGTTTTCGGCTTCAGATGGGCTCATCGGCGCATAGGGTGGTTTCGACATGGGGGATGACCTCCTTTGCTCATGTGCTACTTTGTGCTCTGCAAGCAATTAATATGCCCCCGATGAAGAAGAGCCGAAACCCCAAAAGTAGCTTTCACGACAATGCGTTACAGTCAATCACTGAAGCAGCAGCCGGTTTCCAACCAGTACTATTGCACAAGAATAAGGCAGGGCTGCCTAAATTTAAGGCATTCCCTACCCTTTTGCCGCTTCAGAGGTCTCATTCTTACCAAGGATTGGCGGATGAACGGGAATCTTGCGCCTCGCCTGCAAACGGTCCTGTCATTAATATAACATACTATGCGGCATACAGGAAAAAGGAGAGGTTCGTGGAGGATTGGCACAATCAAACGTCACTCTTCATAACAAAAAATATCTTGATGAGCTCAATACGGGCCAGCATATGATATGTTCGTCAGGTCAGTCATGCGCAATGCATCATTTGGAAAGGACCTGTATCCTCGCTTCCGCATATGGCCGTGCATCTGACAACTCATAGCCCGGTATGGCCAAAAAACGCCTGAAATCCTCCAGCGCTTCTGCACCGCGGTCAAGATTCTCATAGGTTATCGCCCTGTTCAGGAGCGCCTCCTTGTCCAGAGGATAGATGCCCAAGGCAATCGTATAATAATGCAGCGCCGCCTCGCTGTCACCCCTGATCAGGCGGATGTTTCCGACAGTGGTATGAATACCGGGGATTTGCGGGTTTATTTCCAGCGATTTCAGGAGCTCCGCCTCTGCCAGATCAAGATAACGAATGTCTTTCTCCCGCGCGGCGTAGTATGCGCTTCCCAAACCCGAATGACCGTAGGCATCCTCAGGATACTGTTCAACAAACCTGCTGAAAAGCGAGATATCGTTCCGCCAGTCCCTGTTTCTCACAACCGTAAGTCCCGACAGAAGTACAAGCACGACCGTAACAGCAATCCACCCGTACCGCGCTGCATGCTTCCCTGAAAGGATCAGTCTGTCTGTCTTGTCTGCTATCACAAGCCAGAGACCTATTGCCGGAAGATAGAGATACCGGTCAGCCATGGGCGCGCTCGGAAACATTACAACCCCGCTCACCGGGAGATAGAAGGCAGCAAACCAGAACAGACCAAAGAGCGTCATTCGGCTTCGGCCTTTTCCCACAGCCCAGAGAAGCGTCCCGATAATGATGGTCCACGCAGCGGCGAGAAGCAGTGCCTTTGGCGAGAAGTCTCCGGGCACTTCATAACGCAGGCTGAACATTGTCGGCCGGAATATGGTGAGCAGATAGCGGGGAATAATGTAGAGATTATCCGAAACCCGTTCCCAGAAAGCGGGTATCTTATATATTCCTGTGAGCTTCCCGGCCCCGACGCCGGGGATGATGCCTGTCTGGATCCCGAGCGGTGAAAGCGTGAGCCACCGCAGCACCAGGTAAACAACCGCAGCAGCGCCGCACGGCACTGCGCGGCCGATAACGCGAAGCCATGACCATTCCCCGTGCTGCCTCTTCGCAAACTCAATCCAGAGCAGAAAGGGGAGGATCATGAAAGCCGATTCCTTTGAAAACAGCCCTGCAAGCAAAAAGAGTCCTGCCGCTCCCGCAGCCGCAGAGCTCCTGCTCGCCACTGCGCGGTGATATGAGAGAAAGGAACAAAGCGAGAAAAAACATGCAATTATCGTGTTCCTTGCTGAGAGGAAATCCACCGTCTCCGTATTGATCGGATGAACGGCGAAAAGCAGCGCGGCCAAAAGTGCTGCAGTTCGGTTACCATCCAGCAGCCGGGCAAGCATATACACCAGCCCGGCATTTGCAGAATGGAGAACGAGATTTACGAGATGCATCCAGAAGGGCGCAAACCCATGCAACCTCCCCTCGACAAGGAACGAGAGCTGAGTAAGCGGCCTGTAATAAGGGAGCAGCTCATAGTCCCTCGTGGAATCGATACTTCTGAAAAGAGTAAAAGGCGATCCCTTCAGAAGATCATTCGTCAAGATAACGTTGGTGTCATCCCAGACAAATCCGTTTTCCAGGGAATTCGCGTATACAAGAAAGGCAATGGCGGCAACAATGAGCCCAAACAACAGATTCCGCTGTTGATCATTGATAATGTTCAAGCTACATCCTTTCATGTCCTGCCGTCTTCATCTCTTCAGCAGGGCTCGATACAACAGAACAGTATGCATGAACAACGGAGTTGACTCACCGTCCAGTCCTGAAGTTTACCGATGAAGTGCTGTGCATAAGGAACGAAAAAAATGTCTGATGCAGATCAGACACATTACCGGCGGAATCACGTTTCGACGCTACCTCCACCCAGGGACCCGGGAAAAACAGCAATACAGCATCGCAAAGACCGGGCAGGGATTTCTCTCTCCCCGGATCAGATTAACCTTCGTCTCCTCCCGATTTCGCTTTGCGCCTTTTTTCAGCTACGGTTTTCCTCTCCACTTTCCACTTTTCATATGCTATCTTCATGCCATGCCGCACCGGGATCTGGGACATGAGCGAAAGAATGTGGGCATGCGGGAAACCCTGCAATGGGACTTTGGTCATATGCCGCAGAACCCTGCCAAGACTTAACAACTCAAGCGACGTTTCGAAGAAGAGCTCTTCGCGAACTTCAGGTGTCATGGCCGGGTCCGGATGCTCGAACAGCGCATACGCTCCGTTATAGTATTCCCAGCCTAGTTCCTTGTAGAGATACGGTTCATACTGCTCACGCAGCTTCGTCCCCGGATACGGGACAACCAGCGAAGGATGCATGCTCACGCCGAGCCTGTCGGCAATCT
>Ga0316622_100001785_pt1 | contig 14388 bp, 12 predicted proteins | sample OWC_Aug_OW2_C1_D_FD_207646 | JGI IMG/M metagenome (GOLD analysis project Ga0316622, IMG submission 207646) | Wetland soil microbial communities from Old Woman Creek delta, Ohio, United States - OWC_Aug_OW2_C1_D5_C | ecosystem: Environmental > Terrestrial > Soil > Wetlands | place: USA: Ohio... | reverse complement strand
GGCGGTGGGTGGCCTCCCGCCCCCCCCCGGTGGTGGTGGGGGGGGGCCTGGGGGGCGGCCGCCCCCCCGCCCCGCCCGCCGGGGGGGGGGGGGGGGCCCCGACTCGCCTCAATCCGAAAGTCTTCCAGTCGACGGTTGGCAGTTTAGAGTCGACAGTGTTGGGATTTCGCGCCGCTGTGGCTGACCGCGCCAGATGCATTCGTGTGGGCGTGGATTGGCCGGGTCCATCGGCTCCGAAGCCTTCTCTCGACTGTCGACTGTCAACTCGCACCTGCTTTTCGACAAGGAATTACAACCCGATCTCTTCGAGCAACGCCCGCGCTGTCGCGGCCAGGCGTGGAATGCCGTTGGCGATGTGCTCCATGCGCGGATCGCTCGACTCGCCGCGCAGCCAGCGGACGTGGAGCTGCTGCACGACGACGGCCGTCTTCCACTGGGCGAAGGCCTCGTACCAGGGGACTTGCGCGACATCGACGCGGGTGCGCGCGGCGTAGCGTTCGACCATTTCCGCGCGTGTGGGCAAGCCCATGCGTTCCATCCCCGCGTGGCTCGTGCGGTGCGCGTCGGGGGGATCCGACGGATCGGGCCAGTAGTTGAGCAGCGTGCCGAGGTCGACCAGCGGATCGCCGAGCGTGGTCATGTCCCAGTCGAAGAACGACCGCACGCGGTCGGGGTCGGCCGGTTCGAACTGCGAGTTGTCGAGCTTCAGGTCGTTGTGGACGAACGACACCCGCTGGGCCGTCGGGATCCGCCGCGCGAGTCGCTGCGCAATGTCGTCCATCGCTTGCGGTGCCTTTTCGGTCTTGACCAGATCCCAGCGGTGCTTCCAGCCCTGCACCTGGCGTTCGACGAATCCCTGCGGCTTGCCGAGGTCGCCGAGTTCGCAGGCGACCGGGTCGAGCAGGTGCAGTTCGGCCGTTGCGTCGGCGATGGCGAGGCCGACGCGTCGGCCCACCTCGACGTGGTGACGCATCGACGAGGGGATGACGCCGCGGATGACCTCGCCGCGGCGGCGTTCCATGACGAAGAAGTCCGACCCGGCGACGGACTTGTCGTCGCAGAAGACGTAGGCGCGCGGGGCGCGGTCGAAATAGCGCCACAGGCGGGACAGCACCCGGTACTCGCGTCTCATGTCGTGCGCCCCCGGTGCGAGCACGCCGAACGGGGGACGCCGCAGCACGAGTTCGGTGTCCCCGAACCGCAGCAGATAGGTGAGATTGGCGGCGCCGTTGGGGAACTGCAGGACGGCGAACGCGCCGGACAGCTCCGGGAGTTGCGCGCGCAGGTACGGCTCGATGCGGGTCCAATCGAGGTCCTCGCCCGCTCGCACCGCCGCCAGTTCCGGTGGGGCAGCGCCGGCGAAGGGGTCGGTACCGAGTTCCTCGAGGACCGAGTGGGTGGAACTCACGATGCGATCCTCCGTTCAGAGTGGTGCGCTGGCGACACGGGATAGCATGCCGCAGCCGCGCCTGGATCGGCCACCGGCCGGCGTTCAGGTCTTCGATGCGTCGGTGGCCTCCTGCATCAGGTCCTTCTTCACCTGCTCGACCTCCTCACCGAAAATCGGCGGGATCTGCAGTGCCTGCTCCAGGTACGCCAGTTCGGCGCGCCGCCACGGCAGGGGAGCGGGTTCCTGCAGCATGCGGTCGCGTTTCAGTTCCTCGACGACGGCGTCGTCGCGCGGGAAGACCTCGTCGCAACGGTTCAGCGAGTAGAGGCGCTCGAACGGCAGGCGTGGCCGCTGCCCGCCGGCCTCTGGCGACTCTGCCGGGTAGCCCACCGTCTGCACAACCACGATCTTGCTGTCATTCGGCAGTCGCAGCGCGCGCTTGAGCTTCTTCTGTGCCGGAACCGCGAGCACGCAAGTGCCCAGTCCCAACTCGAAGGCCATGAGCGTGGCCTGCGCGATGCCCTGGCCGCAGTCCATGTCGGTCATGCCGCCCTGCTTGGTGATGTCATCGGCCGTCTTGAAGAAGGGAATCAGCTCCTCGTCCAGGTACTTGTGCGACGCCGCGGGGTCCACCCCGATGGCGCCCGCGTCCACCAACTCGTGCAGTCGTGTGCCCTGCTCCTTCACCAGGCTCCAGTCGATCCACCACACGATCAGCACCGGGGCGAGGTGGAATTGGAAGCCGCCGATGGCCGAGCCGGCCGGCAGTGCGTCGAGTACCTCCTTGGGTGCCGTCGCGCGTTCCACGACCACGGCCCGCAGCGCGCGCACGTTGCCCCAGAACGAGGCCAGCCTGGCCGCCTCCAGCATGCGCTGGATCTTGTGCCGCTCCACCGGTCGATAGGGCAGCAGAAACCGGATTGAGCGCCTTCGTCCGATCGCTTCTCGCAGTTCCATGTCTCGTTCCCTCCTTCGAGTTCAATGTCCCGTGTCGTGTCCGATGATGCCTCGGTCGAGTGTCGTGTTGACGATGTCCTCCGCTGCGACGGCCGTCACTTCGCTGCGATCTCGATGAAGCGTGTCTTGTGCGGGCTGCGTTCGAGTTCGTTCGGTTCGAGCCAGGTGATCTGGGGCGTCATCCGCAGGCGCTCGTGCATGGCGTGCAGGATCTCCGCCTCGAGCGCCGGCAGTGCGGCGCGCGGCGTCGCGTCGCCGCGTTCGACGCGCAGCTTCAGCGGCGGTACCACCCGCGGCGGGGGTTCGTCGAGCATGATCCGGAACTCGCCGGTCACGCGGGGAATGAAGCCGCTGATCACGCTGTCGATGGCCGCCGGGTAGACGATGACCCCCTTGACCTTGAGCATGTCGTCGACACGGCCGACGATCCGATAGCGGAACCCCGTGGTGCCGCACGGACACGGCGACACCAGCACCTTGTGGATGTCGCCGAGGCTGGTGCGGGTCCAGCCCAGGCCGCCGCCGAGCAGGCTGGTGAACACGGCTTCGCCCGTTGCCCCGTCTTCGAGCGGGACCGACTCCGAGGTGGCGGGGTCGACGAGTTCGTACAGGGTCAGGTCGTCTCCGAACCAGTGCATGCCCTGGTATTCGGGGTAGCCGCAGGAGCAGCCGAGTCCGGCCCCGGCATCGAACAATGTGGCGCCGTAGGCGGACTCGATGCGCCGGCGCACTTCCGGAATGCCGGCGCCCGGTTCGCCGCCGCACATGACGACGCGGATGCCGAGTGTGGACACGGGCGCGCCGAGGATCTCGGGCGCGCGCTCGATCATGTGCTCGGCCAGCGACGGGGTGCAGAGCAGCACCGTGCCGCGGAAGAAGCGGGCCATCTTGAGGATACGGGCCACACCGCCCTCGGCGCCCACCGGGATCTGCATCACCCCGTCGTCGCGGCTGGACTGCAGCGAGGGGACGCCGGCGAGGAACATCGAGAGGGCGAAAGCGTGGATGACGCGATCGCCCGGCCGCACGCCGGCGCGCCAGCGCATGCGCTGCATGGCCTCGCCCCACAGGTCGTCCAGATCGATGCGGGTGAGCGGGTAGGGCTGCGGTTCGCCCGTGGTGCCGGACGTCGCCGCCATGCACACGAGTTCGGACATCGGCACGGGAAGGGTGGCGTCGAGCAGGCGGTAGATGTCGCCGTCGCACTCGGTCAGCAAGGCGCGGAAGTCGGTCTTGCGAAAGGGGGGCATCGCGCGGGCCCAGTCCGCCAGCGTCCGGATGTCCGCCGGCGCCCGCACGCCGCACTCGTCCATCCGCTTGCGAAAATACGGTGCGTGCTCGAAGAGCTCCCCGACGCGGCGGCGCAAGCGCTCGAGTTGCAGCGCGGCGACGCGCTCGGTGCCCAGCCACGGTTCGACATCCATGTTCCAATAGGGTCTGTCCGCCATCACGGGATCCTCTCCGGGTCGGGTGCGGGCCGTTGTCTGGGAACCAAAGCGGTACTGCCAATACGAAGCAGCTCGAAGCCGAGTCAAGCAGAAAGTTGCTCCGCTGCGAGTGCCTGCGCGCGGAGCGGGGAGAGAGTTCCTTGCGGGAGGGCTCGCTGCGCGAGACGGGCGACGCGGGCGTACTCAGTGCAGGCTGGCGCCCTGGGCCTTGCGTGCGAAGCGGCTGAGCAGGGCGCGCATGGTGTCGTCGTCCTGGATACCGCCCATGGGCCAGGCGCCGAGCATGAAGGTGGGGACGCCGGTGACGCCCGCCTCGCGCGCGCGGCGTGTCTCGCGCTCCAGGGACTGCAACAGCGCGGGATCCATCACGCTGGCGCGTTCGAGGGCCAGGTCGTCCGCCCAGCCCGCGAGTGCGGCATCGTCTCCCGGATCGCATCCCTCGTCGTACACGGCGGTCCAGACCCGCTCGCGCCACGCCGCTTCCTTGTCGGCGTCGGCCAGGGACAGCGCCACGGCGTTGGCGCGACGGGAGTCCTGCCAGACCGGCGGCATGCGCACGGGGACGCGCAGCTCGCGTGCGATGCGGAGCGCCTTGTCGCGTCGCGCGCCGTCCACGGGCGCCCCGCGCTCCCAGCCGGTGATGCGGGCGAGATCGATGGCGCGCCAGAACAGACGGATGCCGAGCACGTCGAGATCGGCGGCGAGCCGCTGCATCGCGCGATGCGTGACGTAGCAGAGCGTCGATGCGAAGTCGTAGTAGACGGGAACGGTGATGGACGGCTGCACGGGGCGCGGAGCGCCGCGCGGTGACACCCGCGCGGCGCGCTCGTCACAGGTCGAGCTGCTCGGCCAGCTTTGCCCGGTGGTGGACCGGGTCACCGAACAGCAGGCTGCTGCTCTTTGCCCGCTTGAGGTACAGATGTGCGGGGTGTTCCCAGGTGAACCCCATGCCGCCGTGCACCTGGATGTTCTCGCTCGCTGCCTGCACGTACGCTTCCGAGCAGTAGGACTTGGCCATCGCCGCCGCGGCCCGGAACTCGTCCTCGCCGCCCTCCGCCGCGCGAAACGCCGCGTTGTACGCGGCCGACTTGGCGAACTCGGCGGCCACCAGCATGTCGGCGCACTTGTGCTTGATGGCCTGAAAGCTGCCGATTGGCCGGCCGAACTGCAGGCGCGTCTTGGCATACTCGGTGGCCAATTCCAGACAGCGCTGTGTGCCCCCGGCCTGTTCGGCGGCCAATGCGGCGAGGGCGAGGGCCTGCACCCGCGCCAGGACGCCGGTGAGGTCGCCGTCGCGTCCGATGCGTTGCGCGCGGGCGCGCGTGAAGGTCACGCGGGCCAGCTTGCGTGTCAGGTCGAGCGTGGGCAGCAACTCCCGGCTGACGCCGTCGGCCTCGCCGTCGATGCGATACAGGGACAGCCCCTCCTTCGTCCGCGCGGCGACCAGCAGGACGTGGGCCACGTGGCCGTCGAGGACGAACGTCTTGCTGCCGGTGAGCCGCCAGGCCCCGCCGGCGGCGCTGGCTTTCATCGCCACCGCCGCGGGCTCCCAGCCGCGGTCGGGTTCCACGATCGCCAGTGTGGACAGGGTCTGCCCGCTGGCGATGGCTGGCAGCAGCTCGCTCTGGGCGGCGTCGGTGGCGCCCAGGACCAGCGCGTTGACGGAGAGGACCGCGGACGACAGGTACGGCGCGCACAGCAGCGTGCGCCCCATTTCCTCGCACACGATGGCCACTTCGATCGGGCCCAGGCCGGCGCCCCCGAAGCGCTCGGGCACGATCAGCCCCTGCAGCGCCATCTGTTCGGCCATCTGCGTCCAGACCGCCGGGTCGTACCCGTCCGTGGTCTGCATCCAGCGCAGCACGGCCTGGTCGTCGGACTTGTCGTTGAGGAATTTGCGCACCGTCTGGCGCAGTTCGTCGTGTTCCGGTGTGAAGGCGAATTCCATGATGTGTTGTCTCCGTGACGAGGGGGCTCAGCCGCCGCGCGGAACGTCTTTCCACGGGATGCCTTTGTCCGTCCGTGGCTCCCCGGGCAGGCCGAGGACGCGTTCGCCGAGGATGTTGCGCATCACCTCGGACGTGCCCCCTTCGATCGAATTGGCTCGGGAGCGCAAGAACTGGTACTTGGTCAGCGCCTCGCGGTCGCGCCGTTCCGAGCCGGTGGGGCGCCGCAGCTCGTACCCTTGCTCGTAGACCAGCGAGTCGTCCCCCATTACCTCCAGGCCCGTCTCCCACACCCGTTTGTACAGTTCGGCCTGGGCCAGTTTGCCCACCGAGCCTTCCGGACCCGGATTGCCCGAGCGTTGCGCCGCGCGGGCCCGCAGCCCCGTCAGGCGCAGCAACTCGCCTTCGATGTAGAGCTTGGTGATCCGGTCGCGGGTCACGGCGTCCGTCGCCGTCAGCTTGCGGCCCTTCGTGCGCGCCTGCCAGAGGCCGAGCAGCACGCCGATCGGTCCGCCACCGCGCTGGCCGGACCCGCCGCCGAGCGCGGAGCGCTCATTCATCAAGGTCGTGATGGCGACCTGCCAGCCCTGCCCTTCCTGGCCGAGCATGTTGCGGTGCGGGACGCGGACGTCGTTGAAGTACACCTCGTTGAACTCGGCCTCGCCGGTGATCTGATAGAGGGGACGCACTTCGACGCCCGGGCTCTGCATGTCGAGAATGAAGTAGGATAGCCCCTCGTGCTTCGGGACGTCCGGGTTGGTGCGGGCGAGCAGCATGCCCCACCGGGAGACGTGCGCCAGCGTGGTCCAGACCTTCTGGCCGTTGACTACCCAGTCGTCGCCGTCGCGCACGGCGCGGGTCGCCAGACCTGCGACGTCGGAGCCCGCACCGGGTTCGCTGAACATCTGGCACCAGATGTCCTCGCCGGTGAAGATCCGCCGCAAGAGCGTGCGCTTCATCTCCTCCGTCCCGTAGGTCAGCACCGTCGGTGCGCCCATCCCGATGCCGATCGGGTTGACCATCAGGTCGTCGTAGACGGTCCGGGTGTTGCTCCGCAGCTCGTCGTTGACGATCGCCTGCATCTTGGGGCTCAGGCCCAACCCACCGTAGCCGGCGGGAAAGTGCACCCAGGCCAGTCCGTGATCGTACTGGGCGCCGCGAAACGTGTACTGGTCCACGCGGTCGGGATCCGCTTCCTGCAGAAGCGTCCGGACGCGCTGGCGCAGGTCCTCGTCGCTCATGGTTGCGTAGCTGCTCATTCGGTCCTCCTGCGCGGGTTCGGCCGCGGCTGGTCACGCGGGCCGCGCACCGGCGACTGGAAACTCCCGCGATACTAGTCAAGATCCGCGCGCTCGCAAGGACCCGCGGCGGTGCGGCGCGGGTGCCCGAATCGTGGGCGGACTACAGGTGGGTGCTCGCGAAGGTGTCGCAGCTGTTCAGCGAACCCGTTTCGATGCCCTGGCGGAACCAGCGCACGCGTTGCGCTGCGCTGCCATGGGTGAACGATTCGGGCGTCACGTAGCCGCGGCTCTGCTTCTGGAGGCGGTCGTCGCCGATGGCGCTAGCCGCGTTGAGCCCTTCCTCGATGTCGCCTGCTTCGAGCAGGTGGCGCACCCGGTCGGCATGGTGCGCCCACACGCCGGCGAGGCAGTCGGCCTGCAACTCCATGCGGACGGAGAGGGCGTTCGCTGTTTCCTGGTCGGCGCGTTGCTGGGCGCTGTGGACGCGTTCCGAGATCCCGAGCAGCGTCTGCACGTGGTGGCCGACCTCGTGCGCGATCACGTACGCCTGCGCGAAGTCACCGGGCGCGCCGAATCGGTTCCGCAGGTCGTCGTAGAACGAGAGATCGATGTACAGCTTGTGGTTGGCCGGGCAGTAGAAGGGTCCCATGGCCGCCTGGGCGAAGCCGCACGCGGACTGCACGGCGCCGGAGAAGAGCACGAGGGTCGGTTCCTCGTAGGAGCGGCCCAAGCTCCGGAAGATGGTGTTCCAGTTGTCTTCGGTGTCGGCGAGCACCACGGACACGAACTCGCGTCGCTGGGCCTCGGTCGCGGTTTCCTGGTAGGGCTGTCCGGACCCGGGGCCGTCCGGCATCGACTGCGGCATGTTCTGCAAGAGCACGGTTGGGTCGCCGCCGAGGTACATGACCAGGAGCACCAGCACGAGCGTGCCGATGCCTCCGCCGATTCCCACGCGAACAGCCCGGCTGCCGCGCGCATCTTCGACGTTGTCGCTTTCTCGACGCCCTTGCCATCGCATCGTCCGTTCCCTCCACGAAACGCTGCGGTGTCGAGCGGGACGCGCCCGACACCGCGCGGGTGCCGAAGCATGTTCCGCCCGCCGGTGTCTCGTCAACCGTGTCGAGGATGGCCCGGTGTGCCGCGGGGTTACGTGGACTCCGGTTCCCTGGCGTCGGTGGCCGGAGCGGGCCGTTGCGGCTGGCGCTCGGCCTCCCACTCCTGGTAGGCTTCACGGTCCCACAGGGCGATGACTGTCGTGACCAGTTCGCGGGCGCCCGTCGGCGCATCGACCCAGACGAAGCGAACGGAATACAGCGTGGTTTCGTCCTTCCAGCCGTAGATCTCGTGCAGGCGCGCGCTGCGGTCGCGTTCGTTCACCCCGCTGAGGGTGGGCCGGCCATAGCGCTCGATGCAGCGGTCCAGGAATTCCCAGGCACTGCGCACGTCCGGCCGTTCGAAGGTTATGGCGATGACGTGGTCATGGAAGAGATAGAGCTCGACCTGGCTCGCGTCGGCCGCCACGGCCGATCCGGGCGAGCAGATGCGATAGAGTTCCTTCGACTGGCGACAGCGCAGCGGTCCGACTTTGGCCTCGGCGTTGGCCGTCGTCATCCCGAGGGTCAGCGCGCCGAGCGCTGTCTGCAGCGGCTCGTGGCCCGGTGCGGTTGGTGCCAACGGTGCCGCCGGTGCCGGTGTGCCCGGTGCCATCTGCGAGGAACTCGCCGCCGGGCTGGCGGGTTCCTCGCGGCGACAGGCCCAGCACAGCAACGCGAGGGCCACCGCGCAGGCACGGGAGGCAACGTGACGTCTGCGCCTCATGGCCGCAACCGTTCCAGCATCCGCGGAAAGGGGATCGTCTCGCGCACGTGGTGCAACCCGCACACCCACGCTACGACGCGCTCGATGCCCATGCCGAAGCCGGCGTGCGGCACCGAGCCGTACCGCCGCAGGTCCAGATACCAGTCGAACGCCGCCTCCGGCAGGTTCTGGTCCGCGATTTTCTGGCGCAGGCGCTCCGCGTCGTCTTCCCGCTGGCCGCCGCCGATGATTTCCCCGTAGCCCTCCGGGGCGAGCACGTCGACGCAGAGCGCCAGGCGCGGATCCTCAGGGTCGGTCTTCATGTAGAACGCTTTACACTGCGCCGGGTATCGATGCACCAGCACCGGGCGGTCGAAGGCCTGCGAGATCGCCGTTTCCTCGTCCCCGCCGAAATCGGCACCCCAGCCGATCGGAAACCCTTTGGGCGCGAGGAGCGCGAGCGCCTCGTCGTAGCTGATGCGCGGAAACGGCTTCCGGACGCGCGCCAGCGGCTCGACGTCGCGTTCCAGGGCGTCGAGCTCGCGGCGCCGTTCGCGGATGGTGCGCTGCACGACGTATTCGATGAAGTCCTCGGCGAGGTCCATGTCGCCCGCGAGGTCGAGGTACGCCACCTCCGGCTCGATCATCCAGAACTCGGTGAGGTGGCGGCGGGTCTTCGATTTTTCGGCGCGGAACGTGGGGCCGAAACAATAAACCTTCCCGAAGGCCATGGCCCCCGCCTCGGCGTAGAGTTGGCCGCTCTGGGTCAGGTAGGCGGGCTCGCCGAAGTAGTCGGTTGCGAACAGGGTCGTGGTGCCCTCGCACGCCGCCGGCGTGAAAATCGGCGCGTCGAGCAGCGTGAAGCCCTTGCCGTCGAAGTAGTCGCGACTGGCCCGGATGACGGAGGCGCGCACGCGCAGAATGGCATGCTGGCGCGACGAGCGCAGCCAGAGGTGGCGGTGATCCAACAGGAAGGCGACGCCGTGCTCTTTCGGGGTGACTGGGTAGGGCTCGGCGACGTGCAGGACCTGCAGGTCGGTCACCGCGAGCTCGTAACCCAACGGCGCACGGGCGTCGGCACGCACCCGGCCGCGGACGACTACCGCCGTTTCCTGCGTGAGATGGTCCGCAAGCGTGAACTGCTCGGCGGGCACGTCGTTCTTGAACATGACGCATTGCACGAGCCCGGTGCCGTCACGGACCTGCAGGAAGTGGAGCTTCCCGCTGGATCGTTTGTTGTAGAGCCACCCCTTCAGGGTGATCTCCTGGCCCTCGTAACTGGCAATGTCCTCCACGTACACCCACGGCATGGCCCTGGTTGACTCCTCTGTCGTTCCGCGGCCTCGCATCCCGCCGGCAGCCCCGGCCCCGCTCACTTCTCGAGTTCCTCGCGGATGGAATAGATCTTCTGACGCGCTTCCGTGATGTACGCGTCGAGGTTGCGCCGGTGGTTGGCAAAGATGCCGTCCGGCGCTCCGTCGAAGACCACCAGCGGCTTCATGACCGCGGCGCGCGAGAGTGCGCCGATGACGTCGTCGAGCAGGCTGCCGACGACGGGTTTCACCTCGTAGAACTCGCGGTGGTATTCCCGTGCGATGGCGGCGGCCAAATGCCGGATGACGTGCGCCACGCCCTGGGCCCGGTAGAACACGTCGTCCGTGCGCCAGGGGCTGTCCAAGTCCGCGAACAGCGAGCCGTGTGCGTCGCCGAGCAAGTCGTTCCACGCCTGACAGAGGCGGATCAGCTCGATGTTGCGCTGAATGATCGGGCGCGAGCGGGGCGGGTCGGTCTTCAACCCGTCCACGTACGCGTGCAGGTAGCGCACGCCCGCACGGAACTTGCCTTCGGCCGACGGCAACCAGAACTTCTCGGCGTCGTTGCGGAAGGCGGTGTCGGCGGCAACGAGATTGGGGTCGTATTCGTTGCTGGACACCTTGGTCAGGTGATCCTTCAAGACGCGCACGCTTTCCCGCAGCGCGAGAATGATCCCGCGCTGACGGTTGGCGTTGTTGTCCGCCCAGAGGCGGGGTCCCCAGAGGACGAAATCGTTGGGCCGCCAGCCGGTGAGACTCGACAGCTCGTGCTCCATCAGCGCCGCCGCCGTGCTGGCGAATGCTTCGCCGGCGACGAGAGGCTTGTCGGCAGGGAATGCGCGCGTCACGTCGAACGGCAAGACGTCGTGCCGTTTCTGGCCGAAGTGAATGAGCAGCGGGACCACCACTGTGGCGAGCAGGAGCACGCTGATCAGCGCGACGAACCAGCCGGTGCCCCGCGTGTTTGTGGTTTCATCAGCCATGTTCATGTCCCTCCCGAGCGTGCGCGCCCCGGCCCGGTTCCGCTAGGTGTGGTCCGGCCCCTCTCGTTTGCGTCGGATCGCGTCCAGGTGGCGCTTGACGTCTCCTTCCTCGCCCACCTCGGTGGGCTCGTAGTAGCGCCGCGCGCGCAACGTGTCCGGCAGGTGCTGCTGGGCGACGACGTGTTCCGGGTAGTCGTGCGCGTACTTGTATCCGCGGCCGTAGCCCAGCCCCTTCATCATCGGGGTGGGGGCGTTGCGCAGGTGGAGCGGCACCGGCAATGGGCCGTGCGCGTCGACATCGGCGGCCGCGGCCAGCATCGCTTTGTAGGCGGCGTTCGACTTGGGGGCGCACGCGAGGTAGGTCGCGGCCTGGGCCAACGGGATGCGGCCTTCGGGCAGGCCGACGAAGTGGAAGGCGTCCTTGGCGGCCACGGCCACCTGCAGGGCGCGCGGGTCGGCGTTGCCGATGTCCTCAGCTGCGAGAATTATCATCCGCCGGGCGATGAACAAGGGGTCCTCGCCGGCGGCGAGCATCCGCATGAGCCAGTAGACGGCCGCGTCCGGGTCGGAACCGCGCAGGCTCTTGATGAAGGCGGAGACGACGTTGAAGTGCTCCTCCCCCGCCTTGTCGTACAGGAGGGCGCGGTGTTGCGCCGCCTCTTCGGCCAGGGGCAGGTCGATCGTCGTGCGGCCCTTGCGGGCCGCGAACTCGGCGGCCGCCTCGAGGGCATTCAGCGCTTGCCGGGCATCGCCGTGCGCGCATGCGGCGAGGAAGCCCTGCGCGGCCGGGTCGAGTGCGAGACCCTTGCGGCCGAGGCCCCGCTCCTCATCGCGGATGGCGCGATCCAGGACCATCTCGAGGGCGTCCGGCGGCAGCGGTTCGAGCACCAGTACCGAGGTGCGGGACAGCAAGGGCCCGATCACTTCGAAGGAGGGATTCTCGGTCGTGGCGCCGATCAACGTAATCGTGCCGTCCTCGACGTAGGGGAGGAAGGCATCCTGCTGCGCCTTGTTGAAACGGTGGATTTCGTCCACGAACAGGATCGTGTGGAGCCCGCCGCGGCGGCGCTCGTCCTGCGCGGCGTCGATGACCGTGCGCAGTTCGCGCACCCCTGAGAGCACGGCGGAGAAGTGCACGAAGTGGGCGTTCGCCGCGCCGGCGATGAGCTGGGCGAGGGTGGTCTTGCCGCTGCCCGGCGGGCCCCACAGGATGATCGAGTGCAGGCGCTGTCCTTCGATGATCTCGCGCAGCAGGCGGCCCGGCCCCACCAGATGCGTTTGCCCGACGAACTCCGCCAGTGTGCGCGGCCGCATGCGGTCCGCAAGCGGCGCGTCGCGCCGCGGCGGCCGCTCGGGTTCGCCGCCGAACAGGTCCGGCTCGCCGCGGGAGGGATGTCGCCTGGCCATCGAGCGAGAGCGTAGCACACGCCCGCGCGAAACGCGCCGCGCGGCGCGGCCGTCACGCCACGGTGACGGACTTGGCGAGCGAACGGGGCTTGTCGACGTTGCGTTTCAGGGCCGTCGCCGTGAAGTAGGCGAACAGCTGGGCCGCGACCAGCGGCAGGAACGGGGCCGTCAACGCGTGGGTGGCCGGCAAGACCAGACGTTCGTCGAAGATGTCGTGGCTGTCGTCGTACGTGATGCCGAAGACGAAGCCCCCGCGGGCTTTCACCTCTTCGACGGTGGACATCGTCAGCGCGTGCAAATCGCCGGTGCTCGGCGGTGGTACCAGGACGAGGGTGTAGAGGTGCTCGTCGACCAGCGAGAGCGTTCCGTGCTTGAGGAAGCCGCCGGCCATGCCCTCCGCGTGCACGTAGGTGACCTCCTTCATCTTCAGCGCCGACTCGAGGGCGACCGGGTAGTAGATGCCCCGCCCGAGGAACAGCCAGTTGGCGGTGCGCGCGTGGCGATAGGCGGCGGCCCGGATGATGCCCGACTTCTCGTTGAGCAGCGCCTCGATGTCCGCCGGCAACCGTTGCAGCGCCGCCGCGTATTCGCGCGCGGTGTCGGCCGAGAGCACGCCGCGGCGCACGCCCACCGCCACCGCCAGGCGGGTCAGCACGACCATCTGCGTGAGCGCCGCCTTGGTGCTGACGACACAGACCTCGGGCCCGGCCCCCTGTAAGATCGCCCGCTCCACCATCCGGGCGATGGAGGAGCCGAGCACGTTCACGATCGCCGCCGTGCGGGCGCCGCGCGCCTGTGCGTGGCGCAGACTCATAACCGAATCGTACGTCTCGCCCGACTGCGAAATCGCCAGCACGAGGGTGTGCGGATCGCTGCGGTCGAGGTGGCGGAACTCGTCCGACCCGATGGCGCTCACTTCGAGGTCGGCCAGCGCGGCCAGCAGGTACTGGCCGAACACGGCGACGTAGTGCGTGGTGCCGACGCCGAGCAGGTGGGTCCGGTGCGCCGCGAGGATCATGTCGGCCACCGCCTCGATGTCCTCGGCGGGGATGCCCAAAGCGCTGCGCACCGCCTGGGGCTGTTCGTGGATCTCCTTCAACATGAAGTGCGGGTAGCCGCCCTTGCGCGACAGCTCGGCATCCCACGGCACCACGGTGATGGATTTCTCGGTGACGTCGCCCGTGCGCAGGCTCTTCACCGAGTAGGTGTCCTTGGCGAGGATGCCGTACTCGCCGTCCTCCAGAATGACCGTGTTCTTCGTGTAGGCGATGAACGCGTTGAAGTCGGAGCCGACGTAGTTCGCGTCGCTGCCGAGCCCGAGGAGCAGCGGGCTTTCGTGCCGCGCGCAATAGATGCGCTCCGGATCGTGCGCCGAGATCATCGCCAGGGCGTAGCTGCCCTCGAGCGCCCGCAGCGTGGTGACCCAGGCGCGCTCGACGTCGCCGCACTCGGCGAAGTGGGCTTCGACGAGGTGCGCGATGACTTCCGTGTCGGTGTCGGACGTGAAGCGGTGGCCGGCCGCGCTCAGGCGGGCGCAGAGGTCGCGGAAGTTCGCAACGATGCCGTTGTGGACCACGGCGAAGTCGCCGTGGCAGCTGACGTGGGGATGCGCGTTCGCGCGGGTGACCTTGCCGTGCGTGGCCCAGCGCGTGTGCGCGATGCCGACGTGCGCGGCGAGGTGCCGCAGATTCTCCTTGCTATGCACCTCGTCGACCGTGCCGACGTCCTTGCGCACGGCGATGTGATGGTCCTCCAGCAGGGCGATGCCGCACGAATCGTAGCCGCGGTACTCGAGGCGCTGGACGCCCTCGTAGAGGCGGTCGCCGATAGGGTGAAAGCTGACAACCCCGGCAATGCCGCACATGGCCGCCTACCTCTCGCCGCCGAGCGTGGCGCGATGGGGGAT
>Ga0316622_100001784_pt1 | contig 14391 bp, 16 predicted proteins | sample OWC_Aug_OW2_C1_D_FD_207646 | JGI IMG/M metagenome (GOLD analysis project Ga0316622, IMG submission 207646) | Wetland soil microbial communities from Old Woman Creek delta, Ohio, United States - OWC_Aug_OW2_C1_D5_C | ecosystem: Environmental > Terrestrial > Soil > Wetlands | place: USA: Ohio... | reverse complement strand
ATCCTCGGCAGCTTTATTGTCGGGCTCGACAATGATACGGAGGCTGTCTTTGATGACCAGTATGAGTTCATTAACCGCAATCGCTTGGAGGCATTCCTGATATCGGTTCTGACACCCTTTCCGGGCACTCACTTGGCGCGCCGCATGGAGGCCGAGGGACGCATCCTGAGCCGCGATTGGAGCCGCTACGACATGAACACCGTGGTCTTCCAGCCGCGCCACTTCACACCCGAGAGGCTGCAGGAGCGCTATACCGAGCTCAATCGCGCGCTCTACAGCCTGGGCTCCATTGCGCGCCGCACCTGCAAGCCGCGCAAGAACCTGCTCATTTTCCTTCCCCAGAACCTGGGCTTCCGCGCCGCCTGGCACAGGCTGGGCCGTGCCCTGGCGGCGCAGCAAGCGTGACCCTGGGGGCATTGATGGTGCCGGTGGCGATCACCGCCTGCAGCCTGGTAACCGCTCTCGGCGGCGGTACCGCAGCGAACTGGGCGGCCCTGGCCAGGGGGCAGTGCGGGTTACGCCCCTGCGACCTGGCCGGCGTTGGCCTTGCGACCTGGATTGGCCGTGTCGCCGGACTGGAGCAGGTCCGGCTGCCCGCGGAGCTGCTCGACTTCGATTGCCGGAACAACCGCTTGGCGTTGCTCGGTCTGGATACGGACGAGTTGGCACAGCGGGTTGCTGCCGCCCGCTCCCGCTACGGCGCCGACCGCATCGGCGTCTTCCTCGGCACCAGCACCTCGGGGATGAGCGCCGCCGAGCAGGCCTATGCCGCGCGCGATCCCGTCAACGACCGCCTGCCGGAGGACTTTCGCTACGCCACGACCCAAAACCTCGACTCGCTCACGGCCTTTTGTCGTCGCTTTCTCGGCCTGCGCGGCCCGAGCTTCACCCTTTCGACCGCCTGCTCGTCGAGTGCCAAGGTCTTTGCCGCGGCGGCGCGCATGCTGGCCTTGGGACTATGCGACGCGGCCCTGGTCGGCGGCGTCGATAGCCTGTGCCTGACCACGCTGTACGGTTTCGCGTCCCTCGAGTTGCTTGCACCCGGACCCTGTGCGCCCTGGGACGCTCACCGCCAGGGCATCAGTATCAGCGAGGCCGCGGGCTTTGCGCTCTTGGAACGTGAGGGCGCGGAGTTCGCGCTGCTTGGTTACGGGGAGAGCGCGGATGCCCACCATATGTCCACCCCCCATCCCGAGGGTACTGGCGCCGCGCTAGCGATGCGGCGGGCATTGGCGCGCGCCGGCCTAGATGCCGGCGCGATTGACTACGTCAATCTGCACGGCACGGGCACCCGCCTCAATGACTGTTCCGAGGACCGTGCGATGCTGCAGGTGTTCAGTAGGCCGGTCGCCGCCAGCTCCACTAAGGGTTGGACCGGACACACCCTGGGGGCCTGCGGTGCTGTCGAGGCGCTGGTGACGCTGCTCGCGCTGCGGCGCAGCTGGTTACCGCCCTGCCGGTTCGTTACTGGACCGGATCCGGCCCTCGCCACGCCGGTGTTGACCGCCGGGCGCACGCAGCGAGTCAGCTACGCCATGAGCAATTCCTTCGGCTTCGGTGGCAACAACTGCAGCCTGATCTTCGGCCGCACCCCATGATTTCGCACCTCTTGCACCTCGAGTCCGTGGGCTTCCTCGCCGACGGCCTTGCGGACTGGGCGGCGGCGGCGACGGTCCTCCGGGGTTCCGCGGACTACCACCCGCAGCCGTTGGTGGTCCCACCACTCGCCCGGCTGCCGGCGGCGGAGCGGCGCCGTATCACGCCCTGTATTGCCCTAGCCCTCGCGGCCGTTGAGCAGGCCCTGGGCGAGCGTGCTCAGGTCGCCGATTTGCAGTATGTGTTCGCCTCTAGCTATGGGGACATGGCGATCGCCGACGCGCTGTGCCGGGCGCTGGCCCTGCCAGACCGGCCAGTGTCACCGACCCGCTTCCACAATTCGGTGCACAACGCGCCGGCCGGCTACTGGTCGCTCGCGGCCCAAACCCGGGCGCCGGCCACCAGTATCTGCCTAGAGGGAGGGAGCCTCGCCGCCGGCCTGCTGGAGGCCGTGGTCCAAGCGGTCGCCGAAGGCGTACCGGTGCTGCTGGTCGCCTACGAGTATCCGGCGCCGGCGCCGCTGAATCGCGTCGTGCCCCTGATCGGACCTTGCGCCGTGGCGCTCGTGCTGGCGCCGGCCGGCAACGGTCCGTGCCTCAGGGTGGGTGGCTTTGAGGCGGCACGCGTCAGTCGGCTCGACAATCCCCTCCTCGAGGCGCTGCGGACGGGCAATGACGCCGCTCAGGTGTTGCCCTTGCTGAAGCGGGTGGCATGCGCGCAGCCTGGCCCGGTGTGGCTGCCCTACCTCGACGACCGGGCACTGCGGATCGAGATGGTAGCCGGCGACGGTGGCTGATCCCCTCGGGGGTTTGCCCTTGGGTCCAGGGCCGTGGGCGACGGGGCATTCGCGCAACCGTCCAGCCCCGGTTTCGAACGCTCCATCGGTTGACTCTCGCAGGTCCGGAGCCTATAAGCTTAACCGATTTGGCGCGAATCTCGGGGAGTGGTTGGTCAACTAAGGGCTAGATGGCCCAGTGCGGGGCGGAGGGAATCCCATGCGTACGGCAGTTCGAATGCTGGTTGTCATGACGGCGGCCGTTGCTCTGCTGGTCGGTTGCAGGAGCGCACCGGTGAAGGATGTCATCAACGAGCCAGTCGTGGTAACAGGCGAGAAGCAAGCGACTCTTCAGGACGTGGAGAAGGCGATTGTGCGAGCGGGGGCAACGTTAGGCTGGAGGATGCGTTCAGTCGAGCCAGGGGTCATGGAGGGGGTACTGAACGTAAGAGGCAAGCACACGGCGATTGTTGATATCACCTACGACACCCGCACCTACAACATCAAGTATAGGGATAGCAGTAACCTGGACTATGACGGAACCAACATTCACTCCAATTACAACCTCTGGGTCGAGACGCTGTCGCACGGCATCCAAGCACAGCTCGTGAATCTCTAGGGCGTTGCCGAGCTAGGGAGAGGGTGTGTCATAGTTCCCCTCGGGGGGAGTAAGGGCGAGTTCGCTTGCTCGATGCCTTGTCGGGGATGCGCTGTGTCCGAGGTCAGTGGCATGCCCCCCCCGACTGACCGTGCAGCCAGATGGTTGCCTTCAATCTGCGTCCCTGCCAGGCAAGGAGCAACGGTGAGCGATTTGTCGCTTCAGAGAACGGTGGACATTGCATAGGGCTTTGCGCGGCCATGTTGGAAACCCCGGAGCGGGTACTCGCACGTTTGATCGTGGAGACGCTCAATCTTCCCATCGAGCCCTCCAGCATCGATCCGGAAGCCCCGCTCTTCCACACCGGTCTTGGCCTTGACTCGATCGACGCGCTGGAGTTGACCATGGCCATCTCGCAGGAATACGGATTCCAACTTCAGGCTCACGACGGCGAGAACATTCGAATCTTCGCGTCCTTGCGCAGCTTGAGCGCGCACATCGAGGCGAATCGCACACGTTAGCTGGGAACTCCGGCATCGGCCACGCTTGCCGGACTGGCTGAGGGGTCGAGAGGGGCACCGTGGAGGAGTTGCCGCTTTTTCGTTCCGCCAACCCCGCGGCGTTGATCGCCTGGCGGGCCGGACGTCCGCTAGCGGTGGGACGGCTGCTGCAAGACGCCGCGTGGCTTGCCCGGCGACTCCCACAGGCCAAGTACCAGATCAACCTGTGCGAAGACAGGTACCTTTTTCTGGTCGGCCTGGCGGCGGCACTCAGCCGGGGGCAAACACTGCTGCTGCCACCCAGCCGGGCACCGGCCGACCTGCTGAACCTTCGCCAGCAAAACCCCGGCGCGTACTGCCTGGTGGACCACCCGGGCGACTTTGGCGACGTGGATGTGGTCGTGGTCGAAGGACTTCCTGAAGGTCCCGGTGACAAACACCCTAAGCCCCCCAGCTTTCCGTCGGATCACCCGCTCGCGGAGCTTCAGACCTCCGGGAGCACGGGGATGGGCACAGTCCATGTCAAGCAGTGGGGTACGATGTTTCGCGGAGCCGAGTTGACCGGTGCGCGTCTGGGGCTGGACTCCCTCGCGGGCGCGTCGATGGTAGCCACGGTGCCGCCGCAGCATATGTACGGGCTGGAAACCTCGATCCTCTTGCCGTTGCGCTGGGGGTTGGCTGTGGCCGCCGAGCAGCCCTTCTTCAGCGCCGACATCGGCGCCGCCCTCGAGCGACTGCCGGCCCCGCGCGTCCTGGTGACTACCCCCCTGCACCTGCGCACTTGCCTGGTGGAGGACGCGCGGCTACCGGACCTGGCATTCATCCTCTCCGCGACCGCGCCACTGCCGGCGGAGCTCGCGCGGCGGGCAGAGCAGCGTTACCACAGTCGGGTGATGGAGATCTACGGATCGACCGAAACCGGAGCGGTCGCCACTCGCCGCGCATCCATCGACGTCGACTGGGAGCCGCTACCGGGCATTCTGTTGCGGCCAGGCGACGCGCGCGCCAGTTTCTCCGGCGGCCACCTGCCGAGCATGGTGGCAGTGGGCGACCTCATCGAGCCGCAGCAGGACGGGCGGTTTCGGCTCATTGGACGCGACGCGGACCTGGTCAAGATCGCCGGGAAGCGGGCCGACCTAGCCGACCTCAACCGCAAGCTGCTGGAGATCGAGGGCGTCCGCGACGGTGCATTCTTCCTGCCGGAACGAGAGCGTGCCTCCACCGCTCGGCTTGCCTGCCTCGTGGTGGCCCCAACACTTGAGAACCGGGAGATCCTCGCTGTTTTGCGCCAGAAGGTGGATCCAGCGTTCTTGCCACGGCCTCTGCTTCGGGTGGACAGCTTGCCCCGCACTACAACCGGCAAGTTGCCTCGCCAGGCACTCCTCGACCTGTTCCACAACCTCCGCCGACACCAGCAAGGGGGCTCGTTCGCGTGACCGTACGAGTCCTCAGCATCCCGGCTGACCACCCCGCGCTGGCGGGTCACTTTCCCGGCGATCCGGTAGCGCCGGGCGCCCTCATCCTCGACGCAGTTTTCCGCGAGGCGAAGGCGCGGGGGTACCGCGTGACGGGTGTGCATCGGGCGAAGTTCACGGGACCCTTGAGACCAGAGACTCCATGTCGCATCCTGCTCTCGGAGGGCGTCGCGGGGCTCGAGTTTCAGGTTGTCACCGATACCGGAAGGATCGCCCGCGGCACACTGGCGTGCGTTGCCGGGGACCTGTCGGAGAACGCGTGAGCCCGCCCTGGATGCAACAGCAGGAACGGGGAAGCCCGTTCCTGATCCGCTTCATCAGCCAGACCACACTGCTCCTTGGACGCCCGGTGGGCCGTCTGCTTCTCTACCCGATCACCCTGTATTTCGTGCTCTTTTCCCCACAGGCGCGGCGTGCCTCGGAGCGCTTTCTCGGTCGTTCGCTGGAACGGCCGGCGACCTTTGCAGACGTTTTTCGCCACTATCACACCTTTGCCGCCACCATCCTGGACCGCGTGTACCTGTTGTCGGGGAGGCAGCATTACTTCGATGTCGAGATAGAAGGCGCAGAAACCCTGCTCGACCACGTCGCGGCAGGACGGGGATGCATTCTCCTCGGCTCACATCTCGGCAGTTTCGATGTGCTGCGCACGCTCGCGGAAGAGCTGCCTGGGCTCCACGTGCGGCCGCTCATGTATGCGGGTAATTCGGTCAAGGTCAATGCCGTCCTCAACGCGGTGAACCCGAGGCTGGCCGATCAAGTGATCGCCATCGGGGAGGCTGACAGCCTGTTGCAGGTGAAGGAGGCAATCGACAGAGGGGAAGTAGTCGGTATTCTCGCCGACCGGAACGTGTGGGAAGAGAAGACAGTCGAGTGCCAGTTCTTCGGCCTGCCGTGCCGCTTTCCGGCCGGCCCTCTGCTTCTGGCCGGGCTGCTGGGGTCTCCGGTGGTGCTGTTCTTCGGTCTCTACCAGGGGGGGCGCCGCTATCAGATTCGATTCGAACCGCTGACCCCCGGGATCCAACTGGAGCGAGACCGACGGTCGTGGCAGGCCGGGGAGTGGACCTGCCAATTCGTTGCCCGCCTGGAGCACTACTGCCGGCAGGCTCCCTACAACTGGTTCAACTTTTATGATTTCTGGGGTGAAGGGGATGTGTAGGCTGGGGCTCAATAGCCTGTCGGTCGCACGGCTGGCGGCGGCTGGAAGCCCCGAGAGCGACGCTGAGCAGGGCCGTGGGCGCTAGAGTTTCTCACGTGCTGAGTGGACCCACCCTCTGCAACCGCATCCCCCAGCGAGGCGCGATGTGCCTCCTCGACACGGTCCTTGCGTGGGATCGGGAACACATACACTGCACGGCGAGCAGCCACCGTCGCCCTACCAACCCCTTGCGCAACGGCGGTGGCCTACCAGCGGTGAGTGGCGTCGAGTACGCCGCGCAAGCCATGGCTCTGCACGCAAGCCTCATACTCGAGCATTCCGCCCCGCGGGCCGGCTACCTGGCGGGGCTACGTGACCTGGCCCTGCCGGTCGAGTGGCTCCACGATATTGGCACGGACCTGGACATATTCGCGACCTTGCGCGCCAGCGACGAGGGTGGGGCGGTCTACGACTTCCGACTGGAGGCCAGCGACGGGCTCCTGTTGTTCGGGCGGGCCACGGTCATCTATTCCAGTCTCGGGATGGAGCCATGAAGCGTGCTCTGGTGACGGGTGGCGGCGGTGCCATCGGAGCCGCTATCTGCCGGCAGCTCGCCGCCGACGGGCTACACGTGGCAGTGCATGCCAATTTGCATCGCGAGAGCGCCGAGGACCTGGTCCGCGAGATCCGCACCGCCGGCGGCAGCGCCGAGGCAGTGTGCTTTGACGTCTGCGACCCCGACGCGACACAGAGTGCCTTGAATGCCCTTCTGCAGGACGGACCGATCCAGGTGCTGGTCAACAACGCTGGCATTCACGACGACGCCCCCCTGGCCGGAATGACACACGCGCAGTGGCGGCACGTCATCGAGGTCTCCCTGGACGGATTCTTCAACGTCACCCAACAGCTCCTGCTGCCGATGATTCGGACCCGTTGGGGGCGCATCGTGTCCATATCCTCCGTGACGGGAGTCATCGGCAACCGTGGCCAGGCGAATTACGCCGCGGCCAAGGCCGGGCTTCACGGCGCCAGCAAGTCACTCGCCCTGGAGCTGGCCTCGCGCGGCATCACGGTGAATGTCGTGGCGCCCGGCATCATCGCCACACCCAAGGTGCTGACGTCCTTTCCTCCCGAGACCATCGAGCGCCTCGTGCCGATGAAGCGCGCCGGCGAGCCACAGGAGGTGGCAAGCCTGGTAGCCTTCCTGGTATCCGATCGGGCGGCGTACATCTCCGGGCAGGTGATCTCCATCAACGGTGCCATGGCTTGAGTCGCTCCTCCATGCAAGACGAACTGCGCGCAACCGCCGTTATTCCTGCCTACAACGAGGCTGCGACCATTCGCGAGGTGGCCCAGCATACCCTTGAACGGGTGTCGGATGTGGTAGTCGTGGACGACGGGTCGACCGACGACACGGCGGGCCGGGTGGCGGACCTCCCCCTGAGGCTGGTCCGACACCCCGAGAACCGGGGAAAAGCGGCCAGCCTGTGGAGCGGCATGCAGGCAGCACTCCAGGCTGGGAGCGATTTCGTCATCACCTTGGACGGCGACGGCCAGCACAATCCGGAGGACATCCCCCGCCTGGTCGCCGAGCACCATACACATCCCCGGTCCATTGTCATCGGCGCGCGGGTGATGAATCGGGAGGCAGCCCCCCGACTTCGACGCTTCGCCAACAGATTTGCGGACTTCTGGGTGTCCTGGGCGGCGGGTTGCCGCATTCGGGACAGCCAGTCGGGGTTCCGACTCTATCCCACGCCACTGTTGCAGCGCGTCCGCGTTCCCCATGACAGGGCGCACAGCTTCGTGCTCGAAAGCGAGATCCTGATCGAGGCGGCGCAACTCGGCTTCGGCTGCCGCGCCGTCCCGATCGCCGCATGCTATCCCCCGCAGGCGCGGAGAAGCCATTTTCGTCCGCTAGCGGACATCGCCGCCATCGTCCGAATGGTGGCCGGTCGCCTGCTCGCCCGCGGGATGAACCCCAGAGGCCTGTACCGCGTGCTATCCGCGCGAGACTGAGCCCCTGGCAGGGTGAATCCATGCACAGACTTCAGAAGGCTGTGGTGCTCTGCTGGCTGGCGGTCACCATCCAAGCCGTTGCCGGCCAAGAGCCCCTGTGGGAGCTTGGGTTGGGCGTCGCGGGGCTTTCCATGCCTGATTACCGGGGGTCGGACGAGCGAGGCGGTTACGTCTTTCCGTTCCCTTATGTTGTTTACCGGGGCACGTTTCTCCAGATCGACCGTGAGAAGGTGCGGGGCCTGTTCTACACGGGCGAGCGCTCGGAATGGGACATCAGCCTCGGGGCCACCGTGCCGGTGAGGAGCGAGGACAACAGCGCGCGCAAAGGGATGTCTGACCTGGACCCGACGGTCGAGATCGGTCCGCAGTGGAGCTACAAGCTGATTCGGAACGGCAAGGAAATGACCCTCCGTCTGCCGGTGCGGAGGGTCTTTGCCGTTGATTTTCACAACTTTCGCGACGTCGGCACCGTTGTTACGCCCACGCTCGCCGTCGACTGGCAAGACGAACCGTGGCGCGGATGGAAACCCAGCGTGTCCACCGGACCCGTATTTGGCGATAGAGACTATGTCCGGTACTTCTACGGTGTAGCGGCCGACGAGGCCACGCCGACCAGGGCGGCGTGGAAGGCACAGGGCGGCTACGGCGGCTGGCAACTGACCGCAACGCTGACCAAGCGTTTTCACGACTTTTGGATTGGCGGGTTTCTGCGGGGTGATTACCTGGAGGAATCCGTCTTCGAGGACAGCCCCCTCGTGCGACGTGAGTTTTCCTGGATGGGTGGCTTCGGCGTGGCGTGGGTCTTTGCCCAGTCCGACGAGGATGCACCCTGAGGCGCACATTCCCGGCCCCCCTGCGCCGGCCGCCGCGCGCAGCGGGGCTACCGTTTTCGAGCGCCTCGGACCCCGCATGGCCATGCTCGGGGCGGACGGTCTGCTGACGCTTCTGCTCTCCAATGTCCTGCTCATGCTGACCGCCGGGCTCACTCTGCTGCCCGCCGCGCAGCGCGTCTTTCGCGCCGCCCGCGCGACCCCCTGCCGCGTGGCGGAGGCTGACCTGCTGGTGGTTCTCGGCGCACGGCTCGAACGGGATCGCATCGGTGCCGCGTTCCTGCAGCGCCTGGATCGCGCACTCGCCCTTCGTGCCGAAACGGGTCCGGTCCCCATCCTGGTTCTCGGCGGTATCACTGCGGGCAGCACTCGTAGTGAGGCCGACAGCGGGCGGCTCTACCTGATCGGCCAAGGGCTTGATGCCGATACCGTGTTGACGGAGGACCGATCCCGCAACACCCTGGAGAACCTCAAGCACGCGCGGCTTCTTATCAGGGAGCGCGCGCGTCGCCCGGTCCTCATCAGCAATCGATTCCACCTCGCCCGTTGCGCGGCATTGGCCCAGGGCATCGGGCTGGAGCACCGACTGTGCGCTGCTGAAGAGGTTCTGCGCGTTTCCGCGCGATTCCTGCTTCGCCTGCTAGCTGAGGCGTATTACCTCCACTGGTACGCGGTTGGACGGTGGTGGGCGCGCGTAACGCACAACCGCAAGAGCCTAGAGCGGATTAGCTGATCCCCTGGCCAGACGCTTCTGCCGCAGGCGGGCGCGGTGCACGATGGATAACGCGAGCACCCGCGGAATGAATCGCCAGAAGGGTGGCGCGACCCCGAGCAGGTGCAGCGCCCGGAACAGGACCTGCGCCACCGGCCGGCCGGCAGGGTCCTCTGCCGCATGAACCACGGTGGGACACACGGCCACAGCGCGGTCCACGCGGTCCAAGAGCCACTTCTCGGAGACCTGGGGTGACAGGTAGAACACAGACTCGCGAAGCGTCTGCCCCGAGGCGAGGTAGCCCTCGCGCTGAGCCTGATCCGCCAACTCGGTTCCCGGCAATATCCGGATCCCCGTCGTGAACATGGGCAGACAATCCGCCCGATTGAGGTGCTGCTCGGCAAAGGCCACCGTCTCCTCTGCTGTCTCCTGGGTCTCCCCCGGGGCGCCGAGCAGGAAGAACCACATGCTCGGGATGCCCGAGTCGCGCACTAGTCGCGCGCACCGGATGACGTCCTCACGGGTGAAGCCCTTGCGTAGAGTGGCCAGCACTTGGTCGCTCGCGCTCTCGGGCGTCACCATCATGGAGCGAAAACCGGCATGCTTCATGGCCTCGAACAGCTCCCGCGACACGCTTCGCGGGTTCACTCCCATGGTCGTTAACTGGACCTTCAGCCCCGAGCGGATGATCTCCTCGCACAGGGATACCGCATAGCTCTCCGGGATGTTGAATACGGAGTCGACAATCTCGAAGCATCGTGGGTTGACGCTGCGGAGCACGCGCCTGATCTCCTCCACCACTTCCGCAGGCTCGCGATTGCGCCTTAGGCGCCCCTCGATCGCGGGATAGCTGCAGTACGTGCAGCGCAAGGGGCAACCGCGCTTGCATTGCACAGGCCATGTGGCCCCCCACCGCTCATAGCGGCGCCAGTCGACCCAGCGCTCCATCCCGGACGCGCCCACCCGCCGTACCCGCTGCGGCAGAGTCTCCGCCACCTTTCCCTTCGCCCGCGCGCATACGCCGGCGATGCCACTGCCATCCCCTCCGCCCTCAAGGGCCGTTAGGAGGGCGGGAAAGGTCTCCTCGCCCTCCCCCAGGACCGCAAAATCCGCGTCAATGTGGCTCAGCGCGCTGCAGCCTAGGATGGAGACCGCCGGACCACCGATGACAATGGTGGCCCGACTGGCCTCCCGGATCAGTGCGATCTCTCGACCGAGTTCGTCGAGGTGGGTACGCAGGCGCTGTCGGACCACGTTGTCGATGTTGCGTACCGAGATGGCAACCACCTGGGGCGCGAAGCGCTCGAGTTCGCTGCGCAAGCCACTCAAGTCGGCATCTGCCAAGAGCAGATCAAGAAAACTGACCGTATGGCCCGAGTCTGCTGCCGCCGATGCCACGTAGCTCAGCCCAATCGGTGGGGCCGGCAACAGATCTCGAACCCGGTTCGAATAGAGAAACAGTACCTTCACAGGCAGTGAGACCCGCCCAGAGATCGGCCAAAGCTGGCCACCGGCGTACCAACGACTCCCGCGGACTCACGAAGCGACGCGGTCAGGCATCCTACTGCGTAGGTGCGGCAAGAGATCATCGTTATTGGCGAATTGTCGGTCAGGATGTGTGCCCGCAGGAGAACTGATGGAGGAGTCCGCTTTGCTGCCAATTGCCTGCCCTAGAAGGTTCGGCGTATGGCGACAGAGTGTAGCGACGGACGGCTCAAGTTGCGCGGGTGGAGAAGTGGCCGATGGCGTTGTGGCGGGCCGAGATCTGCGGGTAGCCCACGGGGTGTTCGAGGCGGCCGCCGCCGACGGCGGTACGCGCACGGGCGTGGTGCTCTCGGACGGGGCGCTGCTGACGGCGGTCGAGGTCGGGCAGATGGAGGTCGTGCCCGAGGTGGTGTTTCTCAACTGCTGCCACCTGGCCAGGATGGACCCGACGCCGGTGGCGCCGGACCGGCTCGCCTACAGCCTGGCCCGCGAGCTCATCGGGATGGGGGCGCGCTGTGTGGTCGCCGGCGGCTGGGCGGGGAACGACGAGCCCGCCTGGACCTTCGCCCGGTGGTCCCAGAGGAGCTGGTGGAGGACCTCGAGCGGCTGCGGCCGGAGGCGCGCGAGGAGGCGACGCCCGACCTCGAGGCCGATGACCCGGTCCACCGCTTCCCCGGCGCCCGAGACGATGACAATCGCGATGGCGAGCCGCTCGCGGACGAAGCGGGGGGGGGACAGGGTGCGGATACCCGGTCGCGCCGCGCTACGCGGCGCTCGCAGCGGCGAGTGTCTTGCCCCGGGCGCCGGGCACCTGATCGGTGCACGCTCCGGGCCGGGGGACGGCGTGCCCCCCCACCGCGAGGGTCTCCGGCTCAGGGCCCCGGGTCCTTGCGGTGTGCGGGGCCGGCGTGCGGTGTGGCGGAGTACGGGAACACCTGGTGGTAGACCTGGTCGTTGGCGGGCGACGTTCTCGCCGACCACCAGGAGACTCGCCTACCCGGGGCCGCTCGCTGCCTGTGGGTCCTGCTTGATGAGCGGGGCGTCGCCGTGGCCCGACGCCCGGGCGGTGGCGGCGGCGGCGAGGCTGAGCGCCGCGCAGAGCGCGGCCAGGGCGGTGCTTCTCGCCGGCCTCATGGTGCGCCCCTCCAGCGCGTGCCCGCGTCACGCGGGGCGCCGGCGGGCACGACGCGCCACGCGGTGGCCAGCAGTCCGAGGCCGAGTGCGATCAGGGCGAGCCCACCCGGCTCCGGGATCGAAGTGACGACTACGTTCCCCGATACGAGCGTGCCTTGCGTGGTGAGGGCCTCGAAGTCCTGGAAATGCAGCGAGGGGTCGAAGACGCTGTCGAACGCGAACACGCCGACGACAGTTCCGCTGGCGAACAGCTGGGTGTCCTCCAGAAAGTCCACGAAGCCGACGCCACTGTCGTAGATCGCGAGGAAGCCGACGGGGGGGGTGAGCGAGGCCGCGATCAGCGGGTCGCCGATGGGCGCATCGACGAGACTGACGATGGCATAGTCGTCCGGGTCGTTGTTGGTCACCGTGAAGGCGTAGTGGAAGACGCCGCCCACGTCGTCCACGGTCGCCTCGACCAGCAAGGCGCGCGCGGGGCTCGTCAGCAGGGCGAGCGCCGCCGTCAGGAGCGCTCCGCGCAGGGTCGCCTGGATCGCCTTCATCGGGGGTCCTCCGTCGTGCCGTGGTGGCACCGAAGCACAGGCAATGCCAACCTCCCGTCGGGCCGGATCGACGCGTGCGGCGAGCACCGCCAACTCGTTGAAAAACCGGACGAGCAGGCGGGCCGGCCGAGGGTCACGGACGATGCGGGTGGGCCCGGCCGGGCCTCCGGCAGGCTCGCTTGCAGCCGTTCCGTAAAGCTTTCTGGACTCGCGCGAAAATCGTCTACGGACGCTGCCCTAGACGGCTAAGCGGATTCCCCTACGACGACGCGCCCCTCGCGCGCGCGGCCCGACGGCGTGGTCCCATTGGATCAGGTAGATACGGCAGGATGACCCCCAGGGGCTTGTGTAAATTTACCCGTCACGGCGGACCGTTCAAGTCGCCCGGCCGCAGGCCGATCATGCAAAGACACTGGTGGCAGGTCCGACGGACGGCGGGCGAGGCCGGAGAAAGGCGTGATCGGGCTCGGGGGTGGTGCCTCTGGCCAGGCGTGGCGGCGTGTGCTCGTCCGTGTGCTGCCTGCTACCCTCGCGACCTTCGTGGCCGGTGCCGCCGCGGCCGGTCAGACGATCCGATTCGCCCCTCTTCCGATGGAGGACGAGCGGATCGTCCACGAGCAGTTCGACGACCTGGCCCGGTCCCTGGAGGAGGCGACTGGCCTCACCCTCCGGTGGGTCTTCCACCGCGACAACCTCGAGATCATCGAGCGCTTCAAGGCGGGGGAGATCGACCTCGCCTACCTCGGGCCGCTGCCTCATGTCGTTCTCGCCCGGGATTTCCCCGCTGCCCAGTCCATCGGTTGCTTCCGGGATGAAGACGGCACGGCGGGTTACACCTGCTCGTTGATGGTCAACGGGGACAGTGATCTCACGCTCGATCGACTCCAAGGCGTGCGCATCGGGCTCACCCAGCCCTACTCCACCTGTGGCTACCTCGCCGTGTCGCACCTGCTCGGCAGCGTGGGCCTTACCCTGGACGGTGACGGCAACACCTATCGTTACACCGGGAGCCACTCGAATGCGGCGCTCGCCCTCGCGCGCGGTGAGTTCGACGTGGTCGGGGTCAAGACCACCATCGGCAAGCGCTACCAGCACCTCGACCTGAAGTTCATCGCCACCAGCCCACCCTATCCGGGCTTTGCCCTCATCGCCAACACCGCTACCCTCGCCCCCGATACCGTGGCCGCGCTCAGGGCGGCGGTGCTCGCGCTCGACCCTGTGCGCTCGCCAGCCCTGGCCAAACGCATGGAAGGGTGGGTCGACCACTTGCGCTACGGTGTTGCCCCGCCAGGCGCGTGCGACTACCGCCCGGTCGCGGCCGCGCTCGACCGGCTTCCCTGGTCGATCCCCGGCTCTCCCCGGTGAGCCGCTCGCGCCTCCTCTGGCTTGCGCTTCTCTTGCTTGGCGAGGCCCTGCTCGGGTGGGCCCTTTATGCGCACTTCCGCCTTACCGCGGAGGACCACGGCCGCGCCCACCGCCTGGACCTCGCTACGAGCGTGGAGAGTGTGCGGCGAGGCCATGGTCAGATCGCGGACCTTATCTACCAACAGGCGGTCAACCTGCCCACCGTGGTCGATGTGATCGCCG
>Ga0316622_100001783_pt1 | contig 14399 bp, 8 predicted proteins | sample OWC_Aug_OW2_C1_D_FD_207646 | JGI IMG/M metagenome (GOLD analysis project Ga0316622, IMG submission 207646) | Wetland soil microbial communities from Old Woman Creek delta, Ohio, United States - OWC_Aug_OW2_C1_D5_C | ecosystem: Environmental > Terrestrial > Soil > Wetlands | place: USA: Ohio... | reverse complement strand
TGGCCCAGGAACCGTGTACCATGGTGACAACCGGATTCCTGTAGCCGCGCACTTTCTCAAATAACACGGCTGGGCCATTTTTTAGGTTGGCGGAAGCGCGCCCGGCAGCGCCAATGTTGGGTTCCGCATCGACCTCTTCCTTAATGCGGACAAGCTGGCCTTCTTCTTCCAGCTTGGCCAAGAATTCGCGTAAATCTTTGTAGGCCATCTTTAGCCTCCTACTCAGTTTCGGATAAGTTGCCTAAAAGATAGTCCAGCCGCCCGAATAAAGCTGAGGAGCACATCTGAGCGGCGTCGAAGACGTGCAAAGCCCCGATCAATCGACCGGCGTAATTTAGCGGTATCCGCGGGTGTTGCATTGGCCAAACGTGTTTTGACGCTGCCATGGCAATACTCTTCCAGATTGAGTTCCGGGGCATATTTGGGTAACAGCTCAACGACAATCTCCGCATGTTCAAACAAATAGCGAAGCACGGCTTCACTGGTATGGATCGGTGCATGGTCACAAATCAGGACAAAGCCTTGCGGCAGGTGCCGTCGGCCGATAAGAAAATTAAGCCTTCTCGTTGAGGGTCTCGCTGGAGGCCCGCCTATGAACTCTCCCCTGCTCTCATCTTCCCAGCCTTGTTCCAGGGAACCATACGGCCAACGACGGCCAATATACCAGGGACCAGCAGAAGAATCAGCGGTTCATGCGCACTTGGGCCCTCTGGCGCGAAATGCTGGTTCCCGGTTTAGAAAGAAACCTTCTCGGATAGGGCGGCGGAAATAGGAGGAGGCCGGGAAGGCTGGCGATCTCAGTTGCCGTCGGCTGTCCGTGCATGTGGCCCTGAGACGGCATTCGCGTCAATAACGCACGAGCTCCGTCACAGGACAAACGGGCCTACTCGGGCTGGAGAACTTGTTCGGGATTAGTGACTCGAATGCGACTCTTGGACAAATGAGCGTCGCAGCTTCTGGTCACATAGTCACTTACGAGAATCCTCACGCGACTGCTCAATCCTTCAGGATGGCGCGGCCGAAGAGGGGACGGCTGGCAAGCGCGGCGCGGAAGCCGTGAATGACGGGCGGGACCAGGACCGCCAGACTAAAACGGATGATCCGATGTACCGTGTATTGAACGGTTCATGCCAGGTTGATTTTTTGCAGCAGGGCCTGGAAGCGCGGGTGCCCCCTGATAGTATAAAAATGTATGGCTTCCGGTCTGAGGGTGCCGACGACGAGCACGTCACGTTCTTCGACTCCCTTCTCCAGCCACTCCAGGGCTTGATCCTCCTCTCCCAAAGCCAAGTAAACCACAGACATCGAAAAGGGCGGGACATACGTTTCCCGACCTCGCGCTTTCAACATCTCCATCGTCTCTTCCGCTTCGCTGTGCCGGCCCGCTAGCGCGTATGCCCACCCGAGAATTCCGAGCGTCGGCGCGATCGAACCAGAAAGCTCACAAGTTTTTTGGGCCTCGGCAATGGCGTCTTCGAACTTTTTCATTTCCCCGTAGGTAACGGCAAGGTGCCAATGGGGACGCCAGAGGCTTGGGTCCAGTTCGATGGCGCGCCGGAGTTGGGCGATAGCCAAGTCATACTGTCCCTTGGCGCGATACACCTGTCCCAACCAAGTGATATAGTTCGCGGATAGTGGATCGAGTTCCACCGCCTTCCCGATTTGTAGTATTGCTTCGTCCAGCCGCCCCACCGTACGGAGAAACCAGAATCCATAGCTATAGCGGACTGTCGGAGACGCCGGGTTGAGCTCCAGGGCGCGATGGAATTCTCGCTCCGCGCCCGACCAATCAAAGTCGAAATACCCCAGGGCAATCCCCAGCATGCTGTGCGCCTCGGCCAGCGTGTCATCCCGCTTGAGGGCCTCGGTCGCCGCCAATTTCGTTTTGACAAGAGCCTGTTTCGGGTGGCTGAAGCCCCAGAGGGCGCTAAAGAAACAAAACTCCGCGATCCCCGCGTAGGCCAGCGCGTAGTCTGGATCGGCCGCAATAGCCTGTTCGAGATACTCCTTGCCCTTGACGAGTGATTCAGGAGTCATCCTTAGCACGGAGTGACGTCCCCTCAGGAACAGGTGGTAAGCCTCGATACTTTCGGTGTGCCGCTTCACCAGCGGACGGCCCGCTGTCAGCCGCACCCGCAGCTTTTCCACAATCGCCTGCGAGATTTCGTCCTGAATGGCGAAGACGTCCGTCATCTCTCTGTCGAAGCGTTGGCTCCAGAGGTGGTACCCATCGCTCGCTTTGACCAGCTGTGCCGTCACCCGGATGCGGTTGCACGCCCGACGCACACTCCCTTCCAGAATGTTTTCGACGTTTAGCCGCGCGCCGATCTCGCGGACATCCTGCTCCTTGCCGCGGAAAGCGAAGGCCGAGGTCCGCGCCATCACCCGCAGCCCGGGCACCTGCGTCAGAGCGTCGATGATGTCTTCTGCCAGCCCGTCGCTGAAATACTCGTTCTCCTTGTCCGCGCTCAGGTTCGCAAATGGCAGCACCGCCAGCGACGGGATGTGGGCGGGTTCTACGACGATCGGAGCGGCAGCGCGCCCCGAATCACGATCGCGTTTGAGACGTTGGAGATCCGCATGGATGTCGGACGCGCTCTGATAGCGGAGCTTCCGGTCTTTCTCCAGAGCCTTGATGATGATGTGCTCCAGCTCACCAGGCAGGTCGGGATTGATCCGCACAGAAGCAGTGGGGGCGGAACTCAGAATGGCATGGAAGGTCGCCGCCGAGGTTGTTCCCCGAAATGGCAGCACGCCGGTTGCCATCTCGTAAAGAACCGCACCGAAGGAGAACAGGTCAGTTCGAGCATCGAGGTCTTTGCCAAGTGCCTGCTCCGGAGACATGTAGGCCACGGTGCCAATGGCGGTTCCGGGGCTAGTGAGCATCTCCTCCGTGCACGCAGTCGGCAGCGCTGTGCCTTCCGCAAGACGTTCCGGAGCTAGCTTGGCCAGACCGAAGTCGAGGATCTTGGCAGTACCTCGATCGGTGATGAAGATGTTCGCCGGTTTGATGTCGCGATGGATGATCCCCTTCGAGTGTGCTGCATCCAACCCGTCCGCGATCTGAATCGCTAGATCGAGAATCTCATCCGTGCCAAGCGGCTTCCCCTGAATCCGGTGCTTGAGGGTCTTCCCTTCAAGGTACTCCATCGCGATGAAGTGCTGCCCCTCGTGCTCGTCGATGTCGTGGATGGTACAGATATTGGGATGATTCAGGGCCGAGGCTGCCTGAGCCTCTCGCTCGAACCTCTCGAGGGCATGGCGATCTCGCGACAGCTCCTCGGGAAGGAACTTCAAGGCAACGAAGCGATGGAGCTTGGTGTCCTCGGCCTTATAGACGACGCCCATTCCCCCGCCGCCGAGCTTCTCAACAATTCGGTAGTGCGAGATGGTCCTGCCGATCATGGAGAATGCCTCCACAGGCAATTTCCGCGCTGCGATCAGAGTCAACTGGATTTGTTGTCATTATAGTCGGCTGCGACGGCCCTGGGTAGCTGAATCCACAGCGCTTGCCGGGACATGGAGGCCTCGAAAAGAGGTCAGTTGTCCATATACGGCATTCGAGGAAGCGATCCGTCCCCCGCCACACTCCCCCACCGCCTGACACGCGTCGGTGCCGAGGTTGTCCCTCCGGCTGTACGCCAGGCATGACACGGTGAACCCCGCTTGATGCGTCTGCGATCCTCCTATAGTCTGAAGCAGCGGCATTGCCGGTGCCGATATGCAGAGGACAGATTCTTTGCTGGTGATCGGCAGGTTAGAAATGTTGCGGGGAGTCCGACGTGAGCGAATCTCCTGATGAATTGATCGCTGAGTGGTTGCGCCTCGAGAAGGAGTACGCGAGGTTGGGAGATCAGGCGCGACAGATAATGGATGCTTCAGGGATCAAGGATCAATACGAAATCGAGACGAGAATCTGGCCTGCGATGTATCTCAAGAATGGCCTGATTTATCCACGAGCAGCAAATCCTCCGATCCAATTACGCGCCTATCAGGAACACTGGCGGGTGTGCGTGGAGCAATCCAAGGTAGGCGAGCGCATGAAAGAGATTAGAATCGTTGCGATCACGCAGGGAGTTACGCTCCCCGAGCTCACGCTCATGGAGTTGCCCACCGATCCGGGAGATCCCGACTTTGAAGAAGCCTTCCTCCAGTGGATTGGCTCCCAGCCCTCCGAGAGTCAGCCTCCCCCCCTAGAATCGCCCGAGGGCGGCGCAACACCCAAAACACCGATAGCGGAGAAGCCCACGGTTGGGAAGACTATCAAGCCCTCCAAAACGCCGAAGGACAACAAGCCTACGGCCGACGAAAAGGCAATCATCACGGCTATCAATGATGGGCTTGTTGGAGAGGGATTCTGCCGTCGTCTGGACTTCGAAGAGGTCTCACCAAGGGAGGGCTGGCTCAGCCTGCGTCACCCCAAGCCTACCTGGCCAGGGACGTATGAGGGGGCTTATTGTCACCCCCGTGTACCAGATAGGGAATTCTGGAAGGCGAGAATCCAGCGCTACAAGCACTATGTCGGTCGCAAATTCCATCATCTCATTCGCCCCGAGGACTCGCCTGCTCGCCATGGCGAGTAGTTTTTCGTCTTCTCTGCACCCGCATAAACACTGATTGATCCCTCCGTCTACTCGCCATGGCGAGTTGGGCTGCCCGGTCACTCCCCGGGGTCAACGTGTATCTTCGATGTGTCTGAACAACCGACAGCGCCTGAACGAATCACTTGTTCTGGCCTGTGAGAATGGAGACCGAAGTGGCATATCGAAAATCTCGTCCCGTGTTCAATCGGCGACCGCCGGGTGTCCAGGTTCGGCAGAACGATCACCCGGTAGTGGCTCCCTGTCTACAAGCCACTACTTACACCCTCGTCCGCGTCATTCTCGAGGTGGAGGGCGCGTATGGGCGCTGCACCCTTGTTTACCAGAGCGGCCAAGGATTGCACCGGGAGATTTCAGTCCGGCTCGGAACCAATTAGCGCCTGTCTGCAATGAGAGGGCTGGTTAGTACGAGACCCGGCCAGAAAGGAATGGTGAAACAACAAATGAAGAACGGAGACAACAAATGCTCACTAGAGCGACTGCTCAATCCAAAGGAGGTGGCTGAGTACTTAGGCTTAAAGAAGACGACCATCCATAGGCTCTTGGCCGACGGAACTATCCCGGCCCTGAACATCACTGGCTCGACAGGGCGACGTACGCTCCGCGTTCGTCCCAGCGTGCTTGTGGAGTGGCTCAGAAAATCGGAGGTGAATTGAATATGGACACACGAACCATTACGGACAAAACGGCAGTGACACAACAGTCGCCACAACGCCCAGACAAGCGGGTCCTTCGCAGTGGAAGCAGGCATTGCAGGCGTGCGGCTATCAGACGAACAACAGGCAGCCAACTCTGCACCTGTGCCGCGACGAGAAGGGGCCCACACGCTGTGACCAGTCGGCAGAGGGGGCAGGCGCACTGCGAGAAATCTAGTCCCCCGAGAGGCAAACCACGGCCGTGGCGAGGCATAGAGATGCTTCTGAGGGGAATCAAATTCAGGGCAAGAGAGCCAAGACCGGGCTGCCACCCGGCTTTGGTGATTTCGAACCTACTAACTTTCTTGAGGAGGATATATTAATGCAACTGCGTGACCTTCTGATAGAACGCTATCAATCTGGCCCCGGGACACCAACTGGGAGAACCACTCTACTCGATGCCGCTCTTGATTACCTCCGCAAGGGGTGGTCGGTTATACCACTGAAGGGAAAGCGGCCTACTATCGTCTGGAGTACCTTTCAAAACGTCAGGCCTGACGAGAGTCAGATACGTGCCTGGTTCTCCATCAGCAAGCTTACTGGAATTGGGATTGTGACCGGCAGGATCTCTAACATGTTTGTTCTCGACGTCGATCCAAAGAAGGGCGGCCAGGAGTCGCTCGGGAGATTGCAGATGAAGTGTGGCACACTGCCTGACACATTGCGTGTGCGCACCGGAGGAGGCGGACAACACTTCTATTTCTGTATGCCCCAGGGGATTGAAATCAGGAACGCAGCCGATCTCCAGGGCTATCCGGGTTTAGACATCCGCGGGAACGGAGGATACGTGGCTGCCCCACCCAGTAAGCACCCGTCGGGCAAGCGTTACAGGTGGGACACCTCTGGCGCTGAGGACCCCGCCGAGGCGCCACAGTGGTTAATCGATCTCGTAGGGGCGGATCACCCCCAAGCGGGTGTGAGACAAAGTGACACTTCATACCCGCCGGCGAAGATTGGCCCAATCGTGGAGGGATGCGGCTTCATCCGCCATTGCCGGGATGATGCTGGGACATTAACCGAGCCACCCTGGTACATGATGCTCTCGGTCGTGGGCCGGTGCGAAGGCGGCGAGAAACTGGCGCACGAGTGGAGTGTCTCCTACCCGTCATACGATCCTGACGAAACCACCGAAAAGCTGAAGCATGCTCTGAGCTCTCCCGGGCCGCCGACGTGTAGTTACATCTCTCGTAACGGCGGACGTGAGACGTGCCTGAAGTGTCTTCATCGCGGACGCATTAAATCTCCTATTGTTCTCGGGAGTGCCGGCGGCGGGGGTGCTGGTGCCGACTTCATCGACATAGTTGTGAGGCGCACCGACACTGGCAACGGCAGGGCCCTTGTGAAGCGATAGGCGACAGAATCCGGCATGTAAGAGAGTGGGGCTGGCTAGCTTGGGACGGGACCAGGTGGAAAAACAATGCCGAAAAGGAGGTGCAGCATCTCTGTAAGGATGTCGCTCGGCATATCTTCGATCTGTTGCCCGAAGAAACCAATGCGGCCGAGCGCAAAAGGCTGTTCAAGCACGGAGAGAGGTCGCATTACCAACCGAGACTGAACGCCATGATGAAGTGCGCCGAGAGCGAACCTCAAATTGATGCCAAGCCCACGGATTTCGACCGCGACGAGTGGCTCCTCAACGTTGCCAACGGTACGATCGATCTCAGAGAGGGCGAGCTCCTGACGCACTCGGAACTGGATATGATCACCAAGCTTGCTCCTGTGAAATTCGATCCCAGCGCCGAATGCCCTCGCTTTCAGAAATTCCTCGATCGGATTTTTCGCGGCCAGCCGGACTTAATTCGATTTCTGCAAAGACTCTTTGGTTACGCGCTCACGGGTGCTGGGAAGGAGCGCTTCTTCTTTATCTTCTATGGCAACGGGCGGAACGGCAAGACAACCTTGCTTGAGGCCTTTCGCCATGTAATGGGAGACTACGCTGGAACAATCCCTATTGCGGCTTTGATGAAGAGCCGCAACGCGAACAACTCCGCGCCAACCCCGGAGATAGCCAGCCTCCGAGGGAAGCGGTTCGTAACATCGTCAGAGGTGGAAGATGGCCAGCGTCTTGGCGAATCACTCATCAAGCAGTTGACAGGCAACGGCAAAGTGGTGGCACGGGCCCTCTACCAGGGGATGACCGAATTTAATACCACCTTCAAGCTGTTCCTTGACTGTAACTACAAACCTGCGATCCGTGGCGGTGACGATGCGATTTGGGATCGAACGGTCCTGATTCCTTTCAACGAACGAATCGAAGATGACGAGGTCGATACCGATCTCCTGGAGAAACTCAAGGACGAGGCTCCCGGAATCTTGGCATGGGCCATGCGCGGGTGCCTCCAGTACCAGGAGGACGGCCTGAAACAGCCCAAGGAGGTGGAAGCGGCAGTCCACGAGTTTCGGAATGATAGTGACATCTTCGGTCGCTTCGTTGCCGAATACTGCGTGCCTCATTCTGGTGCTGAGGTTTCATTTGAGAACCTCTACGCGGAGTTTTCCTCTTTCTGCAAGAAGGACCTGAGGTGGAAGGAACCGGCAACTGAGAATAAGTTGTCCAGGGAAATGAAGAGAAAGGGCTTCACTCGTGTCAAGAAAGGAGGAAGGGCCTACCTTGTGGGTTTAGGTCTCAGATCGGAGATCTGAGTTGCCGATCTTGCCCCGACGGGACCACTAGGGTGTTGGTTACCAGGAGGTTCCGTCGGGGGGGTGGCAATTCGTGCGGCTGGCACCAGTAGGGGCCATCGTGATCAATGCTCCCCAATGGTCACCACGACATGAAAATGCGCACCGGTACTAAGTCATTCAAAACCAGTAGGTTGCTTATCCCAGTGGAGCATTGGGAGCATTTTCTCTATAAGTTCCCTAAGCGTGCAAAGAGAGATATAGAAGAAGTTCAATGCAGGGGAAAATGCTCCCCAATCGTCCTGGGATTGAGTTCTTGTCCCCCGCTGGAGTTCGGATGAGCGGGAGTGCTTTTCCGGACTATGTCGGGCGGGCCTGCCGTCACGCACGCCCGAACCCGAGGCGGGAGGGCAGGTGGTGACGCCCAGGACCACAGCCCGGCGGCGCACCGCCGGCCGTGGATTACCTTGCGGAATCTGGGCTTGCCGTTTCGGGCCCCGGCTGGAGGTAGATCGAAAGGCAGGAAAACGGCGTACCTCCCGTCGTACCTCCCGTCTCGGAAGGGCGACACCCTACCGCGAGCCACAGCCTCTGGTAGCCATCGACCGGAGACCTCGGATTGCCCACTGGAATCAGGGCTTAGCGGTTCGGGTCGCGGGCGGAAGTTGCAGGAAGAGTCAAAAGATGGCGTCCCTCCCGGTGCCCCTACTTGCCCTGCCCAGGACGGCAGTGGACCTCGTTCCCGGCAAGTCGTGACAGAGTTCACGGCACGGCGGCCCTCTTGGTGATCATACTTGTGAGGTCACAGCTCGGCTGTGGCGGCGGCGCAGAATACGCTTGACTATTGAAGAGACATAGGTTAACTTTGTTAACGATATGACTCCTGGACAGATGACACGGATGCGCAAGAGATTGGGTATGACGCAAGCCCAGTTGGCCCGAGAGTTGGCGGTGAACCGGGCGGCTGTGTGCCAATGGGAAAGCGGGGCACGCACTCCATCCCCGATGGCGGTAAGATTCTTGAGGCTTTTATTGGAGTTGCACGAAAGGGGCATCAGACATGGCGAACAATAAGAAGGAACCGGGGATCTATCATCGCGGCAACAGGTGGGAGGTCGACACGTTCTACCATGGGCAACGGCTTCGCGACTCTTGCGCAACATTGCCGGCGGCCAGGAAGAACCTCCTCAAAATGAAGACCCTGATCGACGAGGAGCGATACCTCGACAAGAAGACAGAACCTAAAGGCACCCTGGGTGAGCTTGCTGACAAGTATCTCGGGTGGTGCAAAGGAATGCGTGAGAAGGCTTACTATTCCAAGGAGAAGCGGCTTCGGCTTGTAGTTGAAGGAATCGGGACCGATCTCCCCCTGAGCAAACTGACTCGATCAGAAATCGAAAAATACCAGTCCCGCCGGCTTGCGACACCTGGACTCAAGAAAAAGCCCATAACGAAGGCCACCGTCAATCGTGACATGGCGGTTCTCAGGCACATGCTCAACAAAGCCGTTGCATGGAAGATCCTCGCAGATAATCCCGCTCGCGGTTTGAAAAGATTGAAGGAGTCGGGGCGTCGGCTGCGCTATCTGATCCCCGAGGAGATCAGTAGACTGCTCGAGGCGTGTTCATCCATCATGAAGCTGGTGGTCACCCTTGCGCTCCACACGGGCATGCGAAAAGGCGAAATCCTGCACCTCACCTGGGACAACGTAAACCTGCGCGAGGGATACATCGAATTGGTGGACCAGAAGAACGGCGAGCACTCAACCATCCCGCTCAACCCAGTCGCACTCGATACCCTTCGCTCAATCCCTCGCCGCCTGGACTCAAGCTACGTGTTCACCGGAAAGCTACCGGGCAGGCCCTTCCATGACTTCAAGCGGCAGTTCGAGAGCGCAGTTTCAAAGGCCGGCCTGACCGGCGTGACCTTCCATGTCCTCAGGCACACATTCGCTTCCCACCTGGTTATGGCGGGTGTCGACCTCGCGGCGGTCAAAGAGCTTCTACGTCACAAGTCGATTGACATGACCCTTCGCTACGCACACTTGTCACCCGAGCATCGGAAGTCCGCCATTAACACTCTGGTTTCCGCGTACAAGCCGGAGGAGCAGGCAGCAATTCAAAACGCCTAACCTACCCACCATGTACCCACAAGGCTGATTTTCCCCGCTTTATGTCGGCCGAGGGTTGGCTGTAAGTAACTGAAATTAAAAGAGAAGGTGTGGTACGCCTGGCAGGGTTCGAACCTGCGACCTTCGGTTCCGGAGACCGACGCTCTAGTCCAGCTGAGCTACAGGCGCACAATCCTGATTTTATTCGATTTAGCCTCTGATTCCAACCCATAAGAACACTTGTCCCTACTACGACATCGACAGCGGCGCGGGCACGCATTTTATCGCCATGGAGTACGTCCCTGGCAGGACGCTTGCCGCCGCAATTGGTGCGGCGGGGCTGCCGATCGATACGGCCCTTGATTACGCGATCCAGGTTTCCAGCGCACTTGCGGCGGCGCATACGGCCGGCATCGTTCACCGCGACCTCAAACCCGCGAATATCATCATCTCGGATACCGGCGTCGCCAAGGTGCTCGACTTCGGGCTGGCCAAGCTCGTGGAACAGACCGGATCCGATGAATCGACCCGTACCGCTCTCACGGAGGCGGGCACGGTGCTCGGTACGGCCGCGTACATGTCGCCGGAGCAGGCTGCGGGACAGCCGGTCGACGGCCGCACGGACCAGTTTTCTCTCGGTTCGGTCTTTTACGAAGCGCTGAGCGGGACTCGCGCGTTCCCCGGCGACTCCACACCGTCGGTACTCGCTGCGGTCCTGCGCGACCATCCCAAACCGCTGCGGACACTCCGTCCTGATGTGCCTTCCGCGCTGGCAAGGATCCTCGACCGGTGTCTCCAGAAGGAACCGGCCAGCCGGTACGCGGCCACGCAGGCACTCCACGACGATCTCGTTTCCTGCCGCGAGCGGTTGCTGAGGCCTGGCGCGTTTTCGTCTGTGCGGCGTCCGCGGCTCGCCATTCCGCTATTGCTTCTGCTCCTGGCCATCGCTGCCGCCGTGTCCTGGTTCGCCATACGTGCGTCGCGCACCCGGTGGGCCGTGAACATGGCGCTCCCTGAAGCCGCAAAGCTGATCGACGCGGAGAAGCCCATCGAAGCATTTGAATTGCTCCGCCAGGCCCGGCAGCGCATCCCGGACGACCCTCGGCTGAAGGAGTTGCTCGAGAGTTGCTCCGTTACGGCAAAACTGGAGCTCGACCCGCAAGGCGCTCGCGTCTCGTGGAAGCCCTATGGCGCTCCGGATAGTCCCTGGCAGCCACTCCTGCAAGGTGACCTTGTCCCGCGTGCTTACCTGCGCTTTCAGATTTCGGGGGAAGGGTATGAGACGCAGGAACTCGCCGGTTACGTTTCGGCGCCGCTTGCCATCACGCTCTACCACCGTCCCACCGCGACCGGGATGGTTTACATCCCGGCCGGTATTTTCCCGATCAGGCCCGGGCAGAATGTGAGGCTCGGTGACTATTGGCTCGACCGTTATGAGGTGACCAACCGCGAGTACAAAGCCTTCCTCGACCAGGGAGGCTATAACGAGCGCAAGCACTGGACGCAGCCGTTCATGGATGGCGGAAAACAGCTCTCCTGGGAGGAGGCGACAGCCCGCTTTCGCGACACTACTGGGCGACCTGGGCCGGCGACCTGGGAGCTTGGCACATATCCGGAAGGACAGGCTGACTATCCTGTAACGGGCGTAAGCTGGTATGAAGCGGCCGCCTATGCGGCCTATGCGGGCAAGAGTCTGCCGACCATTTTCCATTGGCGTCGCGCCTGCCCGGAGGTTGATTTTGCAATTGCCGGTTTGAGCAACTTCGGTGGAAAGGGACCTGAGAAAGTGGGCAGCCGCCCAGGCCTCGCCCCCTGGGGTAATTACGACATGGCCGGCAACGTCAAGGAGTGGTGCTGGACCAACGTCGGGGGACTGCGCTATCTCATGGGTGGCGCGTGGAACGAACCGCTGTACAGCTTCACCGACCCGGATGCTCAATCGCCGTTTGCGCGTCTGCCCGGCGCCGGCTTCCGATGCGCGAAGTACGCGTCACCTGTCGCGGACTCGCTGCTCGGCGAATTCCGCTGGCTCGAGCGCGACTACGCGAAAGAGAAACCTGCCGGTGATGAACTGTGCCGCGCCTACGAGAACCTGTACGCATATGAACGGACTGAGCTGGCGCCGGTCGTCGAAGCCACCGACGAAAGCTCGCCTTCCTGGGTGCGGCAGCGGGTGAGCTTCAACGCGGCTTATGGCAGGGAACGGATGGTGGCGCAGTTATTCCTGCCGCGCAACACAAAGCCGCCCTGGCAGACAGTCCTGTACTTTCCGGGCTCCAGCGCGTTCATGCAGAGGAGCAGGAGCGATGCGATCCGCGGCTCGGCATTCGATTTCATAGCCCGGAGCGGACGAGCGGTGGCCTATCCCGTATACAGGGGAACCTATGAGCGGGGGATGCCCATGGCCTCGCGACCTGCTGCGAACTCGGTCACCTGGCGCGATCTGTTGATCGCCTGCTACAAGGACTTGGGCCGCTCGCTCGACTACCTGGAGACGCGGCCGGATGTTGATAGCTCCAGGATCGGGCATGTGGGACTCAGCTCGGGAGCGTTGTGGGCTCCCATCTTCCTTGCCATTGAAGGACGGTTTCGCGCGGCGGTGCTGGTCAGCGGAGGACTCGCATACGAGGAGTATCGGCCGGAAGTGGATCCCTTGAACTTTGCGCCTCGCGTAAAGATCCCGATCTTGATGCTCAATGGACGTTACGATTTCGCCTTCCCGTTGCAGTGCTGCCAGCTGCCACTGCTGCGGCTGCTTGGGACGCCCGACGCCGACAAACGGCACGTCCTTTTCGATTGCGCACACGCCGTGCCGAGGAACGGCATGATCATGGAGAGCTTAAACTGGCTCGACAAGTATCTCGGCCCGGTCAAGTGAAACAAAACCCAAACTGCATTAAGGCAGGCACGGTAGAGGTGCGCCGGAAGGCCTTATCCAGCGATGCGGCTCGGGTGGAGAATGCCGCCGTAACTGAGGGCCGGACGTTTCAGGCGACATATCATCTGTTATCAGGAGCTGACAGAGGGCACGCAGGGAGGCGCGTCGGCGCCCGGATCAGAGGGCTGACTTGCAAGGAGGCAGCTTGAACCTCCTATCCTTATAATACCAAGCCGCTGTGGGGAGCACCTCCAGTCCACCGCCGACTCCTCAAGCTGGGGATCGACGTCTCGGAACGAACCGTGTCTCGATGGATGCCGCGGTGGGATGCAGACTCGGAAAACCTAGCAGCCAGGATTTTGGCGAACTACATGTTATTCTTTGGCACCGCCCTGGATCCAGGCCTTGACCACGTTCATGTCGGCCTCGCCGAGTCTCTTGGATCCGAAGAACCCCTTGGGCATTCCGGAACCCTCCTTCGCCGTGTGGGTGAGCTTCTGCCAGAAGTAGGATTGGTCGGGGTCCCCCGGCTTGATCAGCATCAGGTCCGGGACCTGCCTCGAGGAAACCTGCACGATGCTCGCGTAGGCCTTGGGGGTGCTCAGGTCCAGTCCCGCCTTCTGCTTCTTGGCGCCGTGACAGTCCGCGCAGTTCTTATCCAGGATGGACTGTACGTCCTTCTTGAAGGACACTTCCGTCTGAGCCAAAACCAGGATACTGGCAAGTGCCGCCGCCAGGACCAGACCGAGGGTGATTTTCGCCATAGGGTTCTCCTTTCCGCGTGCCTGCTCTCGATCCTACAAGAAAATGGTGTCAGGCAACAATAGCACCATTTTCGTTGAAACTTGTCCGAGCTGGCGCGATTGGCGCAATTGCAGTCTGACACCAATTGATTATTATCGACTGACCCAATTGTCGATCTTGAGATCAATGTCCAGGAGGCCGTTCAGCATGAGATTGTCCACGAGGATGTGATAGGCCTCCGGGAGAATGTCGAAGGCCACAACCTGAGCGGAAGGATTCGATCGGGCGGCAACCAAGGAAAACAGCCCCGAGCTGGCCCTGATGTCCAGGACAACGTCGGAACACTTCGCCAGAGTAGCGAACAGATCGAGCGCGATCCGGCCCAAGCGCGCAAAATGTGACGAGACCCCAAGGATTCATCTCCACTGTTGACTGCCAGCCGGCCTGCTGGTAGGTTCGGTCCATGTGCTCACCAGTTGGTCTTCTGATCCAGCGTTTCGGTTGCCTGGGCCTGGGAATCCTCATTGCGGCGTCGACCCTGACCAGTTGTTCGAGGCCGGAAAGAAGGCGGCCCAATGTTCTGCTCATCGTTTTCGATGATCTCAACGATTCCATCGAAGGAATGGGGGGACATCCACAGGCAAGAACACCCAACATCGACCGTCTCCTGAATCGCGGAGTCCAATTCACCAACGCCCACTCCAACGCTCCGATCTGCGCTCCATCCCGTGCCAGTATGTTCAGTGGCA
>Ga0316622_100001782_pt1 | contig 14403 bp, 13 predicted proteins | sample OWC_Aug_OW2_C1_D_FD_207646 | JGI IMG/M metagenome (GOLD analysis project Ga0316622, IMG submission 207646) | Wetland soil microbial communities from Old Woman Creek delta, Ohio, United States - OWC_Aug_OW2_C1_D5_C | ecosystem: Environmental > Terrestrial > Soil > Wetlands | place: USA: Ohio... | reverse complement strand
AGCGGAGGGTCCTCATGGCTGAAGGGTTCCGCAATAGGTGGCCTCATAGGAATCGCGCTCATCCTTGTAGGGATCCTGTTGATCATTTCTTCGTTTGGTTCGTTCCTCGACTCTGCGGGAGAAGCAGGAGACGACCCCTTGGGGGCAGCGAAGGACATCTTGGGCGGGTTCGGCACAATGATAGTCGGTGCGATCCTGATAGCCATCGGTGGGACGCTGATCTTCTTCGCATTCATCGGCCTGATAATCGGCGCAATCGACAGCAGATGAGCATTCTGCACACGGCCATCCGATTCGTTCTTATAGCGCTGAAACGCATCCGCGCTCCTGGCGAAGTATCTCAGTCTAGGGGAGGAACAGAGTATGAGGAGAACATCTAGCAGAGTTGTAGCGGCTGGACTGTTGGCAGTGCTCGTCGCGTCTGGCTTTCTCGCGACAATACCTGCGCGTGCCGAGACGCTTGCGGATCCGGATGAGTGGACAATTGCTGTGTATGGCTGTGCGGACAACAACCTGGAGGGTGCCTGGGACAAGTACACAAACCCGTATCTTCTCGGGATTCCTACCAACGATCTGGTGAACGTCGTGGCTGCTGTTGACAGATACAGCACGATCGGCACCGAGACCATCGAATACGCATATGGCACGGCGACTGTTGTGGCCACTGATGAGGAGATGAACTTCGGCGCGTGGCCGACCTTGGTGTGGTTCTTGCAAGACGTCGTGGCGACCTACCCGTCCGACAAACTGGCTGTGGTCCTCTGGGATCATGGTGGCGGATGGTACGGAGTGTGCGAGGACGACTCACAAGGCGGATGGATGAACATTGACAACCTGCAACTGGCCATCCAGACCGCGGGAGTGTATATCGACCTCCTCGGATTCGATGCGTGCATGATGAGCAGCATCGAGGTCGTCTACAGCATGCACCTGACCGGAATGGTCGGGATGATGGTGGCGTCGGAGCAGCTGGTACCTTACAACGGATTCCCGTACGATCTGATGTTCGCGCCTCTGTCGGCGGACCCTTACGAGACGCCCGAGCAGGTCGCGGATGACATGGTCGCTGGCTGGGGTGTCTACTACGGCAACAAGGGCTGGGTGGACCTCAGCGCTTTGAACGTCCCGGTCCTCGGTGAGGCCGTCATGGACGAGTTCAAGACATGGGTCGCGGCGATGGATTCCAGCCTGACGGTGAACCACGACGACTATGCGATGGCGTTCAAGAAGTCCGAGATGGTCCGGAACTGGTACATCTGCGACTTCAACCTGTTCGTGAACACGTTGCTCAAGGACAGAGATGTAGTCGACCAGACACTAAGGGACGCGTCGACCGCGCTTCTTTCGGCGATAGACCTCGGAGTCAACCTGCAGGCCGGTGGAGGAAAGAACCCGCTGTCCGGAGTCACGTTCTGGTTCGGCATGGAGGGCGAGTACACGAACTACGGAGTCCTTTACGAGGCATGGCTTCCTTTCGCCTCAGACACCGGATGGTTCGCGTTCGTGACCAACTTCAACACAATGTGACGACGCTGGACGGAAACGCCAAACACCGGGTCCCGTCCGGACCCGGAGCTCACTTCTTTTTCGGAAGGCTCTCCTTGCCAGTCATGCTCAGTATCTGTATCCTCCCAACGCAAACCTTATCGAGCGAGCTCGTTCCTATGATGCTCCTCTTCACGTCCTCGGCATCTTCTGCGTCCCGCTCATAGCCCTCGATCATCATCTCGAGGGCTCTCCTCTTGTCGGAGACTTCGTCGAGGAAGGTCACCTTTCCCTCGAAGGCGACCGACCTGTAGTTGTACTCGCATTCGCCCTCGACGTATCCGAGATCCTCGATGATCTGTCCCCACACGAAAGGGTTGGCGCTGAGGATGTCAATCTTCTTGCCTGTCCTGGCGCAGTGGAAGTAGAAGCACCTCAGGACCGGGTCGAACCCGTAATTCAGAGATACGAGATAGGGCCTGTCGTCCCTGCACATCGCGAGGGTGAGGTAGCGCTGACCTCTGATGATGTCGAACATCTTGGATTCCGACTTGATCTCGAGCTCATTCCTCCTCATGTGATACGGTTCCGAGTTGTTCATCAAATGCCTCACCCGTGTTCGTGACGATGCTGCTCAGGAACGAAGTTCACGGGCCTGAGCGCTCCGAAGGCTGATGCCAGTGCCTCGGTCAGAGTTGGATGTATGATCTGCGCGCGCGCGAGCGGCATGTATGTCTGTGCTTCAGAGTTCATGAGGTTCACGACCTGCTGAACCAGCACAGACGCCTGAGGGCCAACGACGGTCGCGCCCAGTATCTTCCTCGTAGGGTATTCGACTATCACTTTGACGAACGCGTCCTCGTCCGCATAGGCATATCCCATCGCAGTGTCGAAGTATCTTGAGAACCCGACCATGATCTTCCTTCCGCTCTTCGCGTCCTCTTCTGTCATCCCTACTTGACCGACCTGAGGATCCGTGAAGACCGCGTGCGGGACCGCGTGCAGGTCGATTGCGGTCTTCTTCTCACCGAACAGGTTGTACCTCACGACCGAGGCCTCGTAGTTCGCCGTGTGCCTGTACATGTTCCTTCCTAGCGCGTCGCCGAGAGCGAATATGTTTGGTTTGGAGGTCTCTAGGAACTGGTTCGTCTGGATCCAGCCCTTGTCGTCCGTCTTCACGCCGGACTTCTCTGGCTTAAGCCAATCAGAGTTGGACCGTACGCCCGTGGCCACCAGAAGATGCTGGGCCTCGATGGTCTTCTCGCCAGTCTGCGGATCCCGAATGTTCACCGCGATGCGGCCGCCCCTGTCTTCGACGCCTAGTGTCTCTGTCCCGGTGTGAACCTCCACATGCTTCGCCAGACGCTTCTTGACCAGGATGCTCGTCTCGGGCTCTTCGTGGGGGAGCAGCACTGGATTCCTTCCCACCAGAGTGACCTTCGTGCCGATGGCGGAGAAGAAGTGCGCGAACTCGCATCCTATGTACCCTCCTCCGAGTATCACGACGCTCTCGGGCTGCTCCTCGATATCGAACACAGTCCTGTACGTGTGGTACTTGACCTTGTCGAGCCCCGGAACCGGTGGCACCTGAGCCCTGGCGCCCGAGGCGATGACTATCCTGGGCGCCTTGATGGTCTCATTGCCGACCTGCAGAGCGTAGTCGGATACGAAGCTGCCGATGACCGGATACAGATCGATCTCACGCACGCTCTTGACACCCTGTTCCAGCTCGCGTCTGCCGGTCAGCACGATGTCCCACATGCGCTTCTTGATCAGTGCGTAGTCCGTCTTCTCGAGCCGAAGGTACACCCCGGCCTTCTCCGCGGCCTCAGCCTCGCGTATGCTGTCCGCCGCGTGGACAAGGACTTTCGACGGGATGCAGCCTCTGTTCAGACAGGTCCCTCCGATAGGACCTTCTTCTACGATGGCGACACGTAGGCCTCTCTGAAGGGCGACATCCACGACGTTCATGCCGGCCCCTGTGCCGACCACTATGAGCCCGTACTCTTTCACGCCTATACCCGGGCTTGGAAGGGCTTTGGGGGTCAAAAGGATTCAGACGGACATGTGCGAATAGCTCCTGCAAAAACTCTATAGCTGATACGCATAGTGTCCCATCGATGCCTACATCGGACTCCCAGCCCGAGCTGGTGCACAGCTTCACCATAGACACCGAGCTCTCGCACTCCCAGCTCAAATCCTTCCCGAAGTTCATCCGCGAGCACATGGCGTTCGGGGCGCTCCCGGGGATCAAGATGAGCGACCCCGAGGCGTACGCGAGCACTGGCGGGCACTACCTGGAGTTCAAGTCAGGACCCCAGAGGAAGCCGTACGAGTGCACCGTCAGGGTCTACCTCGAGCGGCCGATGAAGGTCGAGGTGAGGTCATCCATGGGGAAGGACGCCGAGTTCGAGAAGCACCTCGAGAACGTCCTGCTGATGGTCATACAGTTCTTCGAGGAGGAGGCGAGGAAGTCCACCCTATACGTCGCGTTCATGCCTGGAAGCCCGAGGACTGCGCAGCTCAGGCAGAGGACCTCGGGAGTGCGGAACATATTCATGGGGAACATGATCAGCCTGTTCCTGCTGTCGATCCTGATCGGAGTTGCGGTGTTCACGCTGATGAGCGCGATCGGTTTCGCCGTGTACGCTCCGATAGTGATGATCGGCCTGATGCTGACCTTGGTGCTCTCGGCTGGCAAGATATCCTCCTTCGGGAGCCCGTGGAAGATAACCAGCGGCTCCCGCGAGGTCGTCATCGTACAGCACCAGGTGCCGGAGGGGGCGCTCCAGTTCTATGTGGGAGAGTACCGGGAGAAGATCAGGGTGGCCAAGCAGAACCTGTTCGCGATGTTCGCCGGGTACTCCGGAGACATCAAGCCGGAAACGATAGCAGAGGAGTTCGTGAAGGTCGGCATCCCCGCAGACAAGAACGATTTCCTGGTCCGGAGAGTGGATGTCTACAGCATGGTCGAACGGGTCGCGGGCAAGTTCAACCTGTCAGTCCCGACCATCGTCATAAACCACGACCCCAGACCCAACGCTGCGGCCTCTGGGTTCACGAAGCAACTCGCGACCATGATCATCACGATGGGTCTGCTGGTGCAGCTGGACGACGAGGAGATAGAGCTCGTCATCGGCCACGAGCTGAGCCATCTGCGCTCAGGCGACCCGATAGTCCTGTTCTCGCTCGTGGTCGCAGAGTACTTCGCGCGCGTGTACCTGCTGTTCCCCCAATGGGCAGCACTGACCACGATACCGGGATTGTGGATTCTGTATCTCATAGGCATATTCTGGGCGATCTTCTTCTTCGGCAAGTTCCTGGAGAGCAGGGCTGACCTCGAAGCCGCACTCATAATGCAGAAGCCGAAGGTGATGGCCGAGTCTCTGAAGAAGATAGGCTTTCGGAGGTTGGTACTCGAAGAACGATACCTCGAGCCGGGCGGGAGCAGGTTGGGCGAGTGGCTCAAGATGGACCCCCACCCTCCGCTCTACTTCAGGATCCAAAGGCTGGAATCTCTGGACCTGGCAAACCCGCCGAAGCATCCGTTCCTCAGCTCGGTCCGCGCGGTCACATCCGGACTCGTCAACTCACGAAAGGTCCCGTGAGCTGCAACGAACCTGAGATGTTCGTGGATTGCTTGATTACCGGTCAGGTCATACCAAGTTCGGTGATCGAATGGGGAGATTAGAACTGCCGATTCCCGACCTAGCCAACTCGTTGACGGGGGCCGCGACAGACCTCGAAGCGAAGATCAGGGCGCATGTGCCTCCAAAGTACAAGGACTCGGTCACAGTGACCGTTTTCAGAAAGGGCAAGACCACCGGCCTGGCCATCGAGTACGATGATCGCGCGGAGAACCTCGTATACGCAGCGATCGAGTATCCAGCGGGAGAAGCAAGAGGAGAGAAGGTCGACCCGAGCCGCTGAACTACTTCCTCTTGTGAACGGGGCAGGGCATTCCCAGCCTGCAGAACCTGCATTTCTCTGGAGGAACCGGAGGTATGGCCTTCACCAAGCGTCCGTACTTACGTCTCGGAATATCGCTCCCTCAGAGGGATGAGTGACCTGCTCTTAGATAAAAGCACTCGCCTGCTCACTGCAGGCGCGGTATCAACATGTTGAACACGCAACCCTTGCTGTACTCCCCGGGAACGATGTCCGAAACCCACATGCTGCCGCCGTATCGCTCGATGATGTTCCTTGCGGCGGCCAGCCCGATGCCGAACCCGCCTGCTAGCTCAGATTTGGAGCTCTTCGACATACGAAGCACCTCCCCCTTCAGATGGTGCGGGATGGGGCGGCCAGGCTGTGCGATCTTGACCCACCAGTAGTCCACCTTCCGCTCCCGCCTGACCTCTGCGCTTATCTGGAGCAGGTTCTTCTGCTTCGCCTCCGTGAGGCTGGTGCTGTAGAAGAGGTTGATGAACACCTCCGGGAGCAGCTCATCCGCCTTGACGAGCATGACCTGTTCGGGCTGTAAGTTGACCTCGAAATCCATCCCGCGAACGTGTGACCTGTCCCTCACCTCCACGATGGCGCTCTCGATGGCCTTTCGGAGGTCCATGCTCCTGAAGGCCTTCGGGGGGCCCTCGCGCAAACGCGCCAGCACCCTGACCATCTCGATGAGGCGCATCATGTTCTCCACCTGACGGGCAGTCTTCCCCGCCATGGAGGCGACCTCGGGATCGATGTTCTTCTTGGACCGGATCGACTCGAAATAGGCCGTGATAGGAGTTGCATAGTTCGCGATGTCGTGCGTGAGAAGATCCATGTGCATCTCGACCTGGTCCCTCTCGTCGGTTATCTCCTTGAGCAGCTTGGCGTTCTCCAGAGCGACCGCGGCGTGATTCGCGAACATGATAGCGGTCTCGAGATCCTCCTGGGAGAAGCTTCCCGGAGGATATCTCATGAGCTCAATGACGCCGATGGTCTCCTTCTTGCCGACGATGGGCACGGCGAGCATGCGCGTATGGGTCTGAGGAGTGCCGGGAATGTACTCAGCCCTCGGATCCGCCTCCGTATCCAGGATGATCTCGGGTTTCTTTGATCTCCCGATGTATCCCACTATGCCAGTGTCTGCCGAGAAGTCCTTGTCGGCCATGATCTCGCTCGCGTAATGGCCCGTGGCGAACACGGGGTTGCATAGACGTTTGGCCCAGTCGAAAACGTAGAGGGCGAGCTCGTCGCAAGAGACCAGCTCCGCCACGCGGCTCGCGATGATCCGGTATATCTCCTCGGACTCGACCTCCTGCTGCACGGCTGCGGCCGTCTCGATGAGCACCTTCTGTGCCCTCGACCGCATCTGCATCTGCTGGGACATCCTGGAGCTCTCGAGCACCCATGCGATCTGAGCGGCCAACCCCTCGACCACATCGATCTCGACCGGCGTCAGGGGGACTATCCTGGAACTGTCACCAACTATGAACAATCCGTCGATCACGTTCCCGTAGATTATCGGCGTGACGACTGTGTGCGTGAAGGAGAGCCGAGTCGCTGGCTTCTTGGAAGGATGACCGAGTTCGTCGGACGCGAAGGAGGTCTTCATCGAAGAGATCGTCTCCGCGGCCAGAGGTACGGATTCGAGCTGGAAGGTGGAGTCCTTCGCGAGCGTGATGCTCTTGGCGGAGCTTGAGAGACAGACAAGTTCCTTCGTCTCAGAGGAGTACTTGAAAACAGCCACAAAGTCCGCGTCAAAATAATCGAGCACGCTCTTGCAGAACCTGGCAAGCGCCTGGTCGAACCCGTGCTTTGAATCGGGGGCACCTGGCATGCATGAGGAGAGAGAAGAGCGCATGTCGGTGTATTGTTCCATGAGGCCCAGGGTTCCCTCGATGCTGCGGTCTATCATCGAGTCCAGAGCGAGGGTCGCGGTGGCCTTGTTGAGCTGAGGCAGTTCACGCTCGACCACATGAAGCATCGAGTCCCTCAGCAGATTCTGCCTCTTGATGATCGCAGCGAAGTTGAGCTGGCCCCCGTGTTCCGCCCTGATAGCGCTCTTGAGCACTTCCTGAGAGCGCTTGTCGTTTGGGTTCTCCGCCCGCATGATCAGAGCGCCTATGAACGCCATCATCCTGTCCGTGCGCACCTGCTCAGATATGTTGAGGTCCGCGCCTCTGAGGTACGACGATTTCGCCGTGCTCATTGCCCAAAGCTCGACGATCCTGCCGATGTTGGCCTTGAGAACCTCGAAGACCGCCTTCATGTCGCTCTGAGAACTGGCTGCGAGGGTCCGTTCCACGGGTATGTGTATTCCTCCGACTCCAGTTAGGGGGATATCTTCTGTCCTATGTCTCTTTAGGTTTAAATCGCTTTTCCAGCGGAACTCCCGCTATGTAAAACATTTGCCGAGGACGACGTATCCCGTCTCTGGCCTAAGCGCCAGGTGGATTCAAGATATGCATTAGCTCGAATACGCTTATATTCGGACAGCAGATAGCCACGTACCGGAGTTGCATGCCGATGTCGACACAACACGCTTCGGTGAAGACCTTGCTCCTCACGGGGAAGCAGGTCAGGAAGCTCCTGGACATGAAGGACGTCCTCGGCGCGGTCGAGAACGCCTTCAGGCACAAGGGGCTCGGAAAGGTGCAGATGCCCGCGAAGGTGTACCTTTTCTACGAGAAGTTCAATGGCGACCTTAGAACGATGCCCTCGTACGTCGAGGACATGGACGTTTCCGCGGTGAAGATCGTCAACGTCCACCCGGACAACGCGAAGAACTTCGGGATGAGGACCGTCATGGCGGTCCTGGTCCTGGTGAACCCCCACACGGGCGCGCCCCTTGCCTTCATGGACGCGACGCACATCACGGACATGAGGACGGGTGCGGCTAGCGGGATTGCCTCGAAGTACCTCGCGAGGCCGAACCCCAAGATTCTCGGATTGATCGGGGCTGGCAACCAGGCGAGGACGCAAATGCTCGCGCTGATCACCCAGTACGGGCACTTCGACGAGGTCAGGATAAACGACTTGTACCCGGAGAAGAGCAAGGCCTTGGTCCGCGAGTTCAGAAGGAAGTACAAGGAGCAGGTCGGCAAGTTCAAGGCCGTCAACGACCCCAAGGACTGCGTGGTCGACTCCGACATAGTCGTGACTGCGACTGCTTCGCGGTCGCCGATCGTCAAGGACGAATGGGTAAGGCCGGGCACTCACATCAACTGCATAGGCGCGGACGCTCCCGGCAAGCAGGAGACCGATGCGAAGTTGCTGAAGAGAGCGCGGCTCGTGATAGACGACTGGGAACAGGCGTCTCACTCGGGCGAGATCAATGTGCCGATATCGAACGGTCAGCTGACAAGGGACGATGTCAACGCGGAGATCGGGCAAGTTGTGGCCGGGCTTAAGCCGGGCAGGGAGAACGACGAACAGATAACAGTATTCTGCTCCACCGGGCTCGCGGTCCAGGATGCCCTGACCGCCAAGATCGCGTACGACACTGCCATCGCTCAGAAGGTCGGCCGGTACATGCAGATCGTGCTTTGAAAGAAAACCCAACGAAGAAGTCCTTGGGACTTCTTCGAATCTCATAATTCCTCTTCCGTCGTTTCTCAGCCAAGCCCTCTTGACCTGGCGATCCTATCCGGGAAGACCTTGATGAACAGGTACGCCATGGTCGACCCACTGGCCATCAGGACGATTGTTAGCACCAAGAGGATGTCCTGTGGGAGGAAGTTCATGAGCCAGAAGACTGCCAGGATCACCATGTCCCCGCCCAGGCCCACCAGGGCCACAAGCTTGTAGCCTCGCCTGACCTCTTCCATGCTCCGCTCGGGTTGCTCGTATGCCATGACTTCCATGACCGCATCAAAACCATATGAAATCTACTTGGAGAGGAGGGTTCGCTGATGCTCGGCGTCTGACGATGCCCCGGCCGAAAAGGGCCTTATATGAGTTCGGCCGCTAGAATAGGGGCCTCGGAAGTGGGGCCGAGGTCATAGGAGGAGAACATATGCTGTATATTTGGACAGCGAAGCTGAAGGAGGGAAAGGAGAAGCAGTACAAAGCGTGGTCAATGAAAGCAGCTGAAGTGTACAAGAAGAGAGGCCCGCGTGGGTGGAAGCTGGTAGGGGTCTACGGATCGACGGCCGCTCTCGCGAAATTCGATGTCGCGTGGTTCTGGCATTTCGACAGGTGGAGCGACTGGGATACCATGTACGACATGCAGGATAAGGTTCTCGACAAGCTAATGGAAGAGGAGAACAAGATGCTGATGGCCGGGTCGGTCAGAGCTGTCGTCTTGCGAGAGATGGCAGACTGGATGATGCCGATATCGAAACCCAAGAAGAAGTGACTACGACATCAGAGGCATGAACAAGAATCATAACAAACCCCCCTGAAGGAGTTATGTGTCCCGCTGCGGGCGCGGGGCACCATTCTTTTTGTATCACCCCTGGGATTCGGAAACGATGATTTGTCTCGGCATCGAGGGAACCGCTCATACAATCGGGGTGGGAATTGTCGACCAGGACTGCAAGGTTCTGGCGAACATCTCGAAGATGATCGACGGCTCCAAGGGAGGGATACATCCCCGGGAGGCGGCCAACCATCACGCGGAGAACGTAGTCCCGTTGATGCACGAGGCGGTCGCGAAGGCGGGCATCTCGTACGACGACATCAGCCTGGTCGCCTTCTCGCAGGGTCCGGGGCTGGGGCCTTGCCTCAGGACCGCTGCGACCGCCGCTCGCTCTCTGTCGCTTGCTCTCGGAGTCGATCTGATCGGCGTCAACCACTGCGTCGCACACCTGGAGATTGGGAGGAAAGTGACCGGTTGCAGAGACCCGACCCTGCTCTACGCCTCTGGAGGGAACACTCAGGTTATTGCCTACTCAGGGGGTCGATACAGGGTGTTCGGCGAGACCCTCGATGTTGGCATCGGCAACATGATCGACAAGTTCGGCAGGGAAGTCGGCCTGCCGTTCCCTTCCGGGCCACAGCTCGAAAGGCTCGCGAAGGAGGGGAAAGAGCTCATCGACCTGCCGTACAGCGTCAAGGGGATGGACGTCGCGTTTTCCGGAATACTGACGGCCGCGATACAGCTGCGAAAACAAGGGAAGCGGCTGGAGGACCTCTGCTTCTCTCTGCAGGAGACATGCTTCGCCATGCTAGTCGAGGTTACCGAGAGGGCGATGGCACACGTTGAGAAGGATGAGGTGTTGCTCGGAGGAGGGGTCGTGCAGAACAAGCGACTCCAGGAGATGGTTCGGATCATGGCCGAGGAGCGCGGGGCCAAGATGTTCGTCCCTCCGGGCTCGCTGTGCGTCGACAACGGGGCGATGATCGGGTGGACGGGCATCGTGATGCATGGCGCTGGTCTGCGGACCGAGCTGGGCGACAGCGCGGTGCGCCAACGGTACAGAACGGATGAAGTCGACCTGCCTTGGATGACATAACGGTTCTTCATCTGGGGAACCTTCAGGCGTGAAGGCCCATTCGGGAAAAACTCAATACCCCACACATACGTTCTCGTCACCGAGGAAATGGACGCTACCGACAGGAAGCTGTTGTACCTTGTATCAGCGGAGCCTCGGATGCATTACAGGGAGCTCGCCGTGAAACTCGGGATATCCAGGCAAGCAGTACACCGTCGGATGCAGGTCCTCATGGAAAAAGGCGTGATCACGGGCACATCCGCCAGCATTTCCGTTTCCTATCTTGAGGCAATCCCAGTGGCCATTTTCGGCAGATCCATGACCACATCAATCGAAGAGACTCTGAACCGACTCGGGGAATGTGACCTCACGCGTCGTGCCGTCGTTGCTGGAGGCAACTATCTATATGTGGTGGGGCAGCTCAGACACAACTCCGAGCTCGACACTTATTCCGAGTTCGTCAGGAAGAAGGCCGAGATGCCCGAGCCCACGGTAGGCATATACTCTCTCGACCCGAAATTAATTAATTGCTATGCAGTAGACGGGATAGGGGAACGCAAGCGAGAAGACGCGCGCCTCGCCCCTCTTGATCTCAAGATAATCTCGTTGCTCAAGGACGACGCACGCAGGCCGATTGCGGACATCGCCCAGGAAGTTGGGGCCTCGACCAAGACCGTCCGGCGACACCTGGAGAAGATGATGTCCAACGGTTCGATGGAGATGCACCTGCGACAAGATCTCCCCTCTGGCGGGGACATGTTATACCTGTTGCATTTGAGCCTAAGAGACGGCGCAGACAAAGCTGATGTCGGGAGGAGAATCATCGCTAAGCACCCATTCCCGGAAGGGTATGTGCGAGCGTTCAGCAACCTCCCGAGTTTTCTCATTTGGGTATTCTGGACGGACAAACTGACAGAGATGCGCAGGGTACTGAGAGAAATCAGCGAAGACAAGGACGTCCTAGCAGTGGTTCCCAACTTCGGATACCTCGAGCGAGTGTACTCGACTTGGAGGGACAACCTGCCAGAGGCTTGGATGCGACCTGTCGATATGGCCAGGATGCACATTCTGCGCTCCAAGCTGAATCACAGTGTGCCGAGCGAATAATCCGGGCAGCTACGGTCCGACTCGAAATGTCCTTTCTGTCAATCAATTGCGAGACTCTTTGTGGAGTTCCTTCGCCCTTTGCTGCCTCAAACGTAATGTGTCCCCCAGACTTGCATATATGCTTTCGGCTGAAACTACGAAGGCCCATCCCTCGAGGGATAAGGTTCGAGGAGGATGGAGTGAATGAAAGAGGCAATTGTGGCGTCATTGTGTGCACTGGTGGCAGGGCTGATGATCGTTCCGTGCAGCGTATCTGCCGGAGCTAATGAGGTTGTGGTTCAGGACCGCACTGGAGATCTGAGCCTGGGAGGGATTGACTGGGAGACAACAGAATCTACTGCCTATTGGCCTGACAGCTCACCGGTAGGCAAGGCGGGATACTTCGACATGCTGTGCTTCTGGCTTTCGGAGAAGAAGGGCACGTTCACATTCGGGATGGAGGTGGCCGCTGACCTCCCCGTCGAAGGAGCCGCGCTGTCCCCTGGGTTCTACAAAGTCACCTGGCTGATGTGGATCGACTACGAGCCGTGGAACCTGAAACTGAACCCCGTGCTCTCACTCTACACTATCAAGCTAGTGTATGACGGAGCAGCGTATGCAGCCGAACTCATTGACTATCCGACTGGGACTGTACTGGCAACGCTACCCTACACAGTCGAGGGCTCAGTGCTGCAGATACAGTTCGCCTCTGACCTGATCGGCAGTCTTGATGACTTCTGGTTCATGCCGTGTACCGTTGTGCAATGGTCCGCATCCGGATACTTCGACCTCGACACAACGGATCCGGGATCTGTTGAGGGTCAGGTCTGGTGGGATATTCCCTGGGGCGACCCTGTCTGGACTCCGTGAGCAAAGAAACGCCGCACTGGACATCCCAAACCTCTTCAATTCTTCTCGATTTCATTCTGAGTTGTCAGAGAGATGTGTCAAGGCATTATGTCCGACGGCTCGATGAAGTACAACGAGAACTCCTTCCCGCCGGCCAGCTCTCTCGCCTGCTTCTCTACCAGCCTCTTCTGGTTACCCGTGGCCACGACCTTCTGATCGAGGACCGCGATCCACTGATTCGGATAGTCCGCGATGAGATCGATGTAGTTGTCCTTCAGCCACTGATCGTTCTTGACATCTTCCGGGCTCTCTTCCTCGTCCTCGAAATCCTGGGGCACAAACTCCACCACGCAATCCCGGACACGTCCCGGGCATTCAAGAACGTTCTCCCTAATAGACAGCTGTCTATCGGAGCTGCAGGCCCACTATCTCGTCGACCGCGGTCAAGAACTCCTCCACCTTCCCCTCATCGATGGTCGCTCCCGCGGCAACCGCGTGGCCTCCGCCTATGCCGCCAAACTTCTCCGCTGACTTCTTCAGAGCTGCAGACAGGTCCAGACCCTTCGACACAAGGTACTTGGTCCCCCGGCTGGACACCTTAACGCTCCCCTTGACCTTGGAAAGCGCGAGCGTCGGCTTCGACTGATCAAGGATGTACTGCATCGCGAGCCCGCACTGAGCCCCCGCGAGGGAAGGATCGTGTGCATCGAAGTACTGCACGTGGTTCTTGTGGCTGACCCCCTGAGTCTCGATCTCCGTCAGCCGGCCCAGTATCTTGTTGTTGTACTCTCTCCTCAGCTCGGACGCGCGCGCAAGGGCTTCCATATCCCCCATGCACATCGCGATCCCGAGGCCTTCGTGGTTCATCCGGCCGCAGGCGTTGAGGAGGTCCGCGAGGTCGAAGGCAGTGAGATTCATGGACGGTATCCAGTGAATGTCGCTGACGAGTTCCTCGACCGTCTCCGGCCTGCAACCCTGGCCCATTAGCCTGAGGGACAGCATGGAGGTCAGCTTCCTCCTATGGACATCGTCGAGGGAGCCCATCGGATGGTCCGGATTGACTCTCATCGATTCGAGGAACGCGAGAACGTTATCTTTCCTTCCGGACAGCCCGACGAAGTACGGATCCGACGAGTCCGCGATGGCGTCCGCAATCGTGGTGCCCTTGAGGTTCAGTCCTCTCTGGACCTCGATGAAACCCTTCTCGCGCGAGTAGTCCAGTATCTGCTGGTTGACGGACTTCATCCCGCCCATGTGCTGTCTGTCGCCTATGATGCCCGCGATGGCGATTGGCGACAGTTCCCAGTTGCACGGGTCCATCGTGACTGCGAGGAGGAGCGCGACGCTCGAGGCGCACGCCTCGGTCATTCCGTCGATTCCGAAGAAGTGCGGGTTAGCCTGGACGATCTTCTTGGATTTCCGGATCGGCTTGTGATGATCCAGCGCGGCCACCTTGGCCTCCAGGGTCTCCAGACCATCGATCTGGCCGGAGCCCATGTCCAGGAACAGGATCGCCTCGTTGCCCTCCTTCGCGAGGCTCTCGAGGACCTCCTTGTCGAGGCTCTTGCTGATAGTGAGATGGAACTGCTTCTTGCTGCGCGAGAGGGCGCCG
>Ga0316622_100001781_pt1 | contig 14405 bp, 10 predicted proteins | sample OWC_Aug_OW2_C1_D_FD_207646 | JGI IMG/M metagenome (GOLD analysis project Ga0316622, IMG submission 207646) | Wetland soil microbial communities from Old Woman Creek delta, Ohio, United States - OWC_Aug_OW2_C1_D5_C | ecosystem: Environmental > Terrestrial > Soil > Wetlands | place: USA: Ohio... | reverse complement strand
TGACGGGCGCGCGGGAAGACGACCCGTCGCGCAGCGACATCTACAAAGTCGCCGTTGACTGCGATCACCCGGTGGCGATCACGAAGGAGCCGGGCTACAAGGCCGGTGTGCTGGTCGACCCGAAGGGCACGGTTCTGCTGTACGGAATCGTCGCCTCGAATCCGTTCGCGAGGCCGAGTCCAGCCGGCAGCGGCTCCGCCCCCGGGGGCACAGGGCGCGCCGGCGGGCGCGGCGCCGGCGGGTTCGGGCAGTCCTCTGCATTTGCGGTCCTCGATCTGAAGACGGGCGCCGCGACCACCGTGACCGGATCGTCTCCGGCCCTGTCCGCCGACGGCACGACGCTCGCCTACCTGAGCCGGGAGGGCGGCGAGACCAGCGTGATGGCAGGCGCGCCTGGCAGCCCGGCGTCGACCGTGAAGAAGACCCGCGAGCGGCTCGGCGGGCTGGCCGTGTCTCCCGACGGATCGCGCATCGCGTACCAGGCCATGCCGAAGGACGACTGGGAGATCTTCGTCGTCAACCGCGACGGTTCGAACGAGACTCGCGTGACCCGCGAGATTCAGCACGACGTCTCGCCGCGCTTCCTCACAAACGGCCTGCTCGTCGCGGCGACGGGCGAGCCGCGGCATCGCCGCTCCTCGCTCTACGATCTGCAGACCCTGCGCCGCACGCGCCTGTTCCACAACAACCTCGTGCGGACCATCGCGCCCGAGTACGCGTGGGCGCCGAGCGCCGACGGCCGCCGGGTGCTCGTCTGGGCCGAGCGGGACGGCGACACCGTGTCGCCCGAGCGCGGCATCTACCTCGTGTCGCTCGACGCACGCGTCACCGCGACGGAACTCCTGGATCGCATCGAGTCGAACCTCGCCGCCGAGAAGGCCCTGCGGACAGCGGGAGAACGGATGTTCCGCCCGATCCTGGCGAACGTGAAGCGCGCGCTCGACGAGGTGTCCACGGCCCGGATCTACGGCTACGAGAAGGCACTCTTCGACCTCGACTCCAAGCACATCACGAAACCGGGCAACAAGCTGGCGGGCGAGTACCTCTTCAACATGTACCGCTCGTTCGGCTACGAGCCCGAGTACCAGTGGTTCGAGCCGCGCGGCGCGCTCGGCGGAAAGACGGCCAACGTCATCGCCACGCTGCGCGGAACGAGGAACCCGAATCTCGTGTACGTCGTCGGCAGCCACTACGACTCGAACGAGTCGGGCCCGGGCGCGGACGATGACAGCTCGGCGACGGCGTCGCTGCTGGAGGCCGCGCGCGTGCTGGCCAAGCGGCCGATGCCCGCGACGGTCGTCTTCGCGTCCTTCACCGGTGAGGAGTCTGGCCTGCTCGGCAGCCGTGAGTTCGTCCGGCTCGCGCAGGAGAAGAACGTGCGCATCGTCGGGGTGCTCAACAACGACATGATCGGCTGGGCCAACGACCACCGCCTCGACAACACCATCCGGTACTCGAACGCCGGCATCCGCGACGTGCAGCACGCGGCCTCGTTCCTGACCAGACTGATCACGTACGACGCCCGCTACTTCAAGTCCACGGATGCCGCGTCGTTCTACGAGGCGTACGGCGACATCCTGGGTGGCGTCGGCTCGTACCCGGTCCTGGGAAACCCGCACTATCACCAGCCGACGGACCTGCTGGAAACCGTCAACCATCAACTCGTCGCCGAGACGAGCAAGCTGACGGTGGCGAGCATCATGCTGCTGGCGTCGAGCCCGTCCCCCGTCAAGGACCTGAAACTGACGGGCCAGGCCGACGGGCCGGCGAGCCTGACGTGGGCTGAGAGCCTCGAGGAGGACGTAACCGGCTACATCGTCGCGTGGGGGACGCCCGACTCGCCGCTGAATGGCACGATGCGGGTGTCGAAGCCGCCTGCGACCGTTCCCGCCGCGACGCCCGGCATGGTGGTGTCGGTAAAGGCCGTCAACTCCCGCGGGCTCGAGGGCTGGGACTGGGCGAGGGCGACGGTCAAGTAAGGGCGCGGGGCAAGGGACCCGGGGCGCCGGCTCCCCGCAGGCAGCTGCAAACTGTATCAAAGAGGTCACTCTGCATGCCGCCGGGTGCTGCCGGGGCGGACGGGCGTAAACTCGACCTGCACATGTCCGGACGGCCACGATCGTCGATTGCATGGCTGGTCGTGCGCCTCGCGCTGTTCGCGGCGCTCGCGTGGTTCTATGTCGCGGGAGCGACGATGCACGCGGAGCGGGTCAACTGGTTCAAGGCCCGCGGCGATCAGAGCTGGTTCCTCCACATCGCGCAGGTCGAGTACCGCAACTGGCATGGCATCGGGCCGCCGCAGATGCTCCGGCGGAACATCATGCCGCTGTACCCGGCGTACCTCGCGCTCTTCTACGATCCAGGCATCTCCGACCCCGACTACTTCATCATCGCGAAACGGTGGAGCATCCGCCTCTCGCTGGCGCTGCTCGTGGTGCTGGGGGTGGTGTTCGCCCGTTACCTGCCCGCGCTTGTAGCCACGAATCTCACGCTCATCGTGGCCTTCGGCTACTGGGTCTTCAAGGCCGGCTACGCTCAACCCGAGTTGCTGTACTACTTCCTGCTCTTCCTGACATTCCTTGCCTGCTGTCATCTGCTGCGCGAGCGGCGGCCCGGGCCGAGTGCGGCGCTGGCGCTGGGAGCCGGCGTCCTCGCCGCGCTGACGCACCTCACCAAGGCCGCGATGCCGCCGTTCCTGATGGTGTTTTTCGCGGCGTACGTCATCGGCGAGTACGTCCGGTGGCGGGAATCGACGCGCGCGGAGCCGGCAGCGCGGCGCCATGCCCTCCGCCGAGCCGCGTGGCGGGCGGTGGCCGCCGGGGTGCTCGTCGCCTGTTTCCTTGCCGTTCTGTTCCCCTACATCTCGACGAGCAAGCGCGTGTTCGGCAGGTACTTCTACAACGCGAACACCACGTTCTACGTCTGGTATGACACGTGGGGCGAAGCCGGCGCGGACATGAAGGATGCGGGCGCGGAGCTCGAGTGGCCTGAACGGCCAGCCGCAGACTTGCCGGGACCGGTGAAGTACTGGAAGACGCACACGGCGGGACAGATCGCGGGGCGGATCCTCGACGGGTTCCACAACATGGTGGATCGTTCGTACCAGACGTACTGGTACTACCCCTTCGTCCTGCTTTACGTGGGGTACGCGAGCGCGCTCATCGCCGCGAATCGGAGGGCCTTCCTGAGTCTCCTGCGCCGGCATGCTTCGACGGCGCTGTTCATGATCCTGTACGCCGTCGTGTTTCTGTTCGCGAGCGCCTTCTACAATCCAATCTCCGCAACCGGGACCAGCCGCTACCTCATCGCCCACCTGACGCCGTTCTTCTTCGTCCTCGCGTACTTCACGACGATGGAGCCGTTCCGGCGCACCACGTGGCGCATCGGCCGGGTGCGGGTCCGGACGATCCACGCGGACCTCGTCATCTCTGCGACCCTCGCCTGGAGCATCGGCTTCGTGCTGTGGAACAGGCTCGCGACGACGTACGGAGGGTTCTAAACCCGGAGCTCACTTCGGTTGGTGACGTTCGCTCCGGCTCACGCAGGCTAGAGCCTGCGGGCTCCATCCCGGCGCATCCTCAACTGAAGTGAGCGCCAGGTCTAGACAGCGGCCATCGGAAGCCGGATAGGTGCGGCACGCCGGGCCCGGCGCCTGGTGGCTACTGCCTGTAGATCACGCCGTCCTTCATCACGAACACCACCTTGCGCGCGGCGGTGATGTCGCGCGTGGGGTCGCCGGCGACCGCCACCAGGTCGGCCAGATAGCCGGCGCTCACGAGGCCGAGCCTGTCACCCCAGCCCATGACCTTCGCGTTCACGTTGGTCGCGGCCATCAGCGCCTGCGCGGGCGTCATGCCGTACTCGACCATCAGCTCCAGCTCCCGGGCGTTGGTGCCGTGGGCGAACACCCCCACGTCGCTGCCGAGGCCGACGACAACGTTGTGCCTGAGGGCCGACTGGAACGCGCGGCGGCCTTGTTCGAGCGAGGGGGCGGGCTTCGACACGCCGGGCTTGTAGCCCTGGTTGTAGATCGCCGACGCTTCCTGGGCCGCGAGCGTCGGGAACAGCGCGACGCCCTTCTCGGCCATCAGCGCCCAGACCTCGTCGGTGCCGCCGTAGCCGTGCTCGATGGTCTGCGCGCCGGCCACGACCGCGCGGCGCATGCCTTCGGGATGCGACGCATGCACGGCGACCGGCCGGCCGGCGCTCTTCGACTCCTCCACGGCAGCCTGGATCTCCGCGAGGTTGAGCGTGGGCACGTTCGAGCCGTTCGGGCCGCGCCGGTAGTCGGCGTAGAGCTTCACCCAGTCGGCGCCGTGGCCGATCTGGTCGCGCACCGCCCAGAGCATCTGGTCGACGCCGCTCACCTCCTCCGCGCCGCGGGGCAGTTGGAAACTCGTGGCGAACCCCTTCGGCCCTGGGCCGTAACTGGCGGAGGCCACGATGGCCTTGGTGGCGACCTGGAGGCGCGGACCGGGAATGCGGCCCTCGTTGATGGCCTTCTGCACCGACACGTCGGCGTACTCGGCGCCCTCCGTGCCGAGGTCCCGCAGCGAGGTGAAGCCGGCCATCAGCGTGTCTTTGCAGTAGATGACCGCTGCGACCGTGCGGTAGGCGAGAGTCTCCTTCATCACCTGGTCGTTCCAGGTGGCCTCGTTGTAGGGATGCAGGTAGATGTGGGAGTGCGCGTCGATGAGGCCCGGCAGAAGCGTCGCGCCCGGCAGGTCGATCACCTTCGTGCCGGCCGGCGCCGTGATCTCGGCGGCGGGCCCCGCGGCGGCGATGCGGTTGCCCGTGACGAGCACCGCCCACCCGTCGTGCGGCGCCAGCGAAACGGCGTCGAAGACGCGCGCGGGCTTCAGGAGCACGCTGGCGGAAGGCGCGGACGGCGCAGGCGCCTGCGCCGGGACGGCCGAGGTCGCCACGGTGATCGAAAGCAGGCCAACCAACAGAGCGGAGATACGGCATCCCATCTTTCGCACCTCATTGCAGTGTCAGTCGAACGCGCCGTCGAGGAGCCGCTCTGCGAACTCCGGCAGCGATCGCACCCGGGGGCAGTCGGCGTCCGTGTACAACCCCGCAGAGTCGAGCAAGACCGCGGGCAGGCCGGCCGCCCGGGCGCCGGCCACGTCGATGTGATAGATGTCGCCGCAGTGAACCGTCGCGGAACGATCCGCCCGCGCGCGTTCAAGGGCGATTTCGAAAATGCGTGGGTCCGGCTTCTCGACGCCCTCCTCGTGCGAATCGAGGATGACGTCGACGTGCGGCTCGAGGCCGGTACGCCGGAGAATCCGCCGCACCCGCCCATTCGAGTTCGAGACAACGGCCAGCCGGCATCCTGCTCCTCTGAGTGCCTTCAGCGCCTCCACCGCGCCGGCCGTGACCACGTCGAAGGCGCCCTCACGGTCGTTGAACGACACCAGTTCCTCGATGGCATCCGCCGTGGCCGGGCTCGGCGGGATACCCGCCAGTTCGAGAATACGGTCGAAGTACACATAGCCGCGGCCGCGATCGTCGGTGGCCTGGATCGTGGGAGCGTGGTCGAGCTCCTGCTTCACGTAGGGCTCGATCTCGGCCAGGGCGTCGGCCGACGCCGTGATGCCGCGGCGCGCCAGCGCCTCGGCCAGGCGCGTGAAGTTGGGCGTGATCATCACGCCGCCTGCGTCGAGAAAGACGGTCGTGTAGCGGGTCGTGGGCATGGGGTACCTGTTGGCGGCGCCTTCCCAGTCTCTCACCTCGACCCCATCGTGTCGAGACGCGTGCGCGGCGCTATACTGCGCCGTAGGCCGCCGGCACCAGTTGTCGTCGTTCGGGCGCTGATGTGGGGGCCTTTCTGAGCCCCGAGCCCCGAATCCCGAACCCCGATCATGGTCCTCCACGCCCGGCACGGCACGACCGCCTACATCGTCAGCCTGAAGGCGCATTCGATCGCAGTCAGCGTGGACGGTTCACCGGTGGTGTCCTGGGACCGCGGGGGGCGCCTCTACAGCGTGTACGACGGCGGGGTGACATGGCGGCGCGGCCTGAGCGGCCAGGTGATCGAGAAGCGGCGCGCCGGAGACGAGCGGAACAGGGTGCTGCTCTCAGGCGACGACGCCGACCGGGTCGTCGATTCGGCGGCGCGGGCCGCGCGAACCACGCTCGAGCACATGAACGCCGCGCCCTGGCGCTGGACGAGCCCCGTTGACCGGGTGGTCGCACAGGAAGCGCGGGCGCTGCTGGCCCTGGCGTCCGGGTTCGATGCCGCCGCCGCGCGGGCCGACGCTCGGCGGTTCGGTCTCGTCTTTGGACGAGTGGGCATCCTCCCGCCCGACCAGTACCTGTCGCTGGTCGTGCAGGCCACGGAGGGCTGCTCGTTCAACACGTGCACGTTCTGCGATCTCTATCGAGACGGGTACCGGGTCAAGACCGTCGAGGAGTTCCGCCAGCACGTCGCGGGCGTGCTGACCTACCTGGGCGCGTCGGCGTCGTTGCGCTCGCGAGGCATCTTCCTCGGCGCCGCCAACGCGCTGGCCGTGCCGATGGCGCGCCTGCTGCCGATCTTCGAAACGCTGCTGGAAGACCTGGACGCCGCGCGCCGCGGCGTCTGCGCGTTCGTCGACGGGTTCACCGGTGCCCGCAAGACGATGGCCGAGTACAGGCTGCTGAGCCACCTGGGCCTGCGCCGGGTCTACATCGGGCTCGAGTCGGGCCACGACCCGCTGCTGGCATTCGTGCGGAAGCCCGGGACCGGCGCCGACGCGGCGGAGACGGTCCGGACGATCAAGGCGGCCGGTGTGCATGTCGGCGTCATCGTGATGACCGGCCTCGGCGGCCGCCAGTTCGCCGAGGGCCACGAGCGCGACACGGTGGCGGTCATCAACGCCATGCGGCTCGGTGAGGGCGACCTCCTGTATTTCAGCGATCTCGTCGAGGTCCCCACGACGTCCTACCCGGCCAGGGCCGCCGATGCGAAGCTCGGGTCGCTGACCGGCCAAGAGCGCACAGCGCAGCGAGACCGCATCCGCGCGGGCCTCCGGTTCGCGGCCGCCCCACCCCAGTTCGCCACCTACGACATCCGCGAGTTCACGTACTGAAATGGGGCCTGGCCCCTTTTAGGTCAAACGCAAAAGGGGACTGTCCCCTTTTCGGGAGGCGCGCTTGTCCCGTGCGTCGCTCTCGGCGCATGATTGGCGGTACCTTCAGCCCCCGCGGAGGTCGGTCGGATGAACTACCCGGTCTGGGACGTTCCCGCGAGCGGTCTGCTCATCGCCGTCATTGCCATCCTTCACGTCTTCGTCTCGCATTTCGCCGTGGGGGGCGGTTTCTATCTCGTCCTGCTCGAGCGCAAGGCCCGCCTCGGCGGCGACGCCCCGTTGCTCGACTACGCGAAGCGGCTGAGCCGCTTCTTCATCCTGCTCACGCTCGTGTTCGGCGCGATTTCCGGCGTCGGCATCTGGTTCACCATCGGACTGGTCCACCCGCAGGCCACCTCGTCGCTCATCAACACCTTCGTCTGGGGATGGGCGATCGAGTGGACGTTCTTCGTCGTCGAGATCGCGGCGGCGATGGTCTACTACTACGGGTGGGATCGCCTGTCGGCCCGGCTGCACATGGCCATCGGCTGGATCTACGTGGCGACGGCCTGGCTGAGCCTGGTCATCATCAACGGCATCCTGACGTACATGCTCACGCCGGGCCAGTGGCCGCTGACCCGTGGGTTCTGGGACGCTTTCTTCAACGAAACGTACTGGCCGGCCCTGGTGGCCCGCACGTTCGTGGCGGTCGGGCTGGCCGGCCTGTACGCGATCTGGACGGCGTCCTGGCTGCGTGACGCCGCGCTGAAGGCCCGCATCGCGCGTGACGCCGCGTGGCGCTGGGTGCTGCCGATGGCCGTCGCCATCCCGCTGTCGCTCGTCTGGTATCTGGACGCGGCGGCGGACGCCGGCGTGCCGGTGGCCGAGATCATCGGCGCCAGGGACGGCGGCCTCGTCAGCCTGCTCGCGGCGGTCTTCAGCACGGGCATTGCCACCGGCTACCCCGTCGCCCAGCGTGCGGCATGGTGGGTGATAGTCGCGGCCTCGGCGCTGACGCTGCTGACGATCCTGCTGGCCGCGGCCCGCAGCCGCAGCTACGGCAGGCCGCTCGCCGGCCTGCTGATGATCCTTGGCCTGGTGGCGATGGGCGGCAGCGAGTGGGTCCGCGAGGACCTGCGGAAGCCGTGGGTCATCGGCCAGTACATGTTCGTCAACGCGCTCAGGCTGCCCGCGCCGGGCGGCGCGCCGGCTCCACCCGAGGCGTTCGTCCAGCGATTCGGCGCCGATCGGTTCACGGTGGATGCCGTCAACGCGGCGGGGGTACTGAAGTCGTCGGTCTGGGTCCGGCCCGTTCCCGACCACCTGCTCGCGCCGTCCGACTACGCCGCGCGCGCCGACCACCAGGGACGCGAGCTTTTCCGCGCGCTCTGCGCGTCGTGTCACACGATCGACGGCTACCTGGCCATCCGGCCGCTCGTGAAGGGCAAGGGCCCCGAGGCCCTGGACGGCGTCCTCGCCCGGCTCGCGTCACCCGTCGATGCGGCTGGCGCCGCGAGCAACTGGACCACGCTGCCCGTCCACGTGAAGACGTGGCGCAGCCGCCGCATGCCGCCGTTCGCGGGCACGGATGAGGAGCGCCAGTTGCTCGCCGGCTACCTGGCGCTCGTTGGCGGCGCGGAGCCTGCGGCCCTCGGCCCGCCGTCGCCATCGGCAGACATTGGCAAGGTGTACTACGACGCCAACTGTGCGGCCTGCCACGGCCCTGATGGGCTGGCGCCGCTCGACGCCAAGGGGCGGAAACCCGCGGAGTTCTACGACATGATCGGCCGGCTGCCGGCCATCAACGAGATGATGCCGGCGTTCGAAGGCACCGAGGAGCAGCGGAAGGCGCTCGCCGACTATCTCGCCGCGCTGCCCGGGCAGGCGCCGAAGGGAGGTGCCCAGTGATCCCCGCGATTCCCCAGCCCGATCCCCTCGCGCTGCCGGCCCCGGCCTGGCTGTTGTGGGCGCTCCTGCTGCTGACGTTCTTCCTGCACGTCATCCCGATGAACCTCGTGCTCGGCGGCTCGATCATCGGCGCGATTGCGCGCGTGCGCGGGCGCAGGGCCGACCGGGCGCACGAGGCTCACCTGGCGCACGTCATCGTCAAGGCGATGCCGGTGCTCATCTCGGCCACCGTCACGCTGGGCGTGGCTGCGCTGCTGTTTCTCCAGGTGCTCTACGGCCGGGTGTTCTTCGCGTCGGCCGTCGTGATCGGCTGGTGGTGGCTGAGCGTGATCGGCCTGCTCATCGTCACCTACTACGCGGCCTACCTGATGGCCATGCGCGAAACGAGCCTCGGGGCGTCCGGGCTGTTCCTCGCCTGGCTCATCGCGGCCGTGGTGGGGGTGATTTCGCTCGTCTACAGCAACAACATGACGCTGATGCTGAAGCCGGCGGACCTGGTGGCGCGTTACGCGGCCAACGGCGCCGGCACACAGCTGAACCTGCTCGACCGCTCGCTGCTTCCGCGGCACCTGCACATGGTGCTGGGCGCCATCGCGGTCAGCGGCCTCGCGATCTCGGTGCTGGGCGTGCTCCGGCGCAGGCGGGACCCGGCGTTCGGCCAGTGGGCGCTGCGCTACGGCGCGTTCATCTGCACGGCGGCGACGGTCGTGAATATCTTCGCGGGCCTGTGGTGGCTCGCGGCGCTGCCTCGAGACGTGCTGCTGAGATTCATGGGCGGCGACATGCGAGCCATGGGCGAATTGCTGGCCGGCATCCTCCTCACGCTCACCGGCGCCGGCCACACGGTGCTGGCCGTGACGGCGAAGCGGCCGGGCGTGATGGTGGGCATCAGTGCCGGGACGCTCCTCGCGGGCATTCTGATGATGCTGCTGACGCGCGACGCCATCCGCCGGTTCTCGCTCGACCTCGCAGGCTACCAGCCCGTGAACTGGGTGGCGCCGCAGTGGGGCCCCATCGCGATCTTCGTGGCCCTGCTCCTCGTGGCCGTCGGTACGGTCATCTGGATGACGCGGGCGCTCGCCGCGGCCAGGCCCGGCGGGAACGTCTCCTGAACGCACGCCAGGATTGGAACCCGCGGGCTCGAGCCCGCGGGCACCTGCACTGCCGGTCAACGGCCGGCAACCGTGGTATTCTCTGCGCGGTTCCGGCCAATTCCCCCGACACCAGGAGCTGACCATGGCCAAGACACCTGCAGCGAAGAAGCGCTCTGCTCGCACCGCCGCACGGACGCCCACGCTTCGCGTCCAGGTCCAGCACGACATCGACAAGGCGCTTGCCCGGGCCGGTATCCCTTCGGCGATCGACAGCGACGGCTGGCGCTGGATGCAGGACCCCTCCGGCACGGGCCTCATCGGCGTCGTGGCGGTCACCGGCCAGCGCGAGGACCTCTCCCTGCGCGTGGTCGCGCCCATCATTCCGATTCCCAAGTCGCCGGCGGCCCTCCTCCGCGCGCTGCACCGGATCGCCGAACTGAACTACGAGATCCCCGGACACGCCAGGCTCGCCGTCGACAGCCGCACGATCTACGCCGTCGTGACACAGAATGTCGACGACATCGGCCCGGACGACGTGCCGAACTGCATCTTCGACTGCGTGTGGCTCTCGCAGGCCGCCGTAGACTGGCTCAAGGGACGGAAGCCGAAGAAGGCCGCTAAGAGATAGGGGTCGGGACCATCTACGTACGCGCCACCCGGCCAATAACGGTTTCATGGGTGGCCAGGGCCGCTGGCGATTCCATGGTCTTCAGAGGCTCCCGATCGTAAATGGTCCCGACCCCTATGCTTCACTTCGCGATACGCACGACTACCGAGGCCGACCCGACGTTGCCCGCCGCGTCATAGGCACGCACGATCAGCGACTGGGTGGAGCCTCTTCGTAGCCCGGCCGTATTCCAGTCATAAGTGATCGTCGATGCGTTCACGGAATGGAGCAGGGTCCCAGCCGGCTTCCTGATCTCCACCCGTGCCACGCCCACGGCGTCGGTGGCCGTCGCCAGCACCTGCACGACGCCCGAGACCCTGGCGTTGTAGGCTGGCGACACGATGGTGACCACTGGCGCGACGGTGTCCGCCCCGGGCGAGACCACCGACACCTCGTTCGATGGCAGACTTCGGCCGCCCGGGCCCTGCGCGAAGACGCGATAGGTGTACATCGTCTGGGGCTGCACAGCCGTGTCGTCGTAAATCTGCTGGATGGTGCTGGAGGTCAAGGTGACGAACGACGGGTCGCCAGGCCCTTTCCGGTCTACCGCGTAGCTGGTCGCACCCGTCGAGACGCTCCACGAGAGCGAGATGGCGTTCCACGGGGCCTCGGGCGTGGCCGGATGCGCCACACCGGTCAGGACCGGCGGCGCCGGCGGCTGCAACGTCCCCGCCGGGGTCAGGAGCACGGCGCCCGACTCGCCTGTCAGGGTATTGCGCCCCACTGTCGCGATGACGCGATCGTCATTGATCTCGACGCCGCTGCCGGTGACCGTCCAGCCCGCATCGGTCGCGGCCTCTGCGAGCAGGTTCCAGACCGCGAAGGCGCCCAGGCCATCGAAGTACACTCCGGCGCCGAGTTCGCCGTAGCCGACATCGCCACGCGCGTTGATGCTCGAAACCGAGGTGTAGCGGCTGGTCCCGGCCAGATACTGCCAGCCGGCTCCGAGCGTGTACCGGAACGCCGAGACGATGTTGAGAGATGTCGAGCGGAGTGAGGCGGTGCCGGCCATCTGGCCCACGTCGTTCAGGGCCACAGGTCCGACCAGATTGTAGTTCGCCGGTCCCGCGCCGACATCGTCGAGCGCGCCTGTGTGGAGATCGAGGCGTTCCACGCCGCCGATGACCTGGCCCACGTTGTTGATGTCCACGGGCACGACCCAGAAGCCGAACCGCACGGCAAGGTCCACGACCCCGCCGGCATCGTCGTACAGCCAGCCGCTGGTGGCTGCCGGCACGTAGCCCAGCGCGCGCCGCGCTCCGACCACCTGACCGAGGTTGTTGATAGCGGTCGCATACGAAGACGTATCCCCCGGCAGCTTCGGCAGTTTCTCAACGACGTAGCCGCCGCCGGACTGGCGCCAGCGCACCGCCTCCGCGTTCCAGGCGGAGTAGGCGACGCCAACGATGACGCCGGCGTCGTTCACGTCCGTCGGGAATACACTGTCGGCGCCGGGCGGCACCGGGAGGAGGGACCACGGCGCGCCGCCGACGCTCACGAGCGGCTGGTAGTATTGCGTGTTGACGGTGCGGGCGCCGACCACGATCCCGGTATTGCTGATGGCCGTGGGCGATCCTGGGCCCAGAAATTGCAGGGCGTAGGTGGGTGCTCCCGCTTGCGCGCTGATGGGCGCACTGGCCACGAGGACCAGCAGCATCGCTGCTGCGAGGGTAAGAGCGGTTCGACGCGACATGACTGTACCTCCGCAATCGCCGGCGCCCGCGCAGGGCAGCCCGGCCCAGAGTGGGGGGCCACGTCATCGTCAGGCACGAGGCCGCCTCGCGTCCGTGATCGAGATCACAGAACGGCGGAGTGCGACATGGTGGCAGGAGCCGCGGCGGACGGGCTTACGAGATACGAATGGCTGTTACGGCTTTCGGAAGGCGGGCGCAAGCGCCTGGCGTGCGGCGTCCGTGGGACGCAGGCGCCATCCGGGGTATTGCTGCTCGAAGGCGACACCTGTCAATCGGTGACCTTCCTTGCCGAGGGCCGCGTGCGCGTGGTCAAGCGCCGTCCGTCCGGACGGGCGCTCACGCTCTACACGGTGGAACCCGGTGAGCTGTGCGTGCTGGAGGTGCTGGCCGTCCTGACGCAGCAGCCCTTCCGCGCGGAGGCGGAGGTGGATCGTGCGGTGACCGGCGTCGCCTGCCCGGCTGAGCTGTTCCGAGCGCTGGTACGCGCCGAGCCGGGGCTGGGCGACGCACTCTTCGGAATCTTCGAGGCCCGCCTGGCGGCAGCGCTGCAGCTCGTGGGCGATCTGGCCCTGGAAAACCTCGAGGCGCGCCTCGCGGCACTGCTGCTCCGGTGCGCCGGCACGACGCAAAACGTCGATATGACCCACGATCACCTCGCGCACCACCTCGCCTGCGGGCGCGAGGCCGTGAGCCGCATCCTCGAACAGTGGGAGCACCGGGGTTACGTTCGACTCGGGCGCCGCCACATCGGGCTGACGGCTCCTCGGCGTCTCGCCGACCTTGCGAAGGCTTGACGGTAGCGGAATGACGGAAGGGTTCGAAGCAGCGCCGAGACGGCGTCAGAGACCAAAGACCTCGGGAATAGTTACGTGCGCGGCCCAAAGACGACAACGAATTCGTCGTTCGAGCCGTCCGATCACAACTCTATAATCGGCCAGCGCGGCTGTTCCTAACTATTCCCGAGGTCTATTGTTGCGACGACCGGGCCGTGGTCGCTCGTGCCGACCTCCCGGTAAGCCACGCACGCCACGGCCTTCGCCGCCACTGCCGTGCTCGCGAGGACGTAGTCGATCCTCCAGCCGATGTTGCGCTGGCGCATGCTGCGCCAGGGCGGCCACCACGTGAACAACTGGTCGTTCTCCGGGTCCAGCATGCGGCCAATGTCGACCAACCCCTCGGCCAGCAGCCGGTCGAAGAGCGCGCGCTCCTCGGGCAACTGCCCGATCACCGTGTCCTTGCGCTCCTTCGGATGCACGTCGACGTCGCGGTGCGCCACGTTCAGGTCGCCGCAGAAAACAACAGGCTGACCCTCCTCGGCCATCCGCCGGGCATGGGCGATGAGGGCCTCGAGAAACCGGATCTTCGCGTTGAAGTCCTTGCCGCCGTTCGGCACGTAGATGGACGACACGTTCGCCCCGCACACGGTGGCGGACACGATCCGCGTCTCGTGGTCGAACTCGGGGTGCCTGAAGGCGGGTTCGCTGGGGCTGCAGGACTTGCGGACGAGGAGCGCGACCCCAGAATAGGCGCGCTCCCCGTGCCAGTAGGACCAGTAGTCCGCGAACCCGCCCAACGAGGCGGGGATCTGCTCGCGGGTGGCCTTCAGCTCCTGCAGGCAGACGACATCGGGCTGCTCGCGGGCGATCCAGTCGAGAAGCTGCGCCTCGCGCGCGCGGATGCCGTTGACGTTCCAGGTCGCGATCTTCACGCCTACTTCGGCAGACCCGGGCCCCACATCTTGCCGTGGAGCGCGTGGCAGCCCGCGCACCCGCCGATGTACTCGCCGTAGAAGGCGACCTTGGTGCCGATGTCCGTCGCCTTCTTGGCGTTCGCGGCCATCTCGTGCACCCGCTTCTCAAGCGCGACGATCTCCTTCGTCAGCGCCGCGTCCTTCGGCAGGTCCTTTTCACTCAGCGGCGTGCCCTGCATCGCGGACAGGCCCTTCTGCCACCGCTCCTCGGACGGCATGACGAGGCCCTGATACAGC
>Ga0316622_100001780_pt1 | contig 14407 bp, 13 predicted proteins | sample OWC_Aug_OW2_C1_D_FD_207646 | JGI IMG/M metagenome (GOLD analysis project Ga0316622, IMG submission 207646) | Wetland soil microbial communities from Old Woman Creek delta, Ohio, United States - OWC_Aug_OW2_C1_D5_C | ecosystem: Environmental > Terrestrial > Soil > Wetlands | place: USA: Ohio... | reverse complement strand
CTCGACTACTTCCGTTACCGCATCCACGTGAACTGCCATGACGCACTACGCAATCCGGACGGCGGCGTCACCATCGTCATCGCGCACCAGGACCCGGGCCATGCCAACTGGCTGACCACCGCCGGACACCGCCTGGGCACCAGCCTGTTCCGCGTCATCGGTGCAGCGGACGCCGTGGCCGACATCCGGACTCGAGTGTTGAAGTTCAGCGAAGTCGCGCGTGAGACTCAGCGGTGACGCTGGACCTCGCTGCGCTGCTGTCAGAGGCCAGCCGCCGCGCCGGCGGACTGACGGACTTTGGCGACAAGCGGTTCCGTCCGGCCGCCGAGGCTCTGCTCATGGCTATGAATTCGGAGGGCGGACTGTCCCAGGCCGGCGTCTACATCTGGCGCAGGCGCGTCGTCGAGATGCTCAGGAACCGGCTGGTCATGGAGGACTACTACCGGCGTTACCCCGAGATAGAGAAGGAAGAGATCGGCGGCCCGATCGTCATTGTCGGCCTGCCGCGCACCGGCACGACCCTGCTGCAACGCGTGCTGGGCTGCGACCGGCGCTTCTATCCCATGCTCGCCTGGGAAGCACGGTATCCGACACCGATGGTCGAGCCGGGCACTCCGGGCCCTGACCCCCGCATCGCGGTGGTCAAGGCCGAAACCGATGCGATGATCAAGGCCAACCCGACACTGCTCTCCATCCACCCGATGAGCGCCACGGAGCCCGACGAGGAGGGGATGCTGATGGAGCATGCCTTCCAGAGTTTCTTCGATGCCTACGTGGACGTCCCGAGCTACACGGAATGGATGTGGACCCACGACCAGACGATGGCCTACGAGTACCTGGAGCGCATGCTCCGCTTCATCCAGTGGCAGAAGCGCAAGCGCGGCGAAGATGCCGGCGACTGGGTCCTGAAGACCCCTCATCACCTGCGCCAGATCGACGTCCTGTTCAAGGTCTTTCCCGGCGCCAGGGTGATCCAGACCCATCGGGACCCGTTGCAGACCATCCCTTCCATCGCCAGCTTCACCTTCAATCTCTGGAAGGTGTACATGGAGCATCCTGACCCCGTGCGCGCGGGCCAGCAGTGGTCCGCGATCTTCGCCCGCGGCGTCCGCGAAACCATGAAGTTTCGTGACGAGAGCCCGCCTGGCCGGTTTTTCGACGTGTGGTTTGCCGACACTCTCGCCACGCCGCTCGAAGTGGTCCGCGGCATCTACGACTACCTTGGCATCAGCTTCCCGGCGGACACCCGGGAGAGGATGCAGGCTTACCTCGAGGCGAACAGCCGCGAGAAACGCCCGCTGCATGAGTATTCACTCGAACACTACGGGCTGTCGGAAGAACAGATCAAGCAGGACTTCGCGGCGTACCGCGAACGGTACATCCTCGGTCGCAGCGCGTGAGAGCAACCGGGCCGGCCACCACGAGGCAGGGCCGGACCGGATCGGCCGAAAAGGGCGTTGACAGCTACTTCGGGTCGAAGCGGCTCACGTCCCAGAACGCGCGCAGCGAAGCGAGCTTGTCGCCCGCCGCGTTCGCCTTGTAGATCACCACCATCCGGGTTTCGGCGTACGAGCCGTCCGGCTGCCTGAATCGCGCCGTCACGACGTTCGCGCATTCGACCCCGCAGGGGTACGAGGCGGAGATGACCGGTTCCATCTTGCCGGCGGGGGCGATGACCCGGTCGTAGAAAGCCGCAATGGCCGCCTTGCCCCTGTGCCCCTTCCCGGTCGGGTCGAAGGGCGAGACCCCGACCGGGTCTTCCAGGACGGCATCCTCGGCGAACAGGTCGAGCCAGGCATCCCTGGCTCCGGCCTGCACCAGTTCGACTGAGCGCGTGCTCAGGCGCTGCGCCGCGTTCCTGAACGACGTCATCAGTCGGCGATCCCGAGCGCGTGACGTGCCGCGAGGTAGCCGAACGTCATGCCCGAACCGAGCGTCGCACCGGCCGCCGGGTAGGCCTTGCCCATCACCGACGCCGTGCAGTTGCCGGCTGCGTACAGTCCAGGCACCACCGTTCCGTCTTCCTTGAGCGCGCGACCCTGCTCGTCCGTCTGGATACCGCCGTTCGTGCCGATGTCGCCCGCGAACAGCGGCACAGCGTAGAACGGCGCCTTGGCGAGCGGTGCGAGCGACGGATTAGGCTTGACGGACTGGTCGCTGTAGTAGCGGTCGACCATGCTCTGGCCGCGGTGGAAATCCTCGTCCTTGCCCGCGCTCGCCATCGCGTTGAAGCGCGCAACCGTGGCCTCGAGGACGTCCGCCGGCACGCCGATCTGCCGGGCCAGGCCGGCGATGGTGTCGGACTTCTTCAGAATCGCCTTCATCGACGGTTTCAGCCAGTCGTCCATCTTGGGCGGGCCGGGGAACAACGGGCCGAGCGCATACTTGCCGCGGTAACGGGCGTCGAACACGAACCAGGCCGGCGCAGTGCCGGCGCCAGCGCCACGCGCCATGATGCCGCCGGTCACGTGGTAGGAGGCCGCCTCGTTGCAAAAGCGCTTGCCGCCCTGGTCCACCATGATGCAGCCGGGCAGCGCGCGCTCGACGAACAACGGCCGCGCACGATCCTCGTCACTGAGCTTGTAAGCTGGCGCCCACCAGGCGGAGCCCATGTTGCCCATCGCAACGCCGATGCGCATCGCGGCGGCGATCGGCTCGCCGGTGTTGGTCAGCACTCCCGCGGCCCACGCCGTCGCCGTCGGCTGCGGCATGTACTTGTCGCGCAGCTGCGGATTGCGCTCGAACCCGCCCGATCCCACGATGACGCCCTTGGTCGCGCGGATGCGCTGCGTGAACCCGTCGCACGACGCCACCACACCGACCACCCGGCCGTTCTCCACGAGGTAGTCCGTCAGCGCCGTCGACAGCCGTACCTCGGCCTTGCGTTTCTTCAGCGCCAGCATCAGCTGGCCGATGAGTGCGCCACCGCCGGTGAGCCGACGGTCGCGAGTGGTCTTGAAGCGCTGGCGAATGTCCAGGTAGTACGCGATCAGGATCCGCATGAACGTCGTCTTGGCACCCGGGCCCTGCGTCACCAGCTTGTGTGCTTCACGTGCGGTCCAGTTGATGCGGCCGAAGGCCACTGTGCCGTTGTGCGGTTCCTGAAGCGTCCCGATGTCGCGCCCGAGCACGTCGGACTTGATTGCCAGCGCCTGGCAGCTGCGGTATCCGGGCTTGCCGCCCGGCTCTTCCGGGTGATAGTCGCAGTACTTGTCCAGCGACTCGAACTTCAACCCGCACTTCTCGTCGAGAAACCGGAACATGCGCGGCGCCTGCTTGACGAACGCATTGATGCGAACCTCGTCCGCATCGTCGCCCACCAGCCCCTTGACGTATGTGAAGGCCTCCGCCTCGCTGTCCGAACCACCGGCCGGACCGATCAGGTGGTTGTTCGGGATCCACATGACGCCGCCGGAAGTCGCGGACGTGCCGCCATAGCAGTGGCTGTTCTCGATGACGAGCACTCGTGCGCCGTGTTCGGCAGCCGTCAGCGCTGCCGTGAGCGCGCTGGCGCCCGAGCCGACGACCAGAATGTCCGTCTCCACATCCGGCAGTGAGGGAGTTGTCACGTCATCGCTCCTGGCTTCTGGAATGAAAGCTCGCCGAAATAGCACTTTTCGGCCGCGCCCAGCGTGACAGGGCCGCCCTGCGCTCGCCTCGTCCAGTCGGACGATCGGCCTGGATCGTCCCTATGGACTAAGACCGTGGACGAGCCAATTGATATACAAGTCAATTGTCCCCTCAGGGCATTCGGTAAACCTCACATGCAGACTGGCACCCGTCCCGTGATTGCGATCCTCGGTGGCTCCGGCAAGGAAGGGAGCGGCCTGGCATTTCGATGGGCCCATGCCGGCTATCCGGTGATCATCGGCAGCCGCACGGCCGAGAAGGCCGGGCAGGCAGCGACCGAGATCAACGCAGCGCTCGGGCGTGAGGCCGTCAAGGGGCACGACAACCCGACCGCAGCCGCGGCCGCCTCGATCGTCGTGCTGACGGTCCCGTTTGCCGCGCAGCGGTCAACCGTCGAGGAAGTGCGCCACGCGCTTGCCGGCAAGATCCTGGTCGACGTGACGGTTCCGCTCGTGCCCCCTAAGGTGAACCGGGTGCAGTTGCCGGCCGGCGGCTCGGCGGTCGAGGCGATACAGAAGCTGCTCGGCGACCAGGTCAAGGTGGTCTCGGCGTTCCAGAACATTTCGGCGCATCACCTGAAGGACCTGGACCACGTCATCGACTGCGACGTGCTGGTCTGCAGCGACGACCGCGAAGCTGCCGACACGGTGGTCCGCCTCGCGCGGGAAATCGGACTCGGCGCCTGGAACGCCGGCGTGCTGGCCAACTCCGCTGCGGCCGAGGCGCTGACGTCCATCCTGATCGCCCTGAACCAGCGCTACAAGGTACCTGCCGCGGGCATCCGGATCACGGGCATCCCGAGCCCGTAGGTCCGGGATGACGGTGCTGACGGCGGCCCACTTGCGGACCCGCTCCAGGCTGCAACTGTCGACGCCTGCCCGGCCGGCCGCTGCGTTAGTCCTAATGGACGTAGTGACCGGGGCGACCCTTGCAGATACTCAGATCGATCGTGGTAGTGTTTCCCGGCCACGCCGACGGCGCCGCCCATGGCGCGTGACCGTCACGCGCAGATTCCCGGCCTCGATGTAAGTCTTCCAACGCAGGACCCGACGCATGAGCGCAAAAGATTTCTTCGTAGCGATGACCGAATTCCACTTCATGAACGTCCAGACGTTGAGTGAAATCGGCTATTACCCCGGCATGCACCACTTCCACTCCAGCGTCAGCGGCGTGCTCCGTGCGTGGTCCGGCCGCAGCATGGACGACCCATGGCCGGCGCCGCTCGCGAGCGAGCTGGCGCCGTACATGGACAAGGCCGGCTGCGACGTGGCGTTCTGCCTGCGCGAGCCGATGATGGACATCAGCGGCGGCGTCGTGTCGTTCTCGACCAACGGCTTCATGCTGCAGCAGATCGAGCCGTACAAGGACCGGATGTTCCTCGAGGCCAATGTCGGCCCGGTCATCAAGCGCGGCATCAAGCACGCCAACTGGGAACTCGAGTACCTGGTCAAGGAGCGTGGCGCGAAGCTGTGTAAAGTCTACCAGCCGGAGGACGACGGCCCGATCAACGACAAGCGGCTGTGGCCCTTCTATGAAAAGGCCCAGGAGCTCGGCGTGCCGCTCACGCTCCACACCGGCGTGAGCTATGTGTGTCCGCAGCCGAACAGCCACTGCCACCCCTCGCAGCTCGACGACGTGGCACTCGCCTTCCCGGACCTCAGGCTCATCGCCTACCACGCCGGCTGGCCCTACACCGAGGAACTGATCGCCCTGTGCGGCAAGCACCAGAACCTCTACATGAGCCTGTCCGGCGTCTTCGGCTGGTACCAGCGCTCGCCCTATCGCGGCTATCACGCGATCGGCACCGCCCTGCAGTGGGTGCCGGCCGACAAGATCGTGCTCGGCTTCGACTTGCCGTTCGACGACCTGCCTCGCGTGGTCGACTACATCAGGAACCTCGACATGCCCGAGGAACTGCAGGAGAAGTGGGGCTACGCGCAGGTCACCGACGAGGACAAGGCCAAGATCCTCGGCCTCAACCTGGCGAAGCTCACCGGCATCGAGCCGGTGAAGCGCTGCAAGCCGGCCAAGTAGCCGATCGACCGACGACCACGGCCCTGCGGTCATCCTGGCCCGCAGGGCTCGTCCGCAACGGCATGCGGTTCAACTGACCTGGTGAATAACGTGACCCAACCCGCCCCGCTCGCAGGCCTGCGCGTCATCGAGAGCTCGATTCTCGGGCCGGCAGCCATCACGACAGCCTTCGTCGACCTGGGTGCCGAGGTCATCAAGGTCGAGTCGCCGTCCGGGGACTACATCCGCGAAATGACCTGGCCGATCATCCAGGGCATCTCGCTGATGCACTACCACCTCAATCGGGGCAAGAAGAGCATCACGCTGGACCTGAAGGTCGAGGAGGCGCGCCAGATCTACCGCGACCTGGTGAAGGACGCCGACGTGGTCATCGAGGCCTCCAAGCCCGGCGCGCTGGCGCGGTACGGCCTCGGCTACGAAGACCTGCTCAAGGTCAATCCCAGGATCGTGTTCTGCACCGTTTCCGGATACGGCATGACGGGCCCGTACAAGGACATGCCGTCGCACGGCATCGCCTACGACACCTGGACGGGAGCATGCAAGCCAGCCTACGACGAGGAAGGCTTCTGCTACATCCCCGAGCACGTCGGCATCGGCATCAACGCGGCGCCGCTGTTCGGAGGTCTCGCCGTGCTGGCCGGCGTCCTGCGCGCCCGGGCGACCGGCCAGGGCTGCTTCATGGACCTCGCGCAGAGCGACGCGGCGGCGGCCTTCGACTGGTATCGCAGCGAAAGCCACATGGCCTACGCGCGCCCCGAGGACGTCGTCACCGGCAACAAGTCCGACGGGTACAAGCGGCGCCCGGTCGCCACCGCCGGCATGCGCGAAGGCGTGCGCTACCAGATCTACGAATCCGCCGACGGCCACGTGCTGTTCATGGCGTCGGAGCAGGCCTTCTGGAAGAACTTCTGCGCCGGCGTCGGCCGCATGGAGCTCTTCGAGAAGTGGCCTGGCTCGAAGTACGCCGACCACGCGCGCGGCAACCGCGAGCTTCAGGCCGAGCTGCGCACGATCTTCAAGACCAGGACCAGCCAGGAATGGCTGCGGTTCAGCGTCGAGGCCAACACCCCGATCGCACCGGTAAACACGCCGCAGAACATCGTCGACGACCCGCAGTTCAAGGCGCGCTTCAAGATCCTGCCGCACGAGAAGCACGGTGCCGACATGCTCGGCTTCCCGGTCCGGTTCGTCGGCGAGGAACTGCCGGAACCGGCCATCGCGCCGACCGTCGGCGAGCACACCGCACAGGTGCTGCGGGACGTGCTCGGCTACGACGAGCAACGCTGCGCGGCGCTCAAGCACGCGGGCGCGCTCGGCTGAGCAACGCCGCGAAAACAGGGACCAATCTGAAGCCGAACCCGCAGTACGGTCAGGGTACCTTTCGACGACGGCTGCAACTGAGCGTCGGTCGCGGCACGGTCAGCGTCGACCTCGAGGACAGCAACCATGCCTTTCGCCTGGTGCTGCGCCACGACGGAGAGCGGGTCACGGCGATCGAACCCGTAGCCGTCCGCCACCCGTTCACGACCTGCCCGGAGGCCGCATGCTCCCTGCAGGGCCTCGTCGGCCAGCCGCTCGATGGCACGCTCGATACACGCCGCCTGCTCGAACCTCGCGTCAGCTGCACGCACCTGACCGACATGGCCGGGCTGGCCGTCGCTCACGCAGGTGATGACGCCCTGACACGCCTCTACGACATCGCGGTGGATGACGAGCGAGCAGGCCTTGCTCGCGCCCGCATCGCCTGCGATGGCGTGCCGGTACACGACTGGACCATTGCACGGCACGCGATCGTCGAGCCCGGCGTCCTTGCCGGCCGGCCGATGATGCAGGGATTCCATGCCTGGGCCAGGACCACGTTCCCGGACCTGACGCTCGAGGCTGCACTCATGCTGCAGCGCGGGTATTTCGTCGCCCAGAGCCGCCGCTACACCACGACCCCGGAGCGGGAGCATCCCGCCATCAGCGACGGGCTGCCGGATGGCGTCTGCTATTCGTACAGCACGCCTGCGGTAGAGCGCGCACGGCGGATCGAGGGCAGCAAGCGGGACTTCACCAGCGACCCCGACGCGCTGCTGCGCTTCGAGCGCTGAAGGCGAGAGAGCGAGCACCACGAAAGCCGTGCTGGCGTCGCAGAGCCTTGCTAGCGGCTGCGGAATACCGGCAGCGTGACCGAATCGCTCTGCTTTTCGAAGTCGACGTGCACAGGCATGCCGATGCGCATCTGCTCCGGCGGGCAGTCGACCACGTTGCTCAGGATCCGCACGCCCTCCTCCAACTCGACGATCACGGCGGCGTACGGCGTCGCGTTCAGGAAGGCCGGGTGCAGCGCGCGGGCCACGACGGTGTACGTGAACACCGTGCCCTTGCCGCTCGAACGTGCCCACTCCCAGTCGAAGGAGCCGCACTCGGCGCACAACTCGCGCGGGATGTGCCGGAACGCCCCGCAGCGCGCGCAGCGCTGGAAGCGCAGTTCGCCCTGGCCGCACCAGTCGTAGAACTGCTTCGCGAGGCCTTCCATCAACGGCAGCGGCCTCACCAGGTTGCAATCGGCGATACCCATACGACCCCGCTCAATCGCCGCGACGCAGTATCGCGATACTGCCATCGCCGAAGTCACCCCAGCCCGTCACGACGCCGATCTCGGCGTCCTTCACCTGGCAGGCGCCCGCTTCGCCGCGCAACTGGCGGACGGCCTCGGTCACGTGGCCGACTCCGAGCAGGTGCGCCTGCGACAGGAGCCCGCCGTGGGTGTTGACCGGCAGCCGGCCACCCAGCTCGATGCCGCCGTTCTCGACGAAGGCACCTCCCTCGCCTCGCCGGCAGAAACCCGCCTCCTCGAGCTGCTGGATCACCTCGAACGTGAAGCAGTCGTAGATCTGCGCAAAGTCCGCATCGGCCGGCGTCACTCCCGCCATGGCGAACGCCTCGGGTGCGGCGGTCGTGAGGCCGGTGCGATGGAATTCCTTGCGATTGATGATGTCGTCGGCCGGGTACGGCTGGCCCGAGGCGGCGCCCATGATGCTCACGGGCTTCTGGCGCAGGTCCCTCGCGCGCTCCTTCGACGTCACGATGTACGCGGCCGCCCCGTCGGTCTCGAGGCAGCAATCGAGCAGCCGGTAGGGCGCGCAGATCATCGGCGAGGCCAGGTAGTCGGCCATCGTCATCGGCTTGCCGCACATCAGCGCGCCCGGGTTCAGCTGGGCGTGCTTGCGCATCGCGACCGCGACCGCGCCGAGCTGCTCCTCGCGCGTGCCGTATTCGTGCATGTGGCGCTGCGCCATGAGCGCGTACCAGTGCGGCGGCGCCGACAGGCCGAAGGGCAGGTAGTAATCGCGCGCGACGGTGGCCCCCGGAATCGACTCGGAATCGGTGGCAGAGATCTCGCGCGTTCGTGCCCCGGAGAACCCGTTCCAGCCGGCGGGCACCAGCACGCAGTTGGCGCAGCCGCTTGCGACCGCCATCGCCGCCATCCGCAGTGCCGCCACCGGCGCCGCGCCGCCGAGGTTGAGGGTCGCCGCGAAGCGCAGGTTCTCGCAGCCCAGGCTCGCGGCAAAAGCCTCTGCCCGGCCGAGGTTCGGGAAGGGCATGATGCCGTCGATCTCGCGGGCCTTGAGCCCTGCGTCGTCGAGGGCCGCAGCGACCGCCTTCAGCTGCAGGGCCATCTCGCTCAGCCCCGAGCCCGGCTTGCGGCAGATCGCCGTCTCGCCGATGCCGACGACGCAGGCGGCGTCCTTCAGCTGGTTCGCTGGCACCGTCGCCACCCCGGTCACGTGGTCCGCTTGTCCTTCGCCTGGAGGGCCTCGTATTCCTCCAGCAGCTTCTGGTGCATCTCCGCCTCACGCGCGCGAATGTCCCAGAACCGTGCAGGACGCTTCCCGGCGAAGGCGGCGCCGCCCTCCTTGCCCTCCGGCATGTCGAACCAGTCCGGGTACATGGAGGCCGAGATCGCGCAGGGCTCCTTGTAGCCGTCCATTTCCTGGTCAAAGGCGGCCTTCAGGATTTCGAGGCAGCCCGGGCTGACCGACAGCAGTTCCTCGCACCACCTCTCCACCTCGGCCTCGAGCTGGTCGAGTGGAACCACGGTATTGACCAGGCCCATCTCCAGGGCCTGGTCGGCCTTGTACTTGCGGCACAGCATCCAGAGCTCGCGGGCCTTCTTGGCACCGACCACCCTGGTCAGGTACGGCACGAAGTAGCCGTCGGCCGGCGAGGACACGCGCGGGCCGGCCTGCCCGAACACCGCATTGTCGGCCGCGATCGTGAAGTCGCAGCAGTAGGCCATGTGGTTGTGTCCGCCGATGCAATAGCCCTGCACCTGCGCGATCACCGGCTTGCGCGACATCCGGATGAGGCGGTTGTGGGGGTAGCGGTTGTAGAAGGCCTCGCGCAGGCCCCACCGTTCCCAGTTGACGTCGCCGCCGGCGCCGAAGTGCTTGCCGCGGGCCGCGACCACGATCACGCCGATCGACGAGTCATGGCTCGCGTCGTAGAACGCACGGAACATCTCGTCCACCGTGGCGAGCGTCATCGCGTTCATCTTCTCGGGCTTGTTCAACGAGACGCGCGCCACGCCGCCACCCAGTGTCCGGTGGTGCCGCTTCTCGTAGAAAATTTCCTTGAAGTCGTCGAGGCCGTCGCCCGTGACGACGGTCCAGTCGCTGAAGTTCGCACCGCTCATAGTTTCCACCTGTTGCGCTCGGTCAGGGAATCGCGCCCTTGGCCTTGAGCGCCTCGATCTGCTCCCACTCGTATCCCAGCAGATCCATCATCAGCAGTTCGGTATCCTGGCCCAGCTGGGGGCCGAGCGAGTGCACCTCGCCGGGCGTCTTCGACAGCGTCACCGGCAGGCCGCGGATGTCGACCTCCCGCTGCACCTCCTCGCAATACGCCTTCATGAAGTAGTTGTTCTGCCAGGCCTGCTCGTCGCGAACCACGTCGGCAAAATTGTTCACCGGGCTCGCGATGATCCCGGCGCCACGCAGGGCGGCCATGAGTTCTTGGTGGCCGCGTTTCAGGGTCTCGGCCTCGATCGCCGCGATCAACGCTTGGTTGTTGCGGCGGCGCTGAGCCGCATCGGCGAAGCGCTTGTCGGCCAACGCCGCGGGCCGGCCCATTGCGCCGCTCAGCGCCGCGAAACGATCGTCCTCGTTGCGTTCGCAGATGTAGACCCACTTCCCCGTCGTCGGGTACAGGTTCCACAGCGGATTCTCGACCTGCCGGCGCGAGTGCTGCAGGGCGCTGTCCTTGTTGCCAGCCAGGTAGGCCTGCAGGTGTCGTGCGGCGAGATACAGCTGGGCACCGTAGAGGGAGGCGTCGATGCTCTGGCCCTTGCCAGTGCGTCGGCACTCGTACAAGGCGAGGACGATCCCGAGCGCCGACATGATGCCACCGTAGGCGTCGCCCGAACCCATGCCGAGGTAGATCGGCGGCTGCCCCGGCTCACCGAGGCGCGCCATGATTCCGGTGAGCGCCTGCACGGTCATGTCGAAGGAAGGCTTCGTCACCTTGCTGAAGCGGCCGTAGCCCGTGTTCGTGGCGTACACGAGCCTGGGGTTGATCGCCGACAGCTTCTCGTAAGACAGGTTCCAGCCGTTCAGCATCTCGGGCGCGAGGTTGGACAGGAACACGTCCGACTTCTCGACCAGCCGGTACAGGATCTCCTGCCCCTCCGGCTTCTTCAGGTCGATGGCCATGCCCTTCTTGTTGCGGTTGATCACCAGGAAGTACTGGTTCCAGTCGCCAACCTCCAGCGACTTGATGCTGCGCACGCCGCGGCCCTGGTCGCCACCCTGCGGCCGCTCCACCTTGATGACCTCGGCCCCGAAGTCGGCGAGGTACTGGGCGGAGACCGGCCCCTGGAACCAGACCGTGAGGTCGATGACGCGGACGCCCTCGAGTGCCTTGGCCATGTGCTTTCCCCTGGAGGCCTGTTACGCCAGGACGCCGGCGTCGGCCAGGTCGTGGATGGACTCCCGCGAGTAGCCGAGCAGCTCGTGCAGGATCTGGTCGGTGTGCTGGCCGACGCAGGGCGCCAGTCGTTCGAGACGAGCCGGGCTGTCGCTCACCCAGATTGGGAAGCCCAGCGTCTTGACCTTGCCGAAGCTCGGATGGTCGAGCTCGACGATGTAGCGGTTGGCGAACGACCCGGGGTCGTTCGCGGGGAAGTCGAACTGCTCGATGATGTCGGCCGACAGCTGCTTCTCCTGGAACATGCGCCGCCAGTGGTCGGCCGGCTGCAGGCGGAAGCGCTCCTCGAGCTCGCCGATGAGCGCGAGCCGGTTGATGGCCGTCCGCTTTTCGTGCGTGTCGAACCGCGCGTCGTCCCGGGCGATGGCTACGATCTCGGAAAACGCCGGCCACCAGCGGTCGGTGTCGGGCATGGTCAGCGTGACCCAGCGTCCGTCGGCGCTCATGTACACGGACCCCGACATCGGGTTGGAGACGTCCAGCCTCGAGATCGGGTTGAGCAGGCGGTCCCCATGGCCGATGGCCAGGAAGGCCTGCAGGTCAAGGGCCGATCCATACATGTTCGCGCCGAAGAGCGAGACGTCGACCTCCTGGCCCTCCCCGCTCTGCATCCGGTGCAGCAGCGCGGTGACGACCCCGAAGGCCAGTTGCCCGGTGGCATGCATGGCCCCGGCGCCGGTGTAGACCGGCGGCTGGCCCGGCTGCGGCAACATGGGCATCGCTCCGGTGCGCGCCGCCGCCAGTTCGTCGATGGCTGGCAGGTCCTGGTCCGGACCGACCGGTCCGAAGCCCGATAGGCGTGCGAACACGATGTCCGGCCGCACGGCGCTGGCCGCTGCGTAGTCGAGGCCGATCCCGGCCAGCTCGTCACGTTGCCAGTCGGTCACGATCACGTCCGCCTTCGCGACCAGTGCCGCCAGCACGTCGCGGCCCCGCTGCGTGGACGGATTGATTGCGACGGAGAGCTTGTTCCGGTGGATCAGGTCGGCCTCGTGGTTCCAGTGGCCCGTCGCCTGGACAGGAGCCCCCGGCAGCAGGTCGAGACGGATGACACGGGCGCCGAAGTCGCCGAGGAAAGCGGCGGACAGCGCGGCGCAGAACTGGCGCGTCAGATCGAGGACAGTGACGTCATGCAGGACCTGACCCATCTCGGTGCCTCGCTAGTTCTATCGGTTGCTCGGGTCGCACGGACGGTACGCGTCACGCCGGAAAGCCAGCGCAATGATCGCAATCACGGCCCGCTTCCGCCATCCTGCATGTGGACTACGGCAGGACCCGCGGGGAGCCTCAAGGCCCCTTGGCCTTCGACTTGCGGGCCTTCTTCTCGTCCCGTCGGCGCAGGATTTCCGGCCGGTCCGCGGCTATGCCAGCCGTGATCAGCCGGTCGATGTCCGACTCGGCGTAGCCCAGGCCCGACAGCAACTCGCGCGTGTGCTCGCCCAGCATCGGCGGATGCTTCTCGACCCCGCATGGCGTGCCGTAGAAACGGATCGGCACGCCGGTGATGTCGAGGTCGCCGAGCAACGGGTGCTGGACGCGCACGATCATCTTGTTGTGCCGGATCTGCGGGTCCTTGACGACGTCGCCGACGTCGTTGATCGGCGCGCAGAGCACGTCCGCGGCGATCAGGCGCTGCACCAGTTCCTCGCGGTCGAACTGGCTCGTGCGCTCGGACATGACCCGATCCAGCTCGTCGTGGTTGGCAAGCCGCGCCGCGATGCTGTCGAACCGCGGCTCCTTGTCCCAGTCCGCGCCCAGGGCGCGGCACACGTGGCCGAAGAACTTCTCGCTCGGCGTCGTGATTATCACGTGCCGCCCGTCCTTCGTCGGGTAGACGCCGGACGGCGCGAAATACTGGCTGCGGTTGCCCGTGCGCTTCGGCGGCTCGCCGGTGGCGAGGTAGCTGCCGATGGAACTGGCCTGCGCGTGCATCAGCGCGTCCAGCAGCGAGACCTCGATGCGCTGGCCTTCGCCCGTGCGGTCCCGCACGCGCAGCGCTGCCAGCGCGGCGTTGCTGACGAGCAGCGACGTGATCACGTCGACGGCCGGGAAGCCGGTGCGCACGGGCCCGCCTCCCGGCTCGCCGTTCAGCCCGAGCACGCCGCAGTAGCCCTGCGTCAGGAAATCGATCCCGGGCCGCCCCGCATACGGCCCGTCCGGGCCGAACGCCGTGACGCCGATCCAGACGATGTCCGGCCTGTGGGCCTTCACCTGCTGGTAGTTCAGGCCGAGCTTGCTCAAGGCCGGATCGCGGACGTTGGTGATCAGGACGTCGGCCGTGGCTGCCAGGCGCGCGAACACCTGCTGCCCTTCCGGCGCCTGCATGTCGATCACGACGTCGCGCTTGTTGCGGTTCAGGCTCAGGAACGGCCCGCACTCGCCGTCCCGCATCGCACCCAGCCGCCGGCTGTCGTCGCCGAGGTGTGATTCGACCTTGACGACATCGGCGCCGAGGTCGCCGAGCAGCGTGGCCCCGTAGGGTCCCGCCAGCATCGTCGACACGTCCAGGACGCGTACGCCTTCGAGCGGCTTCCCGAGCGCACTTCTTTCAGGCACGTTGATACTCCGGCCGGGTCTGGTTCAGGTGCCGCGGAAGACAGGCTTGCGCTTCTCGAGGAAGGCCATCGTGCCCTCCTTGGCATCCGCCGTGGAAGCCACCGCGACGCCGTAGTGCCCCTCGTAGTCGAGCATCTGCTCCAGGTTGTGCTGCAGCGACATGTGGATCAGGCGTCGCGCCATCTCCACCGCCGTGCTGGCCTTCCGCGCGATCGTC
>Ga0316622_100001779_pt1 | contig 14413 bp, 11 predicted proteins | sample OWC_Aug_OW2_C1_D_FD_207646 | JGI IMG/M metagenome (GOLD analysis project Ga0316622, IMG submission 207646) | Wetland soil microbial communities from Old Woman Creek delta, Ohio, United States - OWC_Aug_OW2_C1_D5_C | ecosystem: Environmental > Terrestrial > Soil > Wetlands | place: USA: Ohio... | reverse complement strand
GTCCACCAGCACGACGCCGTCCGGGGTCGTGTAGGACGCGCCGACCGGGCAAACCTGCGTGCAGGGCGTGTACCTGCAGTGGTTGCAGAGCTTCGGCACGAAGAACGACTTCGGGGCGCCGCCCGGAGGATCGGACGGGCCGAACCCGTCCATCGCGCCGTCGGGGGACTCGATGTGGACGTCCTCCTCGCCGTAGATCGAGTAGCGCTCGACCCAGGTGCGGAAGAAGTCCGGCGGCACCTTGTTCTCCTTCTTGCACGCGCGCACGCACATCCCGCACCCGATGCACCGGGCAATGTCCACGAGGTAGATGTAGGAGTGCTTGCTCCAGTCGTACCTCGGGGCGGGGCGGCTCGCGGTCGCGAGGAGCGAGCGGGCCGGCGCGGCGATGACGAGGGCCAGGCCCGCGCCGGCGCCCTCGAGAGCCCGCACGAGGAAGAGCCTTCTCGATATCTCCTTCGCCATCGTCGCCTGCTCCTATCTCAGCCCGTCGAGCGGGGCGTGGGGCGTGTGGCAGTCGAGGCAGACCTCGGCGCCGAACGACCCGCCCTGCTCGAGGACGTGCTCGTCGATCCTGACCTGGGGGAAGTCCGCCGGACGGCCCTCAATCCTGCGGTGGCAGCGGGCGCACAGCGCGTACGACCTGTCCGTGGGCATGGGCGCCCTCCGCCTGCCGCCCTGGACGTGGTGGGCCAGCGGCTCGTGGCAGCTCTCGCAGGAGACGGATGCGTGGTCCGACGACTGGACGGTCTCCCACTCCTTGCCGTGGCAGGGCCTGCAGGCCTCCCTGCCTCCGTGCACGGGATCGATGTCGAGCATTTCCTGCACGGCCCCGGCCCTGAAGTTGCCGTGAGTTCCCCATCCCGGAGGGATGAGGGCGTAGCGCACGGCGAGCGCGGCCACGACGAACAAGCCGAGGAGGATGAGAACGCGGTAGACGTGCTTCGTGTGCCTGGCCGGCTCGGAGCGATCATCCATCCCGGTCCTCCCCGCCACCCCGCTCTCCGGGCACGCCGCCCGCGGCTTCGAGAGGCTCTCGTTCCAGGAGCCAGGCGATGAACCCCGAGCGCCACCCGGCGGCCGGCGAGTCGCTCCCGTCCTGCCGGCCCAGATCCTCCGTCGAGAGAACGTACCTCGCGAGCGCGACCATCGACCCGAGAACCGCTGCGAGGCGGATGGCCACCCTCGTCTCAGAACGTCCCGGAGACGAGCGCGCGGACGGCGTGGCCGCCGTAGACGTCGTCGGGAAATCGTTCGTCGTCGTAGATGCGTCCGAGGTAGCCCACGCCGAGGTGGATCGTCTTCCACAGCCGCACGCGAGCCTCGGCGTTCACCCTGTGGAGCACGTTGTCGAGGCTGCCCTGCACGAGGGCGAGCTCATAGAACGCGTCGAACGCGAACCTGTCGACGGGAGCCAGCGAGAAGCCGGCCGAGAGCGCGTGGATCCGCCCCTCGTAGAGGATCGGGCCCCAGGCGCCGAGGAGCGGCTCGCTCGCCACCTCGTAGTCTCCGTGCGTGTAGGAGTAGGCGGCGTGGGCCGAGAGCCACGGGAGCGGCGCCGTCCGGATCCCGGCGGTCGCAACCCAGCCCGTCACGTCGTAGACGTACCCCGTTCCCGCGTCCGTCACCTCGGGCCGCCACCTCAGGCCGTGGAAGAACCGCCCGGACGTCCAGAGGGAGATCTTCGGGCCCGCCGAGTACTTGAGCCCCAGCGAGGCGTTCACCATCCAGGCGCGGCTGTCGCCGTAGGACACCCAGTCGATCAGTCTCTCGACCACGCCATCCTGCTGCGAGGCGTCGAACGACGCCCTGGCCTCGAGGACGAGGCCCTTCACGATGCGGATCCTGCCGAGAGCCTCCACTCTGCTGCGGATCGTGGTCAGGGACGCATCCTCGGCCCTGGTCTCGTCCCAGCCGTCGTCGAGAGCGTCGAAGAGGACGCGGAAGAAATCCCGGCTCTCGAGCTCGAACCTCTGGCGGAGCCTGAGGTCGAGCCAGCGAAGGCGCGTCAGGGAGATCTCGAGCGCCTCCGAGAGCCCCATGCTCTCGAGGCCCGAGCGCAGCCCGGAGCTCGCGAGGAGCGCACCGGTCCCGGCCTCGTACTCCTCGGCGAGCCTCCGCCCCTTGCCCTGCGCGTAGGTCCCCACGAGGTGGAGCCTGATGCCCAGCCCCCTGACGGGAGAGAGGAGAAGCCCGAGGGGAAGGGTGTGCGAGAGGACGTACGACTCCGCGGCGGGCCCGTACTCTATGCGCCTGTCGACGCCGAGCACCGACTGGACGCCGTCGGAGGATGCCTCGGGCCTCGTGCTCGTCCACGAGATCCGGTAGCCTCCCTCGAGGGTGATGAGGTCCGCGAGGGCGAGGCTGAGCCCAAGCCGGCCGAAGAGCGCGTGGGTGCTCCGCCCCTTGCCGTACGTGTCCGCGACTTCGAAGAGCGGCGGCCTCCAGGACTCGATCTCGCCGCCCACGACGACGAACCTGTAGCCTCCCGCGACCGACAGGCCGAGCCCCCCCTTCTGCCAGGCGGCATCGAGCAGGACGGCGCCGCGGTGGTCGCCGTGCTTCGCGAGCGACGGGTACTCGAACACGGGCCCGCCCGGAAGGTCGTACCGGCTCCCGAGGAGCGGGACCTCCCAGCCGGAGACGCCGAGGTAGTCGAGCCTGACGCCGATGCGCGAGGCCGTGCTCGGTGTGAGCGTGATGCCCAGACCCAGGTCGAGGCGGCTCTTGACGACGTCGTACCCGAGCCCGAGGGACGGGTACCGCCCCGACGTGCTCTCCGACGTACCGAGCGAGTCGTCGTAGTGGCTGATCGCGCGGGCCACGTCGATCTCCAATGACCAGAGCGCCGGCCTCCTCAGCCTCGCGAAAAGCGACCCATCCGTCCACTTCGGGATGTAGGGGACGAAGATGCCGAGGCCCACGTCGAGGACGGTCCCGTCGCCGAGAAGGCCACGGAGGAGGACCCGCTCGAGCAGGAACCCGTGGAGGAAGCGGTTCCCCTCGTCCTCACGGAGCTTGCGGCCGTCGCCCGTCACGGCAGCGAACTGCCCTCCGGCCGCACCGTCCACGGTGATCGCGCTCCCCGTGCCCTCGCCGCCGGCCATGGCAGGAACCTGCCGGACGACGAGCCCGGCCGCGAGCGCGACGGCGAGAGCGCGGAGCTTGCGTCTTGTTCCCGGCATGCCTTCCCTCACAAGCCCGGAGCCAGGCTCTGGGATGCGTTCGAGCCGTGGACCTCGAAGTGGCACTGGTTGCAGGACGCGCCCGATCCGATGAACACGGAGTGGTCCCTGCCGTTGACCCTCGGGAACGTCACGTCGATGTGGCACTGCAGGCACAGGCCGCTGCCCGTCTGCACGAGCAGCTTCGGGTTCGGAGAGCCGTGGGGCAGGTGGCAGGCCGTGCACCCGTCGTACATGGCGTCGTGCTCGTAGATCCACGGCCCCTCGACCTCCACGTGGCATTTCGTGCACACCGCGGACACGTCGGACACGGTCTCGACGGTCCCGTCCTCGCCGTGCGGCCCGTGGCAGGACGTGCATCCCATGGAGCCCTCGCCGACGGGATGCTGGACCTCGAGGAGAAACTCCTGCTCGACGTCTGCGTGGCACTGGAAGCAGAACCTCCCCTCGTCCGGGGAGACGGACGGCGTCGCGGGCTCCGCGACGGGACCCTTCACGGCGGGCTCGATGTGGAACGCGTCGTCGTGACAGTTCCAGCACGAGATCTCCCCCGTGTCATGGGGAGAGCTGGTCCACGCGGAGGCCATCGTCTCGTGGCAGGACAGGCACGCGGCCGTGCGCTCGCCGTTGCCGAGGGCGTCCCAGTCCCCGCGGCCGAAGATGAAGGCCGGGTCGTAGGAGTCGACGTGGTCGGCGCCGGGCCCGTGGCAGGTCTCGCACATCCTGCCGCCCGGATCGCTGTCGAGAGGCACGGCGCCGTGCAGCGTCCCTTCCAGACCGTCGACGGTCGTGTCGTGGCAGTCGCGGCACGCGAGAGATCCGACGCGCGCGGCTTCAGGCGCCTTGCCGAGCACCGCGCGAGGCGGGCCCACGCCCCTGTCGAGCATCCCGCACGAGGCGAGGGCCGCGGCGGCCGCCACGAGCGCCCCGCACCGGACGGCTTCAGCAGCCGTCGAGGCTCTTGTTCTTCTTGAAGCACTCCCCCTGGGGAGTGAGCTTCTTGTCCTTGGGGCTCCCGTCGTGGCAGTACTTGCACGGCTTGCCGGTCTGCTTGCCGTACTCCACGGTCGCCGAGACGGGCGAGGTGAAGCTGTAGACCACGATGAAACCGGCCGCCGCGATCGCGAGAGCGACCATTGCCTTGAGTGCGCGCATGTCGACCTCCTTGTGTCGTGCGTTTCGACCTTGGACGATGCGTTGCTTCCCTGATTCGGAATCCCTGCCGCCGTTTCCTTTTGACCCCGTGCTTCCATGAGCGTCCCCGAAGACCTCTTCCGGAAGCCGTCGCAAGGAGTGTGCCCGCCCGTTTCAGGGGGATAACCGCCCGGCGGAGGCGAGCGAGCGCTGGCTCGAAAATTGCTCCCCCCTAAGAGTCGGAGGAAGCGATGGACCAGGGACCGATAGCGATGGATGGGGCCGATTCCAGGCCCTCCGGCGCGCATGACCGGAACCATGCTGCAGAGCTCCGCGGAGCCGTGCATGCGGTCGGATGCGGCGGCCGCCCACGGCGGCGGCAGACCCCTGGATCCGGAGGGAGGGAGCCACTATGACCCGCAGGCAACCGGAAACAGGGTCGGAACGCGCCGCAGGCGGCACGACGGGCAGGATCGTCGCGGTTCTCGCCGGCGTCTTCGTACTCGGCGTCGCGGCCCAGCACCTGGCCGGCCTCGTTGGCGCCGACGCCGGCAAGCTCCGGATCCTCGCCGTCGCGGCCGGGGTGGCCGCGTTCGCGGGAACGCTCGCGGCTGCCACGTCGAAGCGCCTCCTGCCCGTCGTCGCATCGGCGAGCTTCGGCGCCGTGTCGCTCGTGACGCTCACGCTGCTCTCCATCCTGGGGACGGTGATCCTCCAGGGCCAGGGCCGCGAGGTCATGCTCGAGACGTACGGATCCCTCAACGCCGCGATCGATCTCCTCTTCCTGGGCGACCTGTTCCACGGCTTCGGCTTCTCCGCCCTCATCGGCACGACGGCCGGCGCCCTGGTCGCCACGGTGGCCAGGACGAAGAGGCTCACGCTGAGAAGGCTCGGGCTCATCGGGGCGCACCTCGGGTGCATCGTCGTGCTCGCCGGCGCGGCCGTAGGGTCGATCTGGGGGATCAAGGGAAGGATCAAGATGCACGTCGACGAGGAGCAGGACTCCTTCGTCGTCCAGAGATCCGACGGCACGACGGCCCGGATCCCGCTCGGGTTCACCGTGAGGCTGGACGCGTTCGAGTTGCTCAGGTACGAGCCCGACTACAGGCTGTCGATCTTCGAGGTCGAGAAGGACGGGGAGAAGCTCGTCGCCTCGATCGATCCCAGGAGCGGCAAGGCGGCCGAGAAGCTCCGCGAGCACGGCGCAACGCTCGTCGGGTACTGGCCCGACCACCAGATGAAGCTCGAGGTGGAGCCCGCAGCGGCCGGCGGCCGCACCGTGGCCGCGCTCGGCCTCGGGACCCGCTCGAACGGAAACGGCCGGATGTGGATTCTCGACGACGGGACGCCGGGTGGCGGCCGGCTCGAGGGAGCCGGGATCGGGCCGCTCGCCTTCGTCTGGGACGCGGGCCGCGCCGAGCGTCTCCTCGGATCGGCCGAAGAGGGAGCCGGTCCCGTCCACGTGATCGCGATCGGAAGCGAGAGGATCGCGGTGGAGGTGGGCAAGGTCTATCCGCTGCCTGGAGCCTCCGGCTTCTTCAGGGTCGTCTCCGCCTTCGGCGACTTCGTGATCGATCCGGAGACGAAGCAGCCCTCGGAGCGGTCGGCGAGCCCGAACAACCCCGCGGTCCATGTGGAGATCCAGGACGGGGAGGGCAGCTCGATCGGCACGAGGTGGCTGTTCGCGAACTTCCCCTCCTTCAACCACGGCGACGGAGCCCCCGGACCTGACATGAGGTATGGCCTCGAGGGAGCCGCGGTCATGACGAGCGGCACGCTCGCCGTGGGCGAGACGAGGCAGGTGTGGACGATCCGCGAGGGCAAGATCGCGGGCACCAGGAGCTTCGCCGTCGGCTCCACCATCGAGGTGGACGGGCGCGAGATCGACGTCGAGGCCCTCCACCACGAAGCCGTTGCGTCCTACCGGCACTCGTCGAGGAGCGACGAGGCCCGAAACCCGATGGCCGAGGTCCAGGTCGACGGCGAGAGCCTCCTCGTCAGCCCGGGCAGGGCCGTGGACCTCGGCGGCGGCCTCGTCCTCGCGCTCGTGCCCAGGGGCGACGACGTCCGCGACTATGTGAGCACGCTCACCGTCATGGGCGAGTCCGGGCCGGTCCTCACGAGGAAGGTCGAGGTGAACAGCCCGCTCGCCTTCGGCGGCTACTCCTTCTACCAGTCCGAGTACGACCCGCGCGATCCATCGTTCTCGGGCTTCGAGGTCGTCAAGGATCCGGGCATCGCGCTCGTGTACGGCGGCCTCGGCCTGCTCCTCGCCTCGGTCATGCACGTGATCCTCGTGGTTCCGCTCGTCAGGAGGATCCGGCCCATGGCCGCCGGCGCCGGCCCGAAGGGAGGCTCGTGATGTGGTACAGTGGCATCGACGTCGCACTCGTCCCCGTCGCGCTCGCGGTCTACGCGCTGTCCGCGCTGGCGTACGGCCTCCTGTGGCACAGGAGCATTCGTCTTGCCAGGATCCCGGCGACCGCGCTCATGTCGGCGGGGCTCGCGATCAACATCTTCCAGATCGTCTTCAGGTGGACAACCGCCGGCCAGCCGCCCTTCAAGACGCTCTACGAGTCGCTCCTGCTTCTCGCCGCGTGCATCGCGGTCGTCTACCTCGCCATGGAGGCCGTCTACAGGCTCAGGGTCCTCGGGCTCCCGGCCGCGATCGGAGCCGCAGCCGCGGTCCTCTACGCCTACATCCAGGTGGACAAGGAGGCCGTGAACCTGCCGGCCGCGCTGCAGAGCGGATGGTTCATCCCGCACGTCGTGGTCTACTTCTTCGGCTACGCGGCGCTCTTCATCGGCACGGCGGCCGCCGTCCTCTACATCGCCCGGCCGGCTCCCATCCGCCTGGGCCGCGCCGACCTGACGGGATCGAGCGAGATCGACGTCGATGCGTTCATGAGCGGCTCCGTCCGCTTCGGATTCGTCCTTCTCACGATGGGGCTGCTCATGGGCGCGTTCTGGGCCAAGGCGGCGTGGGGCGACTACTGGGTGTGGGATCCCAAGGAGACGTGGTCGCTCGTGACCTGGCTCGTGTTCGCGACGTACATGCACATGAGGTTCGTCGGCGGCTGGAGCCGCCGCGGCCTCGCCATCGTCGTCGTCGTGGGCTTCGCCGCCGTGATCTTCACCTACCTCGGCATGCAGCTCCTGCCGTCCGCGGACCAGAGCCTGCACGTCTACCAGTGATGAAGGCCAGGAGCAGCAGGACCGTCCGGGCGATCGTCTGGGAGCGAGACGACGGAGCACGCTCGCTCGTCGAGGCCTTCGGCAGGGAGAATGGCTGGGATGTCCGGACCGCCAGAAGCCACGCGGAGCTCGAGACCGAGCTAGCCTCCGGCACCGACATCGTCCTCGTCGAGCACCCCAACCTCTACTTCACGACCGACGAGTCCCTCCTCTCGTTCGCCTCCGAGCATCCCGCGATCGCGGTCGTCGCCCTCATCGGCGCATCCGGGAGCGGCCGGATCGCGCGCCTTCTCGACGACGGGGTGTCGGACTGCCTCGTCAAGCCGCTCGACGGGCGGGCGCTGGAGGAGTCGTCGAGGCGGGCCCTCGCGCATGCGGCGATCAGGATCCGGGAGATGCGCCAGCGGCAGAAGCTCGTCCGCCGCGCACTCCACGGCATCGGGATCGAGCTGCCGGTGAATGGCCGCGATCGCACGCGGCTCAGGCCCAGGCTCTGGGTGATCCTCGCCGCGGCGATCCTCGCCGTCCTCGGCTCCGGGTTCGGATTCCTCGAGTACAGCACGAGCCCGCGGTTCTGCAACTCGTGCCACATCATGAAGCCGTTCGTGAAGGCATGGAAGGAATCGACGCACAGCGAGATCGGATGCGTCGAGTGCCACTACCCGCCCGACGAGTACTGGAGGACGAAGTTCCAGGCCGTCTCGCAGGTGGCCGCCTGGCTAACCGGCACCTACAGCACCAAGCCCTACGCCGAGATCGACGACGCGAACTGCCTCTCGTGCCACACGACGCGCCTGCTCGAGGGAGGGGTCGTGTTCGAGCGCGGCATCAAGTTCGACCACACGCCCCATCTCGGCCAGCTCAGGCGAGGCAAGAAGCTCAGGTGCACGACCTGCCACTCGCAGATCGTGCAGGGCGAGCACGTGGCAGTGAACGAGCGCGTGTGCTTCATCTGCCACTTCATGGGGCGGGTCCAGGGCATCGAGCCACAGAGCCAGGAGTTCTGCACCGAGTGCCACCTGCCCCCCGAGGGCGACATCCAGCTCGCGGGCCTCACCTACAACCACGAGGACTTCGTCGGCAACGGCGTCGAGTGCCAGCGCTGCCACCTCGAGGCGGTCCAGGGCGACGGCAGCGTCGCGAAGCACACCTGCTACACGTGCCACGGCGAGCCGGAGAGGATCGCCCGGATCGGCGAGGACTCGTTCATGCACACGACGCACGTCACGAAACACAAGGTGGAGTGCGACCAGTGCCACTCCGAGATCGTCCACAACGTCACGACGCAGACCGCGCCCCTCGAGTACGACTGCAGGACCTGCCACTCCTCCATGCACGAGGGCATCAAGAAGATGTACATGGGGACCGGCGGCCGCGGCGTGGACGACGCCCCGAGCCCCATGTACCTCGCCCAGGTGGACTGCATCGGATGCCACGTGGAGAGCGCGCCACCCCCCGACGAGGTGGTCGGCTTCGGAGAGAAGACCCTGGTGGCCGTCGAGAAGGGCTGCACCGCCTGCCACGGCGACGACTACGAGGGCATCCTCGGGATGTGGCTCGCCTCCATCGACGAGGATCTCGCCGCGACGTCCAAGGTCATGGATGCCGCCCGGGCCGCCCTCGCCGGCACCGAGGGGACGGACAGGGCGAAGAAGGCCCATGACCTCCTCGACGAGGCCAACCTCAACTACCACTTCGTCAAGACGTTCCACGGCGCCCACAACCCCGACTACGCCGCATCGCTCCTCGAGAAGGCCCGCAGGGACGCGGCACAGGCGCTCGAGATCCTCGGGGTACAGCCGTGACGCCCGCGAATCCCGACACCGGGTCGAGAAAGGAGCTCCCATGACAGCCAGGAAAAGGATCCTCATCGTGGACGACAGCGAGGAGAACGTGCTCTTCCTCACTCAGATCCTCGAGGACCACGGGCACGACCACGGGGTGGCGAGGGACGGCCGGGAGGCGCTCGCGGCGATGCGCCGGAGCCGCCCCGACCTCGTGCTCCTCGACATCATGATGCCGCGCAAGAGCGGGATCAACGTCTACCATGACATGAAGAAGGATCCCGCGCTCAGGGACATCCCGATCATCATCGTCACGGGAGCCTCCAGGATCACGGGGGTGGACATGAGGACGGGCGAGAGCCGCCCCTCGCTCTCGTACGGCGACGATCTCGCGCTCGACCTCGGCGCCATCCTGCGGGACAGGCTGGGCGGCATCGAGCCCGAGGGCTTCATCGAGAAGCCCATCGACCCGGCCGTCCTCGCGGGCAAGCTCCGCGAGCTGCTCGCCTGACCGGCCGTGGGACGGGGCCCCACAATTGAGTGGCGGATCCTCATCAGGCTCCTGCCTCTCCTGGCACTCGTCCTTGCGATCGTCCTATTCTGGCTGGGAGCCGTCCTCGAGGACACGCTCTACGACACGAACCTCGAGGTCGCCCGGAGGCTCAACGCGATCGTCGCCAGCGCCATCGGCGGCTCGATGAGGAGCGACAAGCGCTCCTCGGAGTGGATGCGCGCGGCCGAGGAGATCTCGCGGATGGACGGCGCCGAGATCGAGGTGGTCTCCATCTCCGGCAAGGTGCTCCTCTCGAGGGACGGCGCGAGGCGGGGCAGGACGCTGGGCGTGAAGGACCGGCCCTGCTCTGCGTGCCACAAGACGAACGGCGGCGCCCCCTCGCCCGACGTGACGATCGACGATGGGGAGCGCTACCAGCTCTTCTCCGCGCCACTCCGGAACACGACCGAGTGCCGGAGCTGCCACGAGGGCGCGGGGGCGATCCTCGGAAAGGTCCTCATCCGGCAGCCTCTTGGCCCCGTGACCAGGCAGGTGCGGATCATGCAGGCGGGCGTCGCCGCCGCGGGCGTCGTGGCGCTCGTCGTGGCGATCCTGCTCACGCGCCTGCTCATCGGCGTCCACCTGAGCAGGCCCCTCCGGAAGCTCGTGGACGGGGCCAGGGCCATCGGCGCCGGGGACCTCCACCGCAAGATCGAGATCGGCTCGAGCACGGAGCTCGCGGTCCTCGCCGCCGCGCTCAACGACTCCACGGACAGGCTGGCCCGGATGCAGGAGAAGATCGTCGAGAGAGAGCGTCTCGCGGCCGTCGGCGAGACCGTGGCGGGTCTCTCCCACTGCCTCAAGAACACGCTCAACGGCCTCCGGGCCGGGCAGTACGTCATCGAGCGCGCGGCGGAGAAGAACGACACGAAGCGGCTCTACGAGGGCTGGCGGGTCATGAAGGGCGCGGTCAGGCAGGTCGAGAGGCTCACCTTCGACATGCTCTACTTCATCAAGGAGCGCGTCCCCGAGAAGAAGCCCGGCAACCCGAACCGGGTGGTCCGGGAGGTGAGGGACCTCATGCACCAGGCCGCGTCGAACCAGGGCGTCGAGATCGCACTCGATCTCGACCCGCGGATCGGCGAGGAGCTCCTGGACCGCGACACGATCTACCGGGCGATCCTCAACCTCGTGACCAACGCGATCGAGGCCTGCACCGAGTCCGAGACCGGCGACCTCGTCACGATCAGGACCCGCACCGAGCCCGCCGAGATCGTCATCAGCGTCGCGGACAACGGGATCGGCATGAGCGAGGAGCTGCGCTCGAAGCTCTTCAGGCAGTTCTTCTCGACGAAGGCCGCGAGGGGGACGGGGCTCGGCCTGCCCGTCGTCAGGAAGATAGCCGAGGAGCACGGCGGGAGGCTCGATCTCGAGTCCGAGCCCGGCAAGGGATCCGCCTTCCACATGCACCTGCCGCGGGCCGGGCGGGTATCGTAATGCCCCCCTTTCCGGCCCCGACGGTGTCGGAAGGACCCGGCCGCACCATCCCGCCCGCCCTGAAGCGAGCACATGCGGCTGGCAGAGGAATTGCACATGCGACGGCTGCAATGCCCCCATCACGACACGCTGCGATGCTGCTCGTCTCCACGCTGATCCCCATCCTCTCGGCATGCTCGGACGAGAGCCCGGTCAAGTGCACCGAGGCCAACTGCTCCCGATGCCACGGCAGCGACGGGGACCCCGCCCCGCCTCCCGACACGGCGGGCCGGCAAGGGACGGATTCCATCACCGTCGGAGCGCACGCGTCCCACCTCGAGCCCTCCGACTGGCATGCCCCGATCTCGTGCACCGAGTGCCACGTCGTCCCGGCCTGCCTCGATGACCCGGGTCACATCGACACGGATGCTCCCGCGGAGATCACGTGGGGAAGCCTCGCGACCTCTCGAGGCGCCTCGCCGTCCTTCGACCGGTCGGCCGGAACGTGCTCGGGCGTCTACTGCCACGGCTCCACGCTCACGGGCGGAACGCTCGAAGGCCCGACCTGGACCGTCGTGGACTCTACCCAGGACGCGTGCGGGACGTGTCACGGGCTACCGCCGGACCCGCCCCACCCTTCCACCTCGGCCTGCTCGACCTGCCACGCGTCCGTCATCGACGCGAGCATGTCGTTCATCGATCCGTCCCTGCACGTGAACGGCTCGCCCGACTTCTAGATCGGGGGCCTTGCCTGGACTCGCAAACGGCCTACATTACATCCCCGTGACGGATCGCGTGCTCGAGGACTGGGGACGTGTCATCGACGCCATCGACATGCCCATCACGGTCCACGACCGCAGCCACGTCATCCGGCTCGCGAACAGGCGCTTCCTCGAGGCCTCCGGGCGGACGCTCGACCAGGTCATAGGCGAGAAGTGCCATAGGATCGCGCACTGCAGCGAGGAGCCACTGGCCGACTGCCCGCACAATGAGCTCCTCAGGAGCGGAAGGCCCGTCGAGAAGGAGTTCACGTCCCCGGACGAGACCAGGGTAACGGGCATCACCTGCTACCCTCTCATGGACGAGGGGGGGACCACGGTGGGGTCGGTCCACATCGTCCGGGACGTCACCGAGGTCGCGCGGCTGCGCGAGAGGATGGAGAGGCGTAGCCAGACGCTGGCCCGCCATATGGAAACGCTCAGGAGACACCTGGCCGAGTTCAACAGGGCGCCCGGCAGCAACGCCATCCCGTTCGCGAACGACGATGTCGCGCGCTGCTATGACATCCGCGACTGCCGGGAAGAGGAGTGCCCGGCCCGGGCGAGCGGAGGCCTGCGCTGCTGGCGCCTGCCGAGCACGCGGTGCGAGCGCGACGGGCTCGTCGACGCCGTGGACCGCCTCGCCTTCTGCCAGACGTGCGAGGTCTACAGGAGGGCCACTCCCGACGACCTCACGGCGCTCACCGAGATGATGAACGACCTCGTCCACCTGCTCAGGCGCAAGCAGCTAGACCTCGTCCACGCCGAGAGGCTGGCGGTGCTCGGCGAGCTCTCGGCCACGCTCGCCCACGAGCTGCGCTCGCCCCTCAACTCCCTGTCCATCTCGACCCAGAGGCTGGGGAGGCGTCTCGCCTCCGAGCCGCCGGAGCAAGGAGAGCTCGAGCGGATCCAGAAGGGGCTGACCGAGGACGTCCGCCGCCTCGACGACGTCGTCGAGCGCTTCGTGCGGAGCGTCGGGAGGCCCGGTCCGGCCGCCGCCGTCGCCCTCTCCACCGTTGTCGACGACGCCACGAGCCAGATCCGGCCGCAGGCCGAGAGGCTCGGCGTTTCGCTCGACGTGTGCCGCCGCCCGCCCGACCTCGAGCTGGACGGCGAGACGTCGTCCCACCTTCGCATCATCCTGCTGAACACCTTGCTCAACTCGGTCGAGGCGTCACGCAGGGGCGACCACATCGCGGTCACGTGCTCGCAGGACGGCGGCCACCTCGGCATCGAGGTGGCCGACACCGGGGAGGGAATCCGGCCGGACGTGCTGCCGAGGATCCAAGATCCGTTCTTCTCGACGAAGCCCGGCGGCACGGGCCTGGGCCTCACGATCGTCTCCTGGCTCGTGCAGCGCGAGGGCGGCGAGATCGAGGTCTCGAGCGTGCAGGACAACGGGACCACCGTGTCCGTCCGCCTGCCGTGCAGGGAGCCGGCCTCCCCGGCGCTCGAGGGCGGCGCCAGGGCGTGATACACTCCATCCTCGTGGAGCGCGTCCTGGCGGGGCTTCTCGCGGCGATCGTGCTCGCCGCCTGCGGCGCGGGCGGCGGCGCCGGCGCGTCGGACGCGGCTCCCGACGACGACGCCGAGGCGGACGGGCCGGACGACGCCGAGGTCGAGGAGGACGCGGACGAGGAGCAAGGGCCGTGCGAGGCCGCGGAGCCGAGCGTCGAGACGGCCGTCGTCATGGACGCGGGCCGCTACGCGCCGATCGCCGTGGGCCTTGACGGCGGCTCGGTCCTCATTGCCGGCGGGTACGACTTCGACCTGGGGATCCAGCCCTCGGCCGGGATCTTCGATCCGGCCTCCTCGACCCTCTCCCCCGCGGGATCGCTCCGCACGGGCCGGAACTTCGCCTCGTGGGTCACGCTCGAGACGGGCGAGGTGCTCGTCGTCGGCGGCTTCCACCCGGCCCAGGGCAGCCTCTCTCTGTCCGAGATCTGGGACGGCGCGTTCGCGGCCGGCGCCTCCACGACCGAGCGCCGCGAGGCGCTCACGGCGACGCTCCTTCCTGACGGCCGCGTGCTCGCGGCTGGCGGGCTCTCGGCCGTGGGCTTCGTGTTCCACGCGAGCGCCGAGATCTACGATCCCGCGACCGGCGAGTTCGCTCCGGCCGGCGACATGGACGTTGCCCGGGCGTTCCACGCGGCCGCGCTCCTTCCCTCGGGCTCCGTCCTCGTCGTCGGCGGCGATTCCGGCGCCGGAGAGCTCCACACGGCCGAGATCTTCGATCCCGCCTCCGGCGCGTTCGAGCCCGTCGCCTCGACCCTGAGCCGCCCGGCCAAGGCACCGACCGCCACGGTCCTTCCGGACGGCCGCGTCCTCGTCGCGGGCGGCGCGAATGCGGTCCACGGCACGCTCGACCTCGCCTGGATCTTCGATCCC
>Ga0316622_100001777_pt1 | contig 14416 bp, 12 predicted proteins | sample OWC_Aug_OW2_C1_D_FD_207646 | JGI IMG/M metagenome (GOLD analysis project Ga0316622, IMG submission 207646) | Wetland soil microbial communities from Old Woman Creek delta, Ohio, United States - OWC_Aug_OW2_C1_D5_C | ecosystem: Environmental > Terrestrial > Soil > Wetlands | place: USA: Ohio... | reverse complement strand
CGGCCTCCCTCTCGTATGACGCGTCGGGCCGCCTGGGGGGCGTCCGCGACGCGCGCCTCGTCGCCCTCGCCGGGAGGGACGAGAGGGGGCCGACGCTGGGAGAATCCGACGCCGAGAGCCTCGTCGCGGGCGACGGGCTCGAGGTGGGCTTCGAGGGGCGACGGGCCAGGATCCTGGCCTACCGGGCGGAGCCGCCCTTCGCCGGGCCTGCGCGCCCGCTGCCGTTCCCGAAGGACGTGGGCCAGTGCGGCAGCAACGGCGGCATTGAGGCGATGGCGGACGTCGGCGACGGACGCCGCTTCGTCGTCTGCGAGAAGAGACGGACGGCTTCCAGCACCGTGCCGGCGTGGGTGGGGCGGGGCGAGGCGTGGACGGGGCGGGACTACACACTCGTGTTCGAGGGCGGCTGGGCCGGGGAGCCGTTCCGGCCCACCGGCGCCGCCCTGCTGCCCGGCGGCGACCTGCTTCTCCTCGAGCGCCGCTTCCCGCCGATCGGCGTGCGCCTCGCCCGCGTGCCTCGCGCCGACCTCGACGGAACAGGGCCCCTCGTGCCGCATGAGGTCGCGCGATTCGAAGCCCCGCTCACGCTCGACAACTTCGAGGGGGTCGAGGCGCGGCTCGACGCCTCCGGCCGGACGCTCGTCTACCTGCTGTCCGACGACAACAACTGCGCGAAGAACGCCGGCGCCCCGGCCCTCCAGCGCACCCTGCTGCTGATGTTCGCCCTGGAAGGCTGAAGGCTCAGCCGGCGAGCGCCATCGCCTCGGCCGGCTCGGCCATCCCGGGCCCGGCCCGGCGCAGCAGGCCCAGCCGCTTCATCTTCTCGTGCAGGGTCGTGGGCAGCACGCCCAGCGACCGTGCCGCCCGGCGCTGGTTGCCGTGGGAGGCCCGCAGGGCATCCTCGATGACGTGCCGCTCGTAGGCCTCGACAAGGTTCTTGAGGGTCGGGCTCGATCCCAACGAACGCAGCTGCTCCATCCAAACCTCTTCCTCAGGGAGAGACGCTGCGCAGCGCCGAAAGGTTTCACGGAAAACCACGAAAAGAGGGGTAGCATTGGCGGATCATGACGACGACCGCCACCTCACGCGTCCACAACTTCGGCGCGGGCCCAGCCGTGCTGCCCGTCCCCGTCCTCGAGCGGGTCCAGGCGGAGCTCCTCGACTACGCCGGTACGGGCCTGTCGGTGATGGAGATGAGCCACCGGTCGGCGGCCTTCGAGGGCATCGTCCAGAAGGCCGAGGCCGACCTGCGCACCCTGCTCGGGCTCAAGCCCGACCACGCAGTTCTCTTCCTGCAGGGGGGGGCCTCCCTCCAGTTCGCGATGGTGCCTGCCAACCTCCGCGCCGCCGGCGCCTCGGCCGACTACGTCCTCTCCGGGCACTGGTCGAAGGCCGCGCTCAAGGAGGCCGAGAAGTCGGGCCGCGCCCGCGTCGCAGGCTCGACCGAGGCGAGCGCCTTCGACCGGGTCCCGGCCCAGGGGGAGCTGGACCTCGACCCCGGGGCGGCCTACCTGCACTTCACCTCGAACAACACGATCTACGGCACGCAGTGGTCGGCCCCTCCCGTCCCGCCGCCGGGTGTGCCCCTCGTGTGCGACGCCTCGTCCGACGCGCTCAGCCGGCCAATCGACGCGTCAGGCTACGGCCTCCTCTACGCCGGCGCCCAGAAGAACCTGGGCCCCGCCGGGGTGACGGTGATCGTCGTCAGGAGGGAACTGCTCGAGCGGACGCCCGGCGGCCTGCCCGCGATGCTCGACTACCGTCTCATGGCCGAGAAGCGCTCGCTCTACAACACCCCGCCCACCTTCGCGATCTATGTGGTGGGCCTCGTCCTCGAGTGGCTCCTGGGGCTCGGCGGGCTCGCCGAGGCCGGCCGGCGCAACGAAGCGAAGGCCGCTCTCCTTTACGAGGCGATCGACGGCAGCGGCGGCTTCTACCGCGGCCACGCGCGGCCCGAGAGCCGCTCGCGGATGAACGTCACGTTCCGCCTGCCCTCGGAGGAGCTGGAGAAGACGTTCCTCAAGGAGGCCCAGGCCGGGCGCCTCGACGGCCTCAAGGGCCACCGCTCGGTCGGCGGGCTGCGGGCGTCGATCTACAACGCCTGCCCGATCGAGTCGGTCGCGGCGCTCGCCGGCTTCATGGGCGAGTTCCAGAGGCGTCGCGGTTGACCGCTTGACGGAGCCGGGACTTCCGGAGCTCGGCTTCGCCGGCCCTGTCGCGGAGTCCTTCGCCCCGTTCGCCGAGCAGGGCCTCGTCCCGGGCCGTGTCGTGGTGGGCCACACGCGCCTGCTGCGCGTGCGAACTGAGGAAGGAGAGGCGCTCGCGGTGATCGCCGGCAGCCTGCGGCACCGGGACCGCGGGCCGGAGGGCCGGCCGGCCGTCGGCGACTGGGTGGCCCTGCGCCCGAGCGAAGGCGGCCACCGCGCGGTCGTCCAGGCCGTCCTCCCTCGGCGGACTGCCTTCGTCCGCCGGGCGGCCGGGGAGAGGACCGTGGCCCAGGTGCTCGCCGCCAACGTGGACACGGTCTTCCTCGTGATGGGCCTCGACGGCGACTTCAACCCACGGCGGCTCGAGCGCGCACTGGTCCTTGCCTGGGAGAGCGGGGCCGAGCCCGTGGTCCTGCTCAACAAGGCCGACGTCTGCGACGACGTCCCCGGCCGTCGCGCCGAGATCGAGGCCGTCGCCCCGGGGGTCCCGGTGCGCGTGATCGCGGCGAAGCCGGGCGAGGGGCTCGAGTCCCTCGCGTCCTGGCTCCTCCCCGGCCGGACCGTGGCCCTCCTGGGCTCCTCCGGCGTCGGCAAGTCCACTCTGGTCAATCGCCTCCTCGGCCGAGAGAAACAGAAGACACGCGAGGTGCTCGATGCCGGCCAGCGCGGCCGTCACACCACCAGCCACCGCGAGCTCATCCTCCTCCCCGGCGGCGCTCTCCTCTTGGACACGCCGGGGCTGCGCGAGCTCCAGCTCTGGTCGGACGGGGCGGGCCTCGAGGCGGCGTTCGGAGACGTCCACGGGCTCTCCGGCGCCTGCCGTTTCACGGACTGCCGCCACGGGGCCGAGCCCGGCTGCGCCGTCCGCGCCGCGGTGGGAGAGGGGCGGCTCGACCCCGCCCGCCTGGACAGCTTCCGGAAGCTCCAGGCCGAGCTGCGCGCGCTGGAGATCCGCGAGGACCCCCTGAAACGTCGCGAGGAGAGGAGCCGCTGGAAGGCGATCCACAAGTCCCTCCGCCAGCCGAAGCGGGGCTAGTCACCCGGGCGCCCGAGGGAGCTGGAGTACGATGGGTACCATGGCGGCCGCCTACGACGCCCTGCTCGTGGTCTCGTTCGGCGGCCCCGAGGGCCGGGACGACGTGCGGCCCTTCCTCGACAGCCTCCTCCGCGGGCGGAGCGTGCCCGAGGAACGGGTCCGCGAGGTGGCCGCGCACTACGAGCACTTCGGCGGCGTGAGCCCGCTGAACGCGCAGTGTCGAGCCCTCGTCGCGGCCCTTGGCGAGGAGCTCAGCCGCCACGGCCCCCGCCTCGCCGTCTACTGGGGCGCCCGGCACTGGCGCCCGCTGCTGGCCGACACCCTGCGGTGCATGGCGGATGACGGCGCGCGCCGCGCGCTCGCCTTCGTCGCCTCGGCCTACGGCTCGCACTCGGGCTGCCGGCAGTACCTGGACGACCTCGCGCGGGCGCGGGCGGAAGTCGGCGAGCGTGCCCCGGAGGTGGACAAGCTCCGCCTCTTCTACAACCACCCCGGCTTCGTCGAGCCCCTGGCGGAGAGCGTGGCCGCGGCCTTCGACCGGGTGCCGGAGCCACGGCGCTTCGCGGCCCGGCTCGTGTTCACCGCCCACAGCATCCCGCGGGCGCTCGCCGCCACCTGCGACTACGAGGCCCAGCTTCGCGAGACCGCATCCCTCGTCGCCTTCCCCCTCGGCCGGCCCCAGTGGAGCCTCGTCTACCAGAGCCGCAGCGGGCCGCCGAGCCAGCCGTGGCTCGACCCCGACATCGGGGACCACCTGCGAGCCCTCGCCGTCGAGGGCGTGAAGGACGTGGTGGTGGCGCCGATCGGGTTCACGTCGGACGACATCGAAGTCCTCTACGACCTCGACCTCGAGGCGAAGAGCCGGGCGATCGGGCTCGGGATCAACATGGTGCGCGCGGCGACGGTGGGCACCCACCCGCGCTTCGTGCGCATGGTGCGGGAGCTCGTGGAAGAGCGGCTCGACGACGCGCCGGAGCGCCTGCACCTCGGCACGCGCGGGCCCGCCCCGGACGTCTGCCCGCCTGACTGCTGCCCGGCGGGAAGGGGATGACCGCCGAGCGCTTCTTCGAGGTCGAGGGGCCGTACGGCTTCGACGAGTCGCTGCGGTTCGTGCCCTTCGGCCGGTACGACCCCACGTGCCGCCGCGGGCCGGCCCGGCTGTGGAAGGCGGCGCGCACGCCCGACGGTCCCGTGACGCTCCGGCTCGCCCGGAGGGAGGGGGGTGTCCTGGCGCGCGCGTGGGGCCCCGGGGCCGCCTGGGCCCTCGAGCGCGCCGACGCGCTCGCGGGCCTGCGGGACGAGCCGATCGGCTTCGAAGCGTCGCCGGGCCCGTTCGCCACTCTGGCGCGGCGGCACCGGGGGATCCGCCTCCCGCGCAGCCCTTGGGCTTTCGACGGCCTCTCGGAATACGTCCTGCAGCAGCGGGTGACCTTCCGGGACGCCGCCAGGGCGCACCGGCGCCTGGTCGAGTCGTTCGGGGCTGCGGCGCCGGGGCCGCTCGGCCTCCTCCTCCCCCTCGCGCCCTCCGACTGGCTGCGCCTTGCCGACGGCGACCTCCGCCGGGCCGGCGTAGACGGCCGGCGCGCCCGCACGCTGCGTGCGGCCGCGCGCGCAGCACGGCGGGTGAGCTCGACCTTCGGTCTCGATCCCGCTGCGGCCCGCGCCGTCCTCCGCGCCATCCCGGGCTGCGGGCCCTGGACCGTCGGGATCACCATGGGGTTCGTGCTCGGAGACCCCGACGCGGTGCCGATGGGGGACCTGCACCTGCCGCATGAGGTGGGCCGGGCCCTCGCCGCCGAGCCGCGCGCCGACGACGCGCGCATGCTGGAGCTGCTCGAGCCGTTCCGCGGCCACCGCTTCCGCCTGCTGCGCCTGCTCGTCGCCGCGGGACGGATACGGCTGGGGCGCATGTAGCCTCGTCATCCTGAGGAGCATCGTCTGGCTCGTGCGACGAAGAATCCGCAGCCTCGATGACGGCTCTGGGACGGATCAGATCCTTCGGGAGCCGGGCTGACGGAGCTCCCTCAGGAGCATCAGGACCGCAGCAGTCGCTCGGGGGCCTGGCGGTCGAGGAAGCGGAGGTGCAGCCGGTCCACCGTCGGCTGCATCTTCGTGACGCCACGCACCTCGGCCCGCGTCGCGAAGCCGCCCCCCGCCTCCTGCAGCACGACGATCTCGCCGACCTGGAAGCCGAGCGAGGTCATCACCCGCGCGCCGCCCTTCGAGACGTTGTCGGCCACGGTGAGCTCCTCCTGGAGCACCACGCCCCACTCGTCCACGAGCTGGATGGTGAAGTTGACGAAGAGCTCCACGCGCGGGGCCTGACGGCGGTCATCGGGCACCTCCCGCGACGGCTGGAACTCCGGGACCGGCGCGCCTGGCACCGGAGCCGGGGGCACGCCGGCGCGGCCCTTCGGGATCGTGGACGGGGCAGTCAAGGCGGGGGGCGTGTAGTCCTGGCTCGAGTCGTCCGGCCGCGGGGCGCGGACCGGGCGCTGCGACCCCCCTCCGGGTGGCCGGCTGACCTCCGAGGGCGCGCCCCCTCCGGATGGCCTCCCGACTTCCGGGGGCGAGCCGACGAGGGTGTCGGGGGAAGGGACGGCGTCCTCGGACGGGTCGTAGGCGGTCGGCACGGTGCCCGCCGCCGGCGTCCCGGCGAGGGGCGTGTCGCCCGCACGCAGGCCCTGCGGCGCGGGGGCGTTGACGATCGAGTCCGAGGGGAGGATGTATCGCGCCGCCGGCCGCTCCTGGAAGCCCCGCGGCGGGTACTTGCCGAAGAACATGACCCCGACCCGCGGCAGGTCGGCCCGACGGCGCACCCCGCGCACGACGGAGTACACGCGGTAGACGGCGTCGGTGAGATCGAACTGCCGGAGCCGCCTGGGCAGCGCGAGCGAGAGCAGCAGGACCTGGCCGAGCTCGGCCCCGTGGCTGAGGGAGAAGCAGGCACCCCCAGAGGAGACGTCCGCCGTCGTGGTGATCTCCTCCCAGGTCGTGCCGTCGGCGAGAAACCCCTGGACGCGCGCGGGGATGGCCAGGTTCTGGCGCAGGGTCTTGCGGCGCTCGGGCATGGCGGCTGGCGCGATTCTACAGCAGGCCCGTGGGTGTCGTAAGATAAAGCGTTTACGCGGCGAGCCGCCCGCCCGCCCCTGACGAAGACTCCATGAAGACCCTGGCCCGCCGCACCGTCGTCGGACTGCTCGCCCACATCGGACGGACAGCCGAAACCGTCGCCCGCCACGCCGGCGAGATGACGCTCCTCACCTGGCGGGTGGCCGCCGCCACCGTCACCGGCCGGGTGGCCCTCCGCGACGTCCTCGGCCAGCTCCACTCGATCGGGGTCGGCAGCATCCCCCTCGTGGCAGTGACCGCCGTCCTGTCGGGGGTCGTGACCTCGCAACAGGGGGGCTACCAGTTCACGAGCTCGATCCCCCTCTACGTCCTGGGCAGCGTCGTCACCTCCAGCGTCGTCCTGGAGCTGGGCCCCGTGATGACGTCCTTCGTCCTCATCGGGCGAGTGGGAGCGCGCATCACCGCCGAGCTCGGCACCATGAAGGTGTCCGAGCAGATCGACGCCCTCCACTCGCTGGGGCGGGATCCCGTCTCCGTGCTCGCCGCTCCCCGGATCATCGCCGGCACCATTGCGACCCCGCTCCTCGTCGGGCTCGCCGACGGCATCGGGGTCTTCGCCGGCCTCGTGGCGGCCCGCTTCGCGGTGGGGCTCGGCCCCGACTCCTTCCTCTACGGCGCGCGGCTCTACTGGCACAGCTGGGACCTGCTCTACTCGATCTCCAAGGGCCTCGTCTTCGGCTTCATCATCCCCCTCATCTCGGTCCATATGGGGTTCGGCACCCGCGGCGGGGCGGAGGGCGTGGGCCGGGCCACCACCGCCGCGGTCGTCTTCATGATCATCACCGTCCTCGTCCTGGACGCGACCTTCCCCCCCCTCTTCCTGAACTGACGTGATCGAGTACATCGACGTCCACAAGGCCTTCGACGTGCCGGTGCTGAGCGGGGTGAGCCTCACCGTCGGGACCCGCGAGACGCTGTCGATCGTCGGGCCCTCTGGCACCGGCAAGAGCGTCCTGCTCAAGACCACGAACGGCCTGCTCGCGCCGGACCTTGGCGACGTGCGGATCGACGGGGTGTCCGTGTACCACTCGAGCCGCGACACCCTGTCCGCGATCCGCCGCAAGGTGGGCTACGTCTTCCAGTACGCGGCCCTCTTCGACTCGATGAACGTCTTCGAGAACGTGTGCACGGGCCTCCCGGACGGCGAGGCGAAGCGGGCCCGCTCGACCGAGGTGCTGCGCAAGGTGTGCGACGCGCTCGAGGACGTGAACCTCGACCCCGCCCTCGTCCTGCACAAGCTGCCGTCCGAGCTCTCGGGCGGCATGCGCAAGCGCGTCGGGCTCGCCCGCGCCATCGTGGGCCGGCCCGAGATCCTGCTGTACGACGAGCCGGTGACCGGGCTCGACCCCGTCAACACCGCCACGATCTCCCGCCTCGTCCTGGAGATCCGGGAGCGCACCCACGTGACGTCGATCGTGGTCACCCACGACATCGAGCAGGCCCTGGAGATCTCCGACCGGGTAGCCCTGCTCACCCACGGGAAGCTGCGTTTCGTCGGGACGCCCGCGGAGTTCCGGGCGAGCGACGACCCCGTGGTGCGCGCCTTCGCCGACCGCCGCGCCGCGGCGGAGGCGGCCCTCCAGCTCGTCGAAGGGGAGGACGAAGAGGAGACCGAGGAGGAGCCGTGAGCACCGAGAGGCCGCTTCCCCCCCCGCCGCCGTCGCGCGGCCGGCACCGCGAGGCCTGGGTGGGCCTCTTCGTCGTGGCCGGGCTGGCCGCGACGGTGATCACCCTCGCCGTGATGACCGACGCGGCCCTCTTCCGGGGCCGCTACATCGTCACGACGAACGTCCCGAACGCCGGGGGCATGCGCAAGGGCGACCCCGTGCAGATGCACGGCGTCAACATCGGGCGGATCATGGGCTTCACCATCTCGCAGCAGGGCGTCGACGTCCGGCTGGAGATCGAGGGCGAGTACCCGATCCCGAACGACTCGCGGGTGGAGGTGAAGGCGAGTGGGCTCCTCGGCGGGATGGTCGCTGACGTCATCCCCGGCTCGTCGGCGGAGAAGGTCGGCTGGGGCGACCGGATCCCCGGGGCGAGCGGCATCGGCCTCTTCGACAAGATGGACACCCTGGCCGGCGAGGCGGACAAGGTCGCGGTCAAGGTCCAGAACCTGCTGTCGGACGACATGGTGAGGGACCTCCAGGGCGGGGCGGAAGGCGCGCGGAAGACCCTCGAGAGCCTCCAGGCGATCCTGAAGGAGCAGCGGGGCGAGCTGCGGGCGCTCACCGCAAGCCTGAAACGCTCGGCGGAGGGGATGGAGAAGGTGACGACCGGCCCCGAGCTCGAGCGCACCGTCGAGCGGGTGGACCGGCTCGTGGAGCGCCTGGACGGCACGCTCGGCACGCTCGACCGCTCGTCGAAGTCGGTCGAGTCGATCCTCGGTCGGATGGACCGCGGCGAGGGAACCCTCGGCAAGCTCAGCACGGACGACACCCTCTACAAGAACGCGTCGGAGGCCACGGCCAATCTCAACGAGGCCACGCAGGAGCTGAAGAAGCTGCTTTCCGACTTCCGGGCCCACCCGCGCAAGTACATCAACCTGGAGATCTTCTAGCCGGTCCCTCCGCTCCAAGGCCGGTCCAGAATAGCTCGCCAGAAAAGGTACTTGCGTCCCCGAACCTGAAGCGTTACGCTAGGCCTGCCTTGAGCGGAACACCCGCCTCGTCGCGGCCAGCCCGCCGTAACCGCCGCTCATCCCCCAGACGTCAGCGGACGCTTCGACTTCGGCCGGCCGGCTGGGGTGTCGACGTCTTCGCCCCGCCGTGCCCTGGGCCAGCGAGGGCAGATGAAGAAGCTCTTCGTGGTGGACACCAACGTGGTCCTCTTCGACCACACGTGCGTCTACAACTTCCAGGAGCACGACGTGGCGCTGTCCATCGTCGTCCTGGAGGAGCTCGACCGCTTCAAGCGCGGTAACGACCTCATCAACCTCGAGGCGCGCCAGTTCATCCGCGAGCTCGACGATCTCGCGGGCGACGGCCCGCTCACCGAGGGGCTGCCCCTCGGCGAAGGGAGGGGCCGGCTGTACGTGGAGGTGGGGGAGCCCAGCTCCACGCGGGTGAGCCAGGCCTTCGCCCTCGGAAAGCCCGACCACCGCATCCTGGCCCTCGCCGAGGAGCTGCGCGAGAAGCGGAAGGACCGGCAGGTGATCCTCGTCAGCAAGGACGTCAACCTCCGGATCAAGGCGAAGTCGCTGGGTCTCCTCGCGGAGGACTACACGACGGGCAAGGTCCGCCACGTGGACCGGCTGTACTCGGGCACCGCGTGCTGGGAGGGGCTCTCGGGGGAGCTGATCGCGCGCCTGCACCACGAGCCGCACTCGGTGCCCCTCGCCGATCTCGAAGGCCGGGGGGCGCTCCTCCCCAACCAGTACCTCGTGATGAAGAACGGCAGCCTGAGCGCGCTCGCCCACCACAACCGCCTCGCCGGGCTGCTCGAGCGGGTCACGAAGCGCACCGCCTACGGGATCGAGCCACGCAACGCCGAGCAGATCTTCGCCCTCGACGCGCTGACGCGGCCCGAGGTGCAGCTGCTCACGATGACCGGCCGGGCGGGCACCGGCAAGACCCTCCTCGCCCTGGCCGCCGCCCTCGAGCAGCGCCGGCTCTACCACCAGATCTACCTGGCCCGCCCCGTGGTGCCCCTCGGCAACCGCGACATCGGATTCCTCCCGGGGGACGTGAAGAGCAAGCTCGACCCTTACATGCAGCCGCTCTGGGACAACATCTCGGTCATCCGCCACCGCCTTTCGCCCGAGAGCCGCGAGCACAAGGCGCTCGCCGAGATGATCGAGCACGAGAAGATCCAGATCGCCCCCCTCGCCTACATCCGCGGCCGCTCGCTCGACCACGTGTTCTTCATCGTGGACGAGGCGCAGAACCTCACCCCCCACGAGGTGAAGACGATCATCACCCGGGCGGGCGAGGGCTCGAAGGTGGTCTTCACCGGCGACATCCATCAGATCGACACGCCCTACCTCGACAGCCAGTCGAACGGGCTCACCGTGCTCATCGACCGGATGAAGGACCAGGACCTCTTCGCCCACGTGAACCTGGTGAAGGGCGAGCGCAGCCACCTCGCCGAGCTGGCGAGCACGCTGCTCTAGGGCTGCTTCGGACGGGCTACGGTGACGGGCTCGAGAAGCTCGACCGACAGGCGCGCGCCCGCGCCGAGTGCCACCTCCCGCCCCCGGCTCGTCGTCACCACCATGGCGCCCGCCGTGCCGCCCACGACGATTCCGGCGGCTGCCCCCTTGCGGCCCCCGATCAACCCGCCCATGGCCGAACCCAGCTCGGAGAGGCTCTCGATGAGCACGTTGTCCTTCTTCCTCGAGGCGGGGGCCCTCAGGCCGACCGGCTTCGAGCGCACGTCGAAGCGCCCGCCGTCGGCGAGCTGGACCTCCACGAGCGCCAGCGTCATCTCGCCGCGGCCCGCCGCCTGCGCGGCCGACGCCGCGTGGGTGACACGGCCGATCACCTGGCTTCCCTCGGGAACGGCCTCCACGCCCTCGATCCTCACGGGCCTGGCCGTCTCCGCGGCGAAGGCATCTCCGGCCACGGTGCTCTCGGAGCTGAGCGGGCCCGCGAGGGCGAGGTGGAGCACGGTGCCGGCGGGCAGCATCACCAGGAGCCGCGGCTCGCGGCCGAGGAGGCGCCCGAGAAACCCGACGTCCTCCTCGGCGACCAGGCTGTGGCCGGGCAGCGGGCGGGGGGGACGGAGGGCGCCGCCGATCCACGCGAGAGCCACGATCAGGACGGCCGCGGCCGCGAGGGCGGCGGGCCTTCGGACCCGTCGCCCGCGGGGCGCCGCCGCCGAGACGACGGCGGGCGCGCCCGGCGCCGGCGAGGCGGGCGCCGCGAGTGGGGCGACCGCAGCGGTCACGGTCGGGACCGCCGCCGACTCGAGGGCCCGCAAGGCCTCGATCATCGCGGCCCCGGAAGGGTAGCGGGCGGAGGGATCCTTCGCGGTCGCCCGGAGGAGGACGGGGGCCAGCCCGCGCGGCAAGCCGGTGGTCTCGAAGTCGACGGGTGGAGGGTCTTCCGTGAGGATCTTCACGAGGATCGCGCTCACGCTCGGGCTCTGGAAGGGCCTCGTCCCGGTCAGGCACTCGTAGAGCACGCAACCGAGGGAGAAGAGGTCCGAACGGGCGTCGACCTTCTCGCCCCGCGCCTGCTCCGGCGCCATGTAGTTGGGGGTGCCCATGATCGACCCGGTCGAGGTGAGGTTGGCGCCCGCCTCCAGCTTGGCAATCCCGAAGTCCATCACCTTCACGTGGCCCGAGGGCTCGATCATGATGTTCGCGGGCTTGACGTCGCGGTGGACGACCCCGCTCGCGTGCGCGTGGTCGAGGGCGGCGGCCACCTGCTCCAGGACGCGGATCGTCTCGTCGAGCCCGAGGCGGCCCCGCGCCTGGAGGAGCGACTGCAGGGTCTGGCCTTCCACGAGCTCCATCACGATGAAGCTCGTGGAAGGCGAGGAGACGATGTCGTGGGTCGTGACGATGTTGCGGTGGCGCAGACGAGCCGCCACCTGGGCCTCCCGCAGGAAGCGCTTCTTCACCTCGTCCAGCCGGGCCGGCTCGACGAAGGCCTCGAGCCGGATCCGCTTGACCGCCACGTCGCGGCCAAGAAGCCGGTCGTGCGCCCGCTGGACCTCCCCGAAGGCGCCCGCCCCGAGGCGCGCCACGGGCTGGTAGCGGTCCCCCGGCAACCCTTCGAGCGTCGCCCGTTCCGGGGGTGCCTCCTGCTCCTCCGGAACGGTCAGCTCTGGCAGATCCTCAGCTTCCGACGACACGAAGGCATCCTACGCAGGGCTCGACGACGGCGCAATGACGGCCCCCACTGTGGCAGCATGGACGGGTGCGCCGCGTCACGGTCTCCCTCGCCCTCCTGTTGGTGCCGTGGACCGCCTGCCGGCCTGCCGCGCGCGAGCTCGCCGGGGGGCAGGCCGGGGCGAGCGGACCGCGCGTGCTGGTGGAGGCGCTTGCCAACCGCTTCGGGCCGATCGAGCGCGAGCCGGGCTTCGACGCCCTGCGGCCGAAGCTGGCGCGGGCCGGCCTCGTCCCCTCGCGGGTCTTCGACGACGGGACTGTCTGGAGGACGCGGGGCGAAGGCTGGCGGGCGGTCGATCTCGCCGGGTACGCGTCGGGGGCGGCCTACCGCATCGGCGTGCGCGACGAAGCGCCTCCTGCCGGCGTCCCGGGCCAGTACCGCGGCCGAGTGCAGCTGCGGCGCGTGGACGGCGGACGCTTCGAGTGGTCGGTGAGCGAGGAGCTGGCGGTCGGCCAGGCGCGGCCGTCCGACCTCGCGAGAGCCCTCGACGCGCTCTTCCGCGGCGCCGAGCGTTCCTCGGAAGCCTCGGCGCGAGCCGCGGTCGCCGAGGCCCTCCCGCGGGCCTCGGCGAAGCTCGGCCTCCTTCTCCGGATCGAAGCCCTCGCGCTGCAGCCCGATGCCCACGGCGCGACGTCCGTTCGCCTCGGGGTGCGGCTAACGCCCGCGGGCATCCACGGCTTCGCCCCCCGGTACAGCGCCTTCCTCGAGAAGTACGCGGGGCCCATCCGGACGTCGGTCGTCGTCGCCGACCTCGAAGGCACCACCTGGTGGACCCTTGAAGCGGCCGACAACCTGTGGACGGTCCGCCTGCGCCTCCGGGACGGGAGCCTCGTCCCCCTCGACGGGCCGGCCGACCGCCGCATCCCGTCGCGCCTCCGCGCCACGGGCGACTACGCGACGCGCATGGGCCGCTTCAATGTGGGGGCGACCCGCGTCGTGGCGGACGTGGCCCTCAACCGGACGCCGGGCGAGAAGGGCCTCTCGGCCAGGTTCCTGGAGGAGCCCGACTGGCGGCTGCCGTTCCTCGCGGAGACGCTCCTCGACGACCCCCTTCGCTACCCGTTCGAAGCACCGGGCTCGGAGATCGAATGGGCGGCCCGGGAAGCGTCAGGCGGCACCCTCCTGACAGGCCTCTACCGCGCCCGCGTGCGCGAGACCTGGATCCTCCGTTGGCTGGGCGGCATGCTGGGCAACGCGGTGAGCGAATTCCGGCGCGGGGCGGAGCGGGAGGCGGACCATTACCACCGCGAGTGCCTGCTCGCGCTGCGGGACGATCTCGCCGCGCTCGAAGCGTCTCCCTGAGCCCCCGGTAGCGACCCCGTGCTGGCCTGAGGCCGCTTCCCGGAGCCGGAGTGATCTTCAGTCCCCGTCGATCACGTTACCGAGGCCGCCGAGGACGTCGAGCGCGGAGCCCTCGCCCTTGCGGCCGCGGCCGATGCCGGGGATGGCCTTGGCGATCCGGTCGGCCATCCGGCTGAGCGGCAGCGACTGGAGCCACACGTGGCCGGGGCCAGTGAGGGTCGCGAAGAAGAGCCCCTCCCCGCCGAAGAAGGCCGTCTTCACGCCGCCCACGAACTGGACGTCGTAGGCCACCGAGGGCTGGAGGGCCACGAGGCAGCCGGTGTCCACGCGGAGGGTCTGGCCGGGGGCGAGCTGCATCTCGGTCAGCATGCCGCCCGCGTGGACGAAGACGAAGCCGTCGCCCTGCAGGCGCTGCATGATGAAGCCTTCGCCACCGAAGAGGCCCACGCCGATCTTCTTCTGGAACGCGATGCCGATGGAGATGCCCTTCGCGGCGCAGAGGAACGAGTCCTTCTGGCACACGAGCTCGCCCCCGAGCTGCTTCAGGTCCATGGCCAGGATGCGGCCGGGGTACGGCGCGGCGAAGGCGACCTTCTCGCGGGAGCCGCCCTGGGCGGTGAAGACCGTCATGAAGAGGCTCTCGCCGGTGAGAATGCGCTTGCCCGCGCCGAGGAGAGCCCCCATGAGGCCCTTCGCCTGGCCCTGGGCGCTGCCGTCGCCGAAGATCGTCTCCATCTGGACCCCGGCGGTCATGTACATCAGCGCTCCGGCCTCAGCCACGACGCTCTCGCCCGGGTCGAGCTCGACCTCGACGAACTGCAGGTCCTCGCCCTCGATCCGGTAGTCGATCTCGTGCGCACGGGGCGTGGAAGGCGGGGCGTAGGCGGGCGCGGCGGCGAGGG
>Ga0316622_100001776_pt1 | contig 14417 bp, 7 predicted proteins | sample OWC_Aug_OW2_C1_D_FD_207646 | JGI IMG/M metagenome (GOLD analysis project Ga0316622, IMG submission 207646) | Wetland soil microbial communities from Old Woman Creek delta, Ohio, United States - OWC_Aug_OW2_C1_D5_C | ecosystem: Environmental > Terrestrial > Soil > Wetlands | place: USA: Ohio... | reverse complement strand
AAAAGGTACACTTTGCCACGGAGGACGGCCTCACCCTGTACGGCACGCTGTTCCCCGGTGATGGCGGCCTGGCGGTGGTGCTCGCCCACCAGGGCGCGGGCCAGACCACCCAACTGTCGTGGAGCGCTTTTGCCGCGCTGGCCGCCGAGCACGGATTCACCGCTCTGCCCTTCAACTTCCGGCGAGATTTCGGTGGGCGGCTGGATCTGGACGTGATCGCCGCCATCCGCTTCCTGCGTGGCCGCGGCTACACGCGCGTCGCCTGCATCGGGGCCAGCATGGGCGGAACATCCTGCCTGAAAGCGGCGCTTACCGAGGATCTGGCCGGCATCGGCGTCATCGGCTCGGCCTGGAACACGGGCGGGGAGGTGCGCTTTGAGCCAGATGACCTGGCCACACTCACCATGCCCAAGCTGTTCGTAACCACGGACAACGACCGCTTCGAGGGCATCGCCGCGGTGATGAAAAGCATGTACAGGCAGGCACCCGACCCCAGGCAATACCAGGAATACGCCGGAACCGCCCACGGCACGGAGATTTTTGGCACAGAGCACGGCGAAGAGTTCAGCACCCTGCTCCTGACTTTCCTGCAGGGGCTGCCCTAGACGGGCGGTAGGATGGAGGCACAGGCATGTCTTGGCAGGAAGCAGGCATAGAACACAAGAGTTTGGCCGGCACGCTGGTGGCCACGGTGCGCTGCCAGTTCCAGAACCGCCAGCAACTGCGCGGCATCCTCGCGGACGTGGCGCAGGCGATTCCCGCGGGTGACATCGTGGGCCCGGGATTCTGCATTTTCCAGTTCGTATCCAGCATCACAGAGGGCTTTGATGGCGAAGTGGGCTTCCCTGTGTGCCACACTGTGGAGAAGACAGGGGTCAGCAGCCGCATGCTTCCGGCCATGGAGGTGCTCTCTCTGGTTCACCGCGGTCCCGCGGATCGCATCCGGGAAACCTATGCCACGCTCTACGGGCGCGCAGCGCAGCACGGACTGATCTCCGATGAATTCATGCGCGAGATATACCTGGACGCGAACAACCCCGAAGGGAATCAGATCGAGGTCCAGTTCGTGTTGCACGACTGGATGCGCCTGCTGGACAGGCATGTGCGCCGCGTGCTGGGCGATGAAGCGGGGCAAGGCGTGATGCGGAGCAGTGGCGACATCTCGCTCGAATCCCCGCTGGACGAGCGATTCTGCTGGGTCAAGGGCGCGGTGGAGAGGCTGGATGGCATCGCGGACGCGCAGCAGAAGTATGACGCTGTCTCCAGTTGCGCTCACGTATTCCCGCGCGGGCAGATTGAAAAGCTCAGAGTGGCGTACGAGAGAGCGCGGGCCGAGGTGGATGATCCCCTGGCGGCGGTCGATGCCGTACTGGAGTTTATGGCCACGGATCCAGGCTGGGGCGAGCGCCCGCGGCGGGAAGGCCGCACCATCTACTCCTCCAAAAAGCCGCGCGACCCGGCCAGGTTCGAGGCCGCGGAAACTCGGGTGGACAAAGCCAAGGCCTACTGCTTCTGCCCCATCATCCGCAACCACCTGGACGAAGGCATGCCCACGACGTTCTGCTATTGCGGCGCGGGCTGGTATCGCCAGCAGTGGGAAGGCGCCCTTGGGAAGCCGGTGCGGGTCGACATCGTAGAATCGCTGCTCAAGGGCGACGAGCGCTGTACCTTCGCCATTCACCTGCCCGCCGACCTGTAGGTTGGCGCGGCGCTCAACGCATCAGCCACCTCGCCCTTGCCTCCAGGCAATCGTGCCATGGCTACAGACGAGACTCCTTCGGTCAGGGGTCTCGTCTTCTGTTGAAAATCGAGTATAACAGGACTCAGGCTCGCAGCAGGTTTGTAACCCGCGTCTCTGGCGCACTGGGCCGGCCGATGCACCGCAAGCCTTGTCTGCCCCAAAGCTGAAATGCACCCACCTCGAGGGGGCAGGGCTAAGTCGGCCCATCTATCATTCTGAGCGCAGCGACACTTGCATCTGCGCTGCAAGCGCAGATGAGAATCCAGCCCCTGCGCAGGCCGAGAGCATTCACTCATCTGCACCCCTCTGGTGTATAATACCCACCACAAAGAAATGGCGAGGGTGCACCCATGCCGGAGCAGACAATCACCGTTGAGGCCCATACACTGGAAGAAGCACGCGAGCTCACGCAGGGGCAGATACCGCGTGGCTTGAGCGTGCTTGCCGGGCAACTGGATACAGAGGGCACGGTGAGTGCCATACGCGCGACCGCGGCGACGGATGAGGGCGCGCTGGCGCTGGCACTCCAGTCCGTGCCGGCCGACATGCGTGTGATCGCGCAGGAGGTGCTAACGCCGGCCGAGCGCAAACGCATGCCGGTGGAGGCGCGCAGCGAGGGCAAAGCCCGTGCCACCGTGCAGAAGCGCCTGTCCAGGACGCAGCTGCTGGAAGGTCTGGAGGTGCTCGAGCCCGGCAAGAAGGGTGTGCTGGGCATCGGCGGACAGGCGACGATGTACGAGGCGGTGGTCCTGCAGCAGGCGGTGGTGGAGGTCCGCTACCAGACCCGGTCCACCTTTGCCTTTACGGTGGGGCCACAGCGGGAATACCGCCTGCTAAAGACATGGGGCGGCTACGGCCTGCGCTGCGGGCAGTTCTATGCGCCGGCGGGCATTGCCGTGGACTGGCGCGGCGACGTGTACGTCACCGACAATGGTCTCATCCTCAACGAAGCGCTGCCGGGCGGCGAGCGCTACAGCCGGGTGGTCAAGTATGACCGCGACGGCAAGTGGCTGGGCCAGTGGGGTGAGCATGGCGCGGGTGAAGGCCAGCTCCTGGAGGCACAGGGCATCGCCATCGACGCCCGGGGCTACGTCCTGGTGGCGGACGGCGCCGCAGGGCACATCTGCAGCTATGATCCGCGCGGCCGCCGGGTGGCGACATGGGGCAGCAAAGGCAGCGGTGAAGGCCAGTTCAGCGGCGGTACCCTGCACCTGGCCCTTGCGCCCGATGAGAGCATCTACGTCTCTGATCGCTCGGCCCACCGCATCCTGCACTTCCGCGCGGGCGGCGCTTTCTTGAGCGCCTGCGGCAGTAACGGGTCGGGAGAGGGGCAATTTGAGCGGCCCGAGGGCCTGGCCGTGGACGCACGGGGTTATGTCTACATAACCGATGGCGGCAATGACCGGGTGCAGGTATTCGACAGCCAGGGACAGTTCATCCGCCTGTGGGGTGGGCGCGGGCTCGCGCCCGGACAGTTCCAGGTGCCGCGCGGCATCGCCGTGGACGCGGTTGGCTGCATCTACGTGTGCTCAGCAGGCATCCCGGTGCAAAAGTTCAGTGGCGAAGGCGAATTCATCGCGCAATGGCAGATCCAGCCCCCCCGCCGGGGCCGGCCGGCGGCCGAGCGGCCCGACGACCTGGCACTGGATTCCACCGGCGCGGTCTATGTGCTGGATGGCCACAACAAGCAAGTGCTCAAGTTCGGGTAACGCCGGGAAATGAAGAAACCAGGTTTCCAAAGGCAGAAACCTGGTTTCTAGAGACAAACTTAGGTGCCGGACGCCGTGCGGGGTCCGGCACTTGCTTTTACCAGCCCCAGATCAGGCAGCGCGAGATGCGGATATAGTCCACATAGAGCTGCGTCCACTGGCCGTACCACTTCTGGATGGTCGGGTTGCCGATGTACACGCTGGTGGGCCGGATGGCGGAGACCACCGTGCCGATGTGCGCTCCATCGACGTACAGACTGTAGCGATTGCCCTCCTCCAGCGTCACCTGCACCTCGTGCCAGTTCGTGTCGCCGGGGGTGCCGGTCCACTTGACCAGGCCACCGAACATGATGATGTCAAAGCGGTAGATGCCGCCGGTCGGGTCCACCACGTGATGGATGTTCATGATGTACTCAACCTCGTGCGGGAGATCATCGTGCTGGAGGACGCGGTTGCCGTCAAAGGCAGCCGAGTTGAGGGCGACGGTCGTGCCGTAGGCGGTAAAGTCCGAGTAGCGGAAGCGCGCCTCGAACAAAAAGTCGTTGCCCGACCCCTCAAAGAGGTCGTTACGCCAGACGATGGGGAAGCGGTCGGTCATTTGCGGCACCCATTGATGGATCACACTGCCGCTGATTTCCTGCATGCCGCCGGCGAGACTCACGTTCCACCCGGGAAGGGACGGATTCTCAAACTCCTCGCGGAACACATAGCCCCAGCTCAGGCAGCGCACCGGCGGGTTCTTCACGATCAATGGCAGGTAGATAGGGCTGGGAGTGCGCGTGCGCGTGGCCGTAGGCGTGGCCGTCCTGGTTGCGGTGACGGTTGCCGTCGGCGTCGCTGTACGTGTCGGCGTGCTGGTCGCGGTAGGCGTGTGGGTAGAGGTCGGCGTGGCCGTCGGTGTGTTGGTTGAGGTCGGCGTCGCCGTCGCCGTACTGGTCGGCGTGGCCGTTGGCGTTGCCGTGGGCGTGCTGGTGGCCGTCGGCGTACTGGTGGGCGTAGACGTCGGCGTCTGTGTCGGTGTGGGTGTCGGAGGTGGCACGTACAGAATCACCAGTTTGGGGCGATGCTCCCCACTGCCGCCATGGCTGACATCATCCGCCGAGTCGAACCAGACCGTGTCCGTGTCATAGGGGTCCTGCAGAGCGCGCAGCAAGAGCCCGTTGTTGGCCAGCGTGCCGTGCACCCAGCCATCCACCAGATTGGTCAGCGGGAAGGTGTACCAGACCAGCATCTCGGTGACCGTCTGGGTGTACACCGGAGTCTGCTCAATATCCTGAAAGCCCGTGGCGCCTTCCATCTCCCAGGGCTGCACGGTCGTGGCGTGGCGGAAGGTGGCCTCCGTGCTCTCCCAGTGGCGCTTGACGCGGTAGGCGGCGACGTCAATGCTAAAGTTGGGAGTGCCCGGGTAGCGCTCAGGAAACAGGAGCAGAGCCGCGCAGATGATGCGCGACTCGGGAGAGATGTTAGTCAAATCGAACTTGAGCAGGCTTCGCCACTCGTCCTTCTGACCCAGGCGCAGGTACCAGACGCTAGAGAAGTTGTCGTCCGGGACGTCCTTCTCAATGGTGGTGTCCTCCGTGCCCAGGTAGCCATCCACGCCATGCTGCAGGACGGCCAGCACCGCACCCGGCTCGGGTGTGCCCTCGCAGGGATACGAAAGCGCGCTGGCCACATCCGATGACGCCACGGAGGGTGACTGGGCCTGGCTGTTGCCGTCAGTGGGGACAACCAACAGCCCGCAGACCAGAGCGGCCGCCAGCAACAATAGGGCTACCGGCAGCCGAGCACTATGAAGAATACCCTTTCTCATAAACGCCTCCTTGAAGAGGGGGAGATAATAAGCACATATCCTTTACATGTTGACGCAGCAGAGCGCAATTGGATACTTAACAGTTTGATAATAATGGCTCACCTCCAGTTCTGCTTGCAGAAACCAGGTTTCTAACTGCAGAAACCTGGTTTCTCCGTGCCATCTGCGCGATCCGTGGATTCTTTCCCCAGCTTTTCTTCGCGCCCTTGGCGCCCTTCGCGGTTCAATTTCTACCGGTAGCTCCGCGCCTGCAGCTCGAACAGGTGCGCGTAGGTGCCCTGCTTCGCCACCAACTCGTCATGGGTGCCGCTCTCGCTGATGCGGCCGTCCTCGAGCACAAAAATGCGGTCCGCCATGCGCACTGTGGAAAAGCGGTGGCTGATGAGGATGGCCGTGCGCCCCGCGGCCAGCTGACGAAAGCGCTGAAAGACCTCATACTCGGCCCTGGCGTCCAGGGCGCTGGTCGGCTCGTCCAGAACGATGATCTGGGCGTCACGCAGGAAAGCGCGCGCCAGGGCCACCTTCTGCCACTCCCCGTCGCTCAGCTCTTCTCCATTGTCAAACCACTTGCCGAGCATGGTGTCGTAGCCGTGCGGCAGCTTGGCGATGAGCCCATCCGCCCCGGCCTGGCGCGCTGCGGGCACGATGTGCGCATCGTCAGGCGGCAGGTCCACATCCCCGAACCAGATGTTGTCACGGGCGGTCATATGATAGTGCGCAAAGTCCTGGAAAACGACGCTCATAGTATCACGCAGCTCTGCAGTAGCGAACTCGCGCAGGTCAATGCCGTCCAGGGTGATGGCGCCCGCGCTCGGGTCGTACAGGCGGCACAGTAGCTTGATCAGCGTGGTCTTGCCCGCCCCGTTCTCACCCACCAGCGCCACGTGCTCGCCCGGGCGGATGTCCAGGGTGATATCATCCAGAACCTTGCGCGTGCCGGTGGGGTAGTGAAAGCTGACGTGGTCAAAGACGATGCCGGCCTGCAGCGGTCGGGGAACGGGCCGCGGCTGCACCGGATCGAGGATCTGCTTCTTCAGGTCCAGGAACTCGAAAAAGTGGGACAGAAACAGATTGTCCTCATAGAGACTGGCCAGGCCACCCAGCACGCCGTTCATAAAGGTCAGCCCGCGCTGAAAGGCCTGGTAGTACATGACCATCGCGCCCAGGGTAATGGCACCGTTCACCGTGCGGTAGGCGAGAAAGGCGTACGAGCCAAAGATAGCGGCGGTGGTGCCGATCTCGGTCACCAGCTCGGCCACGGAGCGGCGGGTGATGAGCTGCAAGCGCTCACGGCGCAGTCTGCGGCGCAGGTCGCGGAAGCGCTGGATGAACAGTGCCCCCAGGTCAAAGAGACGGATCTCCTTGGCATGGTCGTCCGCGCTGAGCATCCAGTGGATGTACCACGAGCGCCGTTCGGTGGGCGTCTCCTGACGCTGCCAGCGGAACATCTTGCCGGCATGGTTCACGCGCACAAAGAGCCCGGGCAGGGCAGCCAGAAACAGGACCAGGGCGATGACCCAGTGCAGCGACAGCATCAGGCCGGCGATGGCCAGCAGAGAGAGCGCATTCTGGGCCACCTGCACCAGCGCGTTCACGATGTGGACAGGACGCCAGGGGGCCTCCTGCTGGGCGCGGTGCAATGTGTCGTAGTATTGCGGGTTCTCGTAATAATCCAGATCCGCTTCGACGGATTTGCGATGGAGGATATCGCTGACATAGTCGGTCACGGTTGCGCCCTGCGCCTCACTCAGCAGGCCAGCCACAGTGCTGAGCACGACCCCCAGCAGGCTCACCGCCGCGGTGAGGGCAATCAGCTCCCCCACCTGCCCGAAGGCGACGCCCTTGTCCGCAGCGGTCAGGCCGGCGGTCACGGCGTCCACCGTCAGCTTGAGCAGGTAGAGTGACAGCAGAGGCAGTAGCCCCTGCACAACCAGCAGCACCAGACTGGCGATGGTCCAGCCGGGGCCGGCCTGCCAGACCAGGCGCAACGCGCGCCCGAGCCGCAGTGAATCTTTGACGGCCTTGCTTCCCTTTTCCTGCAACATGCACATGCCTCAATCAACAATCTCACCACCCATGCTCGCACGCAGTCCATGCTCGCACGCAACCCATGCTCGCAGGGGATTTGCAATCCCCGTCAAGCCGCGCCACCTGGCCAGAGACGGGGTTACAAACCCCTGCAGAGCATCAAGACGCACCAAGACGAACCGCCAAAGATCTTCGTGTCTTGGTGGTGAATACTCACTGCACCAGTTGCCGCGCTTCGGCGCCGCGGAAGTGAGCGCGGTAGGCAGCGGTCTCGCGCAGCAGCTCGGCCAGCGCGTCACATGCGACGCGCTCGGCCACGGCATCCTCCGTGCCGCCACCTTCGACGATGACCGCGCCCTCCTCCTGCGCCACGAGCGAGACCACGCCGTGGGCGACGAGCCAGCGCAGTCCGACCTGCACGGTCTCGGCGCGATGGGCCATGGCCGCCGCCAGCGGCTCCCATTCCAACCGGCCGTTGTAGGCGCTCAGGGCATGCTTGACCAGCCCGGCCAGGCGGCGCAGGAAAGCATCGAGCGCGTCCAGCTCCGGATCCGCGGCAAAGAGGTACACCTGCTCCGGCACCACACGCTGCAGGACCTCTCGCCAGACGCGCGGCCCCGGCGGCAGCGTCCACACCACCAGCGCCGGTCCCGGCTCCAGTCCCTGCCGCTCGCGCGAGGAGAAACCGGCAGGCACAACCGCTTCGGCCCATAGCTGCATGCCCCCGGGCGGCGCCTCCCACAGCGCGCGTAGAGAGGCCAGCGGGTCAGGCACGGCGCGATAGTCAGCCACCTGGGCTGCCTGGGCGGGCACCGCTACCTCCGCAGGCGGCCGCTCCATGCCCCGCGCATCCAGCCACTCGAGCTGGAGCTGGCGCTCGCCGTGCGCATCCCACACGCGCAGCACATAGGCCAGGTCAAAGAGGCCCTCCGGCAGCGGCAGGTCCGCGCTCTGCCACCACAGCACGGGCATGGCATTGCCGTCCTCATCCTGCACTTCCAGGCGGCGGTGCTCGCCGGTACGGCCGATCGTTCTGTCGCTGGCGATGCGCAGCCGCGGCGTGGCCAGGGCCAAAGGCGGGTTGCCAGGCCCAAACGGCGCCAGCCGCGCCAGCTCGTCGAACAGCTCCAGATTGAGTGCGGGCAGGGAGAGATAGCCCTCGATGGCCAGCTCGCGCTCGGGTAAAGCGGCGCCCACCTGACCGGCGACGGCCAGGGCCAGGCCATGCCGCAGGTCGGGGATACGGTCGGGAGGGATGGCAAACCCGGCGGCCATGGGATGCCCGCCAAAGCTCGCCAGCAGGCCACCCTGGGCGGCCAGGGCAGCGTAGATGTCCACGCCGGGGACCGAGCGCGCCGAGCCGCGCGCCGTCTCGCCGGGCGGCGTGGCGATGAGCACCACCGGCCGCTCGTAGCGCGCAGCCAGGCGGCTGGCGGCAATGCCCAGCAGGCCACCCGGCCAGTCGGGATGGGCCAGCACCAGCACCGGGCGCGAGAGGAGCGTGCGGTCGCGCTCCAGCAGGCCCTGCGCCGCGGCCGTCACCTGGCGGCTGAGGAACTGGCGGCGGACGTTCAGCGCCTCCAGTTCCGCGGCGATGGCCCGCGCCCGCGCCAGGTCGGCGGTGAGGAAAAGCTCCACCCCGGCGGATGCCTCCGCCAGGCGACCCAGCGCATTCAGGCGCGGGGCCAGCTGGAAGCTGACATCCTCCTCATCCAGAGAGACGGGGGGCAGCTCAGCCACCTCCAGCAGGGCTTGCACCCCTGCGCGTGCCGAGCGGCGCAGGGCGGCCAGGCCAAGCTGCACCAGCGGGCGCACCTCACCGCGCTGCGGCACCAGGTCGGCGATCATACCCAGGGCCACCAGGTCCAGGCCATGCTCGGCCGCGCCCAGCGCCTCAGCCAGCTTGAAGGCTACGCCCACGCCGGAGAGGCCATGCAGCGCATGCTCGGGCGGCAGGCGGCTCGGGTTGACGATGGCCAGAGCCGGGGGCAAGGTCTCCGGAAGCTGGTGGTGGTCCGTGACGATCACGTCCAGCCCGGCGTGGCGGGCCAGGCCCAGCGCCTCATGGGCGGAGACGCCGGTATCGCAGGTCAGCAGGACGCGCGTGCCGCGTCCCAGGAAGGGCTGCAGAGAGTGCCAGTGCACGCCGTGCGACTCGGTGCGGCGGTCGGGGATGTACCAGTCCACTGTCGCGCCCAGAGAGCGCAACGCCTCCACCAGCAGCGCTGTGGCGGTCAGCCCGTCGGTGTCAAAATCGCCCCACACCAGGATGCGCTCGCCGCGAGCCATGGCGGCCTGCAGGCGCTCGACCGCCGGGGTCATGTCGGGCAGCTCCAGCGGCGAAGTGAATGAGTAGCAGGCCGGATCCAGGAAGGCGCGCGCCGCCGCGGGTGTGACGATGCCACGCCGCACCAGGGCCTGCGCCACCAGAGGATGGCCACCCACAGCCGCCTGCAGGTCTACCGGAACTTTAACGGGTTGCGGTTCCAGCCACTTCATGGCAAGCTCCTAGAAGAGAAACCACGAAAAGCACGAAAGACACGAAAACCCAAGAAGACACTGAAGAAACCACGAAAGGCACGAAACACACGAAAACTCTTGAAGAAACCACGAAAGGTACGAAATCGGAGATTCCCGCAAGTGTTTTCCTTTTTCGTGATTTTCGTGCCTTTCGTGGTCTAGTATTCGATGGGCGCGATGGCGCCCAGGTCGAGGTCCTCGAGGGCGGCCGCGGCGGACTCGATATCCTCCGCCTCGGCCAGCAAGCCGGCCTGCACATCCTCCCAGCACAGCGAGCGATAGACACAGTAGCGGCAGACGCGCTTCTCAGGCGTCTTGGGAAACTCGCCGGTCTGTGCGGCGATCTCCGCCAGCAGGCCCTGCAGGTAGGCCTCATCAGCGGCCAGCGCCTCCGCGCTGTAGGCAAAGCGCTCCGGCTGCGCCGGGAATTCGGCGAACCAGTAGAGCATCTCCACCCCCGCGGGGGCGATGGGCAGGTCATGGTTAAAGGTGGCCCCGCCGCGCACCAGCACCAGCGGATAGATGCGCGTCTGCAGGCGGCTCTGCAGCCAGGCGCGCCTGGTGCGATTCTGCCCTGTCTTCCAATCCACGATGGTCCAGCGCTGACCAGGCGTGCCGGTGAGCAGGTCGTAGCGCGCCTCCAGGCGGGCGCTGAGTGGCGCAGTGGCGGACCCGGCGCGCAGGGTCGTGGCCAGTGTGACTTCGGCCTCCTGCACCTCCTGCGGCAGATCGGGCGGCGGTGCGGAGCGATAGTTGGCCCACCAGCGCTGCAGGTCCGGGTCGGTCCCCGCTACTGCGCCCAGCGCGTCCGGCGACAAACCGGAGTAGAGCTGGCGCATCAGGCGGTGAAAGGCGTGCCCGCTCTGCATCCAGTGCTCGAACTCGAGCGCTTCGGCGGTCTCGGGCGCCGGCCAGCGGCAGTGCTCCAGGTAGCGCAACTGGAAACGCCGCGGGCAATCCACATAGTCCTGCAGACTGCTCTGGCTAAAGACAAAGCCGTCAGGCAGCATCGGATCCTCCCGAACCCTCCACGGGCTCAGCGTGGTCACCACTGATCCCAGCGGCCTCTGCGGACGCGCGCGATGCCGAGTCTGTTCCTCCCGCGAATTCAGCGCGGCTGCGGGAGACTGACTCCCAGTAGGTGCGCAGCACGGTAAAGGCCAGCGCCGGCGATTTGGGCTCGTCGGCCCTCTTGCCCGTGTTCCAGGTCGCGATCAGCTCGCGCTTGGCGCGGGTAATGCCGACATAGAGCAGCCGCAGCCGCTCGCCGACATACTCCAGGCGCGCCTGCAGCGACGGCTCGCCCTCCACATACGGCACGCCGTCGGGGCGCAACGCCTCCAACTGCCCCAGCGCCTCGGCCTGCAGGTTCAGGTCGTCGCGGACAAACCACTTTTCGCTCTTGTAGCGGTCGAGCTGGCCGCCGGACGGAAAGTCATAGTTGTTGAGCGCAGTCAGGTGCACGCGGTCCCATTCCAGCCCTTTGGCGCGGTGCATGGTCGCCACCACCACCTTCCCGGGGTAGCACGACGGATCAAAGCCGGTGTCCTCGGTGGCCAGGCCGACAAAGCGCCGCTCGTTGCTGGCCACGCGGTGCAGCTCCTGCGCCAGCTCAGCCAGGCCCCAGCGCGGGCTGGCTTCGGCATAGTCGCGCAGCGCGACGGCAAAGAGGTAGGCGCGGGCCAGGTCACCCGGCTCATCAAACAGGTCCTGGGCCAGGGTGAGCAGCAACTGGTCGATGGGCAGACTCACCGCGGCGTGCCAGCGCTGCGCCACCTGGCGGAACGCGGTCAGCAGGTCGAGGCCCTCCGCATCCTCGCTCCAGTCCGCATCGCGCAGCCAGTCCGCGGTGAGCCGCGGCCACAGGTAATCCTCCACCTGCGGGCACCTGGTCAGGCGGCGCTCCAGACCTTTTAGATAGGCATAGCGCTTATGGTCGCTCTTGGCGCGCCAGTGCCAGGCCAGGAAAGCCGCGCCCAGCTTCTTCTGGTTGTCCGGGTCACCCAGGTGCAGCAGGATGTCCTCCAGGATGCCGGCGGTGTCGCGGGTGGGGGTGGAGCTATTGAGCAAAGTGGGGCCCAGCAGACCCTTGGCCCGCAGGGCATCGACAAAGTGGGTTCCACGGTCGTTGTCGGGCACCAGGATGGCCACGGTGCGGTCGGGATGTTCCGGCACCCATTTGACCAGCGAAGCGACCACCGTGCCCACCTCGGCGTCAGGCGAGAGCGCGCGCGAGTAGAAATGGATGAGGTGCTCGCTGTCCGGAGGATTCGGCTGGGGGTCGCCTTCGGGCGTGGGTTGGATGTGCTGCGGGCGAAGGGCCTCCTCCCGCACCTGCGGCAGGGGATGCTCCGCTACGGTCCAGTCCACCAGGTAGTTGGCCAGGTCGATAATCGGGCGGGCCGAGCGTCCCGATTCGAGCATGTCCACCGGGGTCACGTCGGGACGGTCGAGAAAATCGCGCAACAGGCGCGGGTTGGCCGTGGTGAAGGTGTAGTAGACGGCCTGATTGGGATCGCCCACGCGCACCCAACGCCCGTTGGTGCCCACCAGCACCCCCAGCAGGTCCTGCTGCAGCTCGCTGGAATCCTGCGCCTCATCCTCCAGGATAAAGGGCCAGCGGTGCTGCAGGCGCTGCAGATAGTCGGGGCTCTGGCGCAGGGCAGCGATGGCATGAGCCACCAGGTCGTCGAAATCCACCTTGCCGCGGTAGGAGAGACTGCGCTGGTAGTCGGCGTAGGCGTCGATGCAGAACGCGGCCAGGGGCCAGCTCACATCGCGTGCCGCCAGCCAGCTACGCAGAACCTCCGGCGACCACTGGCGGTCCTTGGCGCGGCGCATAAAGGCGCGGGCAACGTCCACGGCCATATCCGGCCACCACTGCCGGGACAGATAGCCGCTGTGCCCGGCCTGCTCGGGATGGAGGTACATCTCCAGCAGCTCGGGGTGGCTGCGCAGCCAGGATTGGACCACATCCTGGAGAATCCCCCCCGCCTCACGTTCATCGGCGATGGCAAAGTCGTCGGCCAGCCCCACCAGACTGGGGCGCTCGCGAACGATGTCGTGCGCCAGGCCGTGCAGAGTGCGCACGCGGTAGCCCATGCCCGGCAGCAGGCGGTACTCCGCCTGCAGGAAGCGGCGGATGCGCGCGGCAAAGTTGTCCACCGCCGAATTGACCAGGGTGACGATCAGCACTTCCTGCCCCTCGTCGAGCTGGGTGGCGACCAGGCGCGCGGCCAGGGCCGACAGCACCTCCGTCTTGCCGCTGCCGGGGACGGCGGCCACGCCCATCAGGCCGCCGCTGTAGCTCAGAATCTGCTCCTGCCGGGGACGTGGCTTAAACATCGCGCCCCTCCGGCATGCGGCGCATCTCGCGCAGCAGGCGCTGCACCCACTCCATCAGCGGGCCGCGCTCCTCATGACCGCGCACGTTCAGGTCGCTGAATTCCAGGTAGATGCTGCGCCGGCAGCGGCGCAGGAGGCCGGTCACCACACGCTGCAGCATATCCTGCCCGGCGCGGTACTCGTCCTCCTCGGTCCATGGCTGGCCGGGCGGCCAGTGGCGGGTGAGCACAAAGGGATGCGTCAGCGGCTGGTAGAGGCGGCGGCCCCAGGACAGGCTGTTGGCGTTGAGCCAGAACTGGTAATCCACCGCCCGATTCTCAGTGAGGAAAGTATAGGCCGGGGCGATGAACACGGCATCCGGCCGCGGAGGCTGCCAGCTGTGCAGGTACTGCGCGGCGACCACACCGCGCTGGACCATCTGCACGTAGCGCTGCCCCAGCTCGCCCGTTGCGGCCACGTCCACCGCCTCGCGGAATTTGCGCACGGACTCGATGAGGTTGGCCGCCGCAGCGGCGGCGTCATAGTCGCTGTGAAAGCCATAGCCCGCGCGCGCCAGCAGCTCGTCAAAAAGGCGGCTAAAGAACAGGTCCAGCGGCAGCGGCGAGGCCGCGGCATAGGCCTCTAACCAGCGCAGCAGGTCACCATAGCGCTTGCCCAGCACAAAGGTAATGCGCTCCTGCACCTCCGGCCGGAGCTGGCCAAACGAGGACAGGCGGGGCTGGCCCTCGCGGGCATTGTACACAATGTCGGCCAGGTAGCTGGCCCGCACCCAGTCCAGGCCGGCGATGGCCTGCACCAGGGCCTGGGCTACCTCGTGGCGCGGCGGCGCCAGCGCCCACTGCGGATGGGCGAGCTGCGCCAGGGCGAGCAGGCAGCGCACCGCCGGCTCCTCCCGCAGGGTGCGCGACGGGCGATGCGAGCGCGCGGGCACCTTCTCCCGCTCGAACTCGGCCATCAGCGCAAAGCGCAGGGCGTCATCCACAAACGGGGCCAAGATCACGATCTCACCGGGCGGCACCTTTTCGTCCACGGTCAGGCGCAGCACCTCCTGCACCACGTTGCGCAGGAGCTGGGTGTGGAAATGCTCCTGCTGCTGGTGCAGCGCTTCCTCGAGCTGGGAAGGAGCGGGCAGCGGCGCGCCGCGCTGCAGCGTCGCCTGTCCCAGCAAACCGCCGGCCACCGCCTGCACGGCGGGAGAGGAGACAAAGGTCGTGTCAAAGGTCAGCCGCTGCGCGCACAGATCGGCCAGGGCATGCGCGCCGCG
>Ga0316622_100001775_pt1 | contig 14419 bp, 13 predicted proteins | sample OWC_Aug_OW2_C1_D_FD_207646 | JGI IMG/M metagenome (GOLD analysis project Ga0316622, IMG submission 207646) | Wetland soil microbial communities from Old Woman Creek delta, Ohio, United States - OWC_Aug_OW2_C1_D5_C | ecosystem: Environmental > Terrestrial > Soil > Wetlands | place: USA: Ohio... | reverse complement strand
CCGGTGAAAACTTACGGCGTCAACGAAGACGCCGATGTGCGCGCCGTCGATATACGGCAGGACGGCCTGCGCACCCATTTTACCGTGCTGCGTTGGAGTGGGCTGCCGCCGTTAAAGGTCACGCTGAATCTGCCGGGCTGGCACAACATGCTCAACGCCTTGGCCGCCATTACCATCGCTACCACGCTGGGCGTGGACGATGAGTCTATCATCAAGAGTCTGGCCGAGTTCAAGGGCGTGGGTCGGCGTTTTCAGATCAATGGCGATCTGGATTTCGACGGTGGCAAGCTGACGCTGGTCGATGATTACGGTCACCATCCCCGCGAGTTGGCGGCGACGCTGGAAGCCTTGCGTCAAGCTTGGCCCGAGCGCCGTAAGGTCGTGGTGTTTCAACCGCACCGCTATACCCGCACCCGTGATTTATTCGAGGACTTTGTCGAAGTGTTATCCAGCGTCGATGTGCTGATCTTGCTGGATATTTATTCCGCCGGTGAAGCGCCGATTACCGGGGCGGACGGCAAGGCCTTGAGTCGCTCGATACGTGTGCGCGGCCAGGTGGATCCTGTGTTCGTGCAAAACCGCGAGGATTTGCCGACCATCCTGGCGGGTATCGTCGAGAAGGGTGACGTGATTTTGACCATGGGCGCCGGCAATGTCGGACAAATTGCCGCCGAATTGCCGGAAAAATTGGCGGAGGCATTGCCTCATGCTTAATGAAACCGCGCTGAAAGGCACGCTGTTGACTGACGAACCGCTGGCCAAATACACCAGTTGGCGTGTCGGTGGTCCGGCCCAGCGCATGTATATTCCGGAAAACAAGGCCGATCTGATCGAGTTTATCGCCGGTTTGCCAGACGGAGAGCCTTTGTACTGGATAGGGTTGGGCAGTAACTTGCTAGTGCGAGACGGCGGCATCAAAGGTACGGTGATCAACACCCGTAGCCGGCTGAAGGAAATGTATTTGATGGATTCCGAGCGGGTTTATGTGGAAGCCGGCGTGCCGTGCGCCCATGTGGCTCGGTTTTGCAGTGACCTGGGGCTAACCGGCGCCGAGTTTCTGGCTGGTATCCCCGGTACCATGGGCGGTGCCTTGAAAATGAACGCCGGCGCCTTTGGCGGCGATACCTGGGGCATCGTCGACCGGGTGGAAATGATCAATCCGCGCGGCGAGGTGGCGTTGCGCGATCATCACGAATTCGAGGTCGCCTACCGTTCGGTCAAGGGCCTTGATCAGGAATGGTTCTTGTCGGCGCAATTGAAATTAGCCAAGGGCGACAGCGATGCCAGCCAGCAACATATCAAGGCCTTGCTGGAAAAAAGGAATGCCAGCCAACCGACAAACAGGCCGACTTGCGGCTCGGTTTTCAAAAACCCGCCGGGTGATTTCGCGGCGCGTTTGATCGAGGCTTGCGGCCTGAAAGGCTACGCAGTCGGTGGCGCGGTGGTGTCCGAGAAACACGCCAATTTTATAGAGAATCGGGGCAGTGCCACCGCAGTGGATATTGAAGCCCTGATAGAACACATTCAGACCCAGGTACAAACCCAGTTTGGCATCAGCCTGCAAACCGAGGTGTGCCGGGTAGGTGAGAAAGCATGAAGCCATTAAAAGTTAAAAAGCCGGAAGAGTTCGGCAGAGTCGCGGTGCTGATGGGTGGTTCCGCCGCCGAACGCGAGATTTCGTTGAACAGCGGCAACGCGGTTTATCAGGCCTTGCTCCGCAAAGGCGTCGATGCCGTGGCGGTTGATGTGACCGGTAGTCCGATAGCGGCTTTGTCCGGCGTCAACGCAAATAGGGTGTTCAATATCATCCATGGCCGCGGCGGTGAAGACGGCGTGCTGCAGGCGGTGCTGAGCGTATTGGGCTTGCCCTATACCGGTTCCGGGGTGATGGCTTCGGCGCTGAGCATGGATAAGTTGCGCACCAAATTATGTTGGCAAGGCATGGGGCTTGCGACGCCGAAGTGGTTTGTGCTGAAAGGCGAACAGGACATTGATGACTGTATCGCCAAGCTGGGTTTTCCGGTGATCGTCAAGCCGGCTCAGGAAGGTTCCAGCATCGGCATGAGCAAGGCCCACGATCGCGCCGAACTGCTTGCCGCAACGCAATTGGCTCGGCAATACCGGTGCGATGTCTATGCCGAGCAATGGGTGCAAGGCAAGGAATACACGGTGGGCATACTGGACGGCGAAGCCTTGCCAGTGATAAGGCTGGAGACGCCGAACACGTTTTACGACTTTGACGCCAAGTATCGCGCCAATACCACGCAATATCACTGCCCTTGCGGCTTGAGCGCGGAGCGCGAACGGGCTTTGCAGGCTTTGGCCTTGCTGGCCTGCAACGGCGTGGGGGTCAAGGGCTGGGCCAGGGTCGACGTGTTTATCGACGATAACGACCAGTCGCAGTTGATTGAAGTCAATACCGTGCCCGGCATGACCGACCACAGTCTGGTTCCGATGGCGGCAAAAGCGGCGGGTGTCGATTTCGACGAGCTGGTGTGGCGAATTCTGGAAACCAGCGTGGCGGGTCAAGGTGACGCGGCTTAAATTCATCGTCATAGCCATGCTGCTGGTTGGCGGCGGCTGGTGGGCTTGGCGGGAGATCATTAGCCAGGGTGAAAACAGCAAGCCTATCCGCTACGTGAAGATTGAAGGCGCGTTTCAGTACATCGGCAAGGACAGGCTGAAACAGGTGCTGACGCCACAGATGAAGCGAGGTTATTACCATGCCGACATGGACGCCATTCATCGTGCCATCAAGGCGTTGCCGCTGGTGGATAAGGTTGATGTCAAGCGGGTATGGCCGGATGCTGTGGCTATCAAGATTACCGAGCAAAAGCCTATCGTGCGCTGGGGTAGAAATGCCTTGCTGAATAAACAGGGAGAGGTGTTGATACCGGACAACATCGACGATTTTAAGAATTTGCCGCTGATTACCGGCCCGGAAGGCCAGGAAAAGAAGCTGCTGGAAATCATGAAGGGCGTCTACATCGTTTTGAAGGATAAATCGATGCAACTGGCCGAGTTTCATGTCAACGAGCGGCGCGCCTGGCGTATCAAGCTGGCCAGCGGACTGGAGATGCAATTGGGCAGGAAAGCGCCCTTGGAAAACATGCAGCGCTTTTTGAAAACCATGGATTTATTGGGTACGGAACGGGTGGCCTTGATGGCGAGCGTTGATACCCGTTATCCCAACGGCTTTGCGGTCACCTGGAAACCCGAAACGCCGGAAATCGACTGGAAAGCAATCGCGGACGGCGACAAAGATATAGATGGTAGTGTTGCCCCAAGTGCGGACAACCCAGAAAAGAGAACCTGATTTAAACGCTTATAGAGCAAAAAAATGGCCAAGAAGACAGATCGTAATTTATTAGTGGGGCTGGACATCGGCACGTCGAAGGTGGCGGCCATTGTCGGCGAATACCGGGGCGGCGATGAGATCGAGGTGATCGGCATCGGCACCGCGCCTTCCAAGGGTCTGAAAAAAGGCATCGTCGTTAATCTGGAATCGACCGTGCATTCCATTCAGCGAGCGATCGAAGAGGCCGAGCTGATGGCCGGTTGCCAGATCAAATCGGTGTTTGCAGGGATCGCCGGCAGCCATATCAAGAGCCTGAATTCGCACGGCATCGTAGCGATCAAGGACAAGGAAGTCACTCAGCACGACATCGACCGGGTGATCGATTCGGCGCGGGCCGTGGCGATCCCGGCCGACCAGAAAATCCTGCATATCTTGCCGCAGGAGTTCGTGATCGATCAGCAGGAAGGTATCAAGGAGCCGATCGGCATGTCCGGCATACGTCTGGAAGCCAAGGTCCACATGGTCACCAGCAGCGTCAGCGCCGAACAGAATATCGTCAAATGCATACGCAAATGCGGGCTGGACGTGGACGACATCGTGCTGGAACAACTGGCTTCTTGTTCGGCGGTGCTGACCGACGACGAGAAGGACCTGGGCGTGTGCCTGATCGACATCGGCGGCGGCACCACGGATCTGGCGATCTTTTCGGAAGGCGCGATCAAGCATACCGCAGTGATTCCGATCGCCGGTGACCAGGTGACCAACGACATCGCCGTTGCACTCAGGACGCCGACCAAGAATGCCGAAGACATCAAGCGCAAATATGCTTGCGCGCTGACGCAGCTGGCCGATCCGCAACAGACCATAGACGTGCCCAGCATCGGCGATCGCGAACCGCGCAAGATTTCCGCCCAGAATCTGGCGGAAATTGTCGAGCCGCGTTACGAGGAATTGATGTTGTTGGTTCAGGCGGAATTAAGGCGTAGCGGTTATGAAGATTTGATTGCGGCCGGGATGGTGATTACCGGCGGTAGTTCGCAAGTACGCGGACTGGTGGAACTGGCGGAGGAAATATTCCATATGCCGGTGCGCATGGGGACGCCGCTGCATGTGTCGGGATTGACCGATGTGGCGCAAAACCCGATTTATTCGACGGCTGTCGGATTGTTGTTATACGGCAAGGATCATCACGGTAGGGCGTTGGGATTGAATGATGGCGGATCGGATCTGTTGTCAAAAATCAAAAGTTGGTTTCAAGGTAATTTTTAATTTGTGTGTGTGGAGGGTGTCAAAATGAAATATGAACTAATGGATAACAGTGGCAATGCGGTTATCAAAGTGATTGGCGTTGGCGGTGGTGGCGGCAATGCCGTCAATCACATGGTTAATGGCGGCATTGATGGCGTGCAATTTATTTGCGCCAACACCGATGCTCAGGCTCTGCGGCAAATGAGCGTCGACACCATCGTGCAATTGGGTGTCGAACTGACCAAGGGCCTGGGCGCGGGTACTCGTCCGGAAGTGGGCAGAGCGGCGGCGGAAGAAAATCGCGAACGTATTCGGGAAGTGATCGAAGGCGCCGACATGGTGTTTTTGACCGCTGGCATGGGCGGCGGTACCGGCACCGGAGCGATTTCGGTATTTGCCGAAGTCGCCAAGGAAATGGGCGTGTTGACCGTGGCCGTGGTTTCAAAGCCGTTTGATTTTGAAGGTGCCAAGAAAAAAGCGGTCGCCGATAACGGTTTGCGCGAGCTGGAAAAACTGGTCGATTCCCTGATCATTATCCCTAACCAAAAATTGTTGCCAACTCTGGGCAACAACCGTTCATTGGTCGATTCGTTCCGCGTCGCCAACGACGTGCTGCTGGATGCGGTACAGGGCATCACCGAGCTGATTACTCACCCAGGCTTGATGAACGTCGACTTTGCCGACGTCAGAACCGTGATGTCCAACATGGGCAGCGCGATCATGGGTAGCGGCGTGGCCAGCGGTGAAAACCGCGCACGTCTGGCGGCCGAGAAAGCCATCGCTTGTCCCTTGCTGGAAGACATCAACCTGCAAGGCGCGCGCGGCATCCTGGTTAACGTCACTTCCAACGGCGATCTGGGCCTGAACGAGTTCGACGAAATCGGCAGCATCATGCACAACTTCGCGTCCGACGATGCCGACATCAAGATCGGCATGGCGGTCAATCCGACGATGGGCAATGAAGTCAAGGTCACCGTGGTCGCTACCGGCATGGGCGAAAAGATCAAAGCCAATGCACCGATCAAACTGGTGCAAAAAGTCGCGGCCGGTGAAGTCAATTACGATCAACTGGAAAAACCGACCGTGATTCGCCAGCAAAGACAGGAGTCGATCCGCGAAACTCGCTTTGGTGCGCAGCCTAGAAACGACGTCGATCTGGAGTATCTCGACGTGCCGGCTTTCTTGAGGCGCCAGGCCGACTAAGACCTTTTCAGGCCAAGTTTGGGGGAAGCTATCGCTTAATCTGTGATAGACTCCCCCGCCTTGTTTTTCCTATTTGTCGGTATTTCATGATTAAACAGCGTACCCTAAAAAACACCATTCGCGCCACCGGCGTCGGTTTACACACCGGCGATAAGGTCTATTTGACCCTGCACCCTTCCGAGGCGAATACCGGCATCCGTTTCCGTCGCGTCGATCTGGAAACGCCGGTGATGATAGAAGCCCGCCCTGAAAATGTCGGGGAAACCAAGTTGTCGACCACCCTGGTACGCGACGGTGTAAAAGTTTCCACGGTCGAACATTTATTGTCGGCGTTGGCGGGACTGGGGATTGATAATGCCATCGTCGATGTCAGCGCTGCGGAAGTGCCTATCATGGACGGCAGCGCGGGGCCTTTCGTGTTTTTGCTGCAATCGGCCGGCGTGGTCGAGCAGGATGCGCCCAAGCAATACATCCGCATCAAACACTCAATAAGAGTCGAGGACGGCGATAAGTGGGCGGCATTCGAGCCGTTCGATGGCTTCAAGGTCACTTTCACCATCGATTTCGAACATCCGGCATTTTCCGAGCACCTTAAAACAGCGGTGATGGATTTTTCGTCCACAACCTTCGTCAAGGAAGTAAGCCGTGCCCGCACCTTCGGCTTCATGAAAGACATTGAATTCCTTAGGGAAAACAATCTGGCCTTGGGCGGAAGCCTGGATAATGCGATCGTGGTCGATGAAGACAAGGTGCTTAACGAAGATGGCCTGCGTTATGCCGATGAATTCGTCAAGCATAAAATCCTCGATGCGATCGGCGACCTGTACTTGCTCGGCCATAGCCTGATCGGCGAATACCAGGGTTTCAAGTCAGGACACGCACTTAACAACAAGCTGTTGCTGACCTTGTTGAACGACAAGGATGCTTGGGAAATGGTGTCGTTCGACGATGTCGAGGATGCGCCGATTTCCTTCATGCGCTCGGCTCAGACCCCGATTCCCGCTGCCCGATAAATCCTACTCGGCGGTTATAAAACAAGCTTGATCCTACGAAAGGATCTAGGCCGTGTTTTTTAGCCGCTTCTCCAGCGTTCCTGCTAGCCTAGCCAAGGCTCGCTTCAGAACGTCGCCATTCTCGTCGTCTTTGAACTGATTACGGATCATCTCGATATTTTCCGCGGACGGTAAGCGCGCGGTTTTTGGCGATGTTTGTTGACTGAGTTGCGGGCCTATTCTAACCTGTAGGCTGATAATGTTTTTCTGTCCAGATTCTGCTATTTTGTTTAGTATGCTGGCATGATAAAAACGGATTTGCGACGCCCAGCTAGCCGCTTCGGTGTAAATCAGCAAGCGGTTGCCGGAGCTTACGCAATGTTGGACATGCTCTCCGATTTCAGTGGGCAGTGCTTTCCTGACGATGGCTAGCAAAGCCTTTTGCTCGGTGATGATCTCCAGGCATACCGCCAATTGCCGGGCATCAAAGTCCAAGGCCGATTTAAAAACAGATTTTTTTGAGTTACCCATGTAAATCCAAAGTCACTAGCAACCGGCGGCAAAACGATGAAAAATTTTATTCAGACAGTGCTTGCAGAGGCAGACTACCAACCGGTCAGGCTGTTACAGATATTGAGAGCGGTTCAATCCTATTATCAGTATATTCCACCAGAGGCCATCGATTATCTGGCGGAGGGGCTTAAAATTCCGCGAAGCCATATCATCGCGGTCGCGGAATTCTACAGCTTTTTTCATTTAACGCCACAAGGTCGCTATGAGATCCTGATCAGTGATTCGATTACCGACCGGATTCTGGGCAAGGACAGCTTGATGGACTATCTGTCCACGGTTCTTAAAGTGCCGGTCGGACAGGTACGCAGCGACGGTCTGGTGAGCCTCAACAACACCTCTTGTACCGGTATCTGCGATCAAGGACCGGCGGGATTGGTGAACGGCTATCCCTTGACTCGGCTGGACCGACCCAAAGCCGATGAAATTGCCACGCTGATCGATCAGGAAAAACCTCTGGCGGAATGGCCCGCTTACTTGTTTGCGGTCGCCGATAATATTCGGAAAGCCGGATTATTATTGGAACAGCCCATTGCCAACGGTGCGGGATTAAGCGCCGGTTTTGCTCGAGGAATACAAGCTACTCTAGGCGAAATCGATCGTTCGGGCCTGCGTGGCCGCGGCGGTGCTGGTTTTAAGACTGCGATGAAATGGAAGTTTTGTGCCGAGGAAAAAAGCGACAAACATTATGTAGTCTGCAATGCCGACGAAGGCGAGCCCGGCACATTCAAGGATAGGGTATTGCTGAACAGCTATGCCGATCAGGTGTTCGAAGGCATGACCTTGTGCGGAGCCATCATCGGGGCCGAACAGGGCTTTTTGTATTTGCGCGGCGAATATCTATATCTCAAGGACAAATTGCAGGCTATCTTGCAGCTACGCCGCGATACCGGTTTGCTGGGCAAAAACATCCTCAATCAAGGCCTGAATTTCGACATCGAGATCTGCCTGGGTGCCGGAGCTTATATTTGCGGTGAAGAATCCGCTCTGATCGAGTCGCTGGAAGGCAAGCCCGGCATACCTCGAAACCGCCCTCCCTATCCCGTCACTCAGGGGTACTTGAATAAACCGACTGTCGTCAACAACGTCGAAACCTTTCTCGCCGCCACGGCGATTGTCGTCAACGGTGGTGAATGGTTTGCCAAGGTTGGCACGGACAAATCAGCTGGTAGCAAGATTTTGAGCATCAGCGGCGACTGTGCGTTGCCGGGAATTTACGAATACCCGTTCGGCACTCCGATCAGCCTGATTTTGCATGACTGCGGCGCCGAGGATGTGTTGGGTGTACAAGTGGGTGGCCCTTCCGGAACCTTCATTTCCAATCAGGAACTGGACCGAAAACTGGCATTCGAGGATCTGGCTACGGGCGGTTCGTTCATTGTATTCAACAAAAGCCGGAGCATTACCGGCATCGTGCAGAATTTCATGCATTTCTTTGCCCATGAGAGCTGCGGATTCTGTACGCCTTGCCGAGTAGGTACATCGCTGCTGAGCAATCAGCTGGACAAGATCGTCGACGGCCACGGTTCGGCCGGCGATGTGGTCGAACTGGAAGCCTTGTGCCAACTGGTGAAAAATCATAGCCATTGCGGCTTGGGGCAGACCGCGGCCAACCCGATTTTAACCACGTTGCAGCGATACCCGGATGCCTACGAAAGCCGATTGAAGGACATCAGTTACGAACCGGGCTTTGATTTGGATGGTGCGCTGGACGTGGCCCGTCGGATGGCGCATCGCGACGATGCCGCCGCCCACCTGACGCAAGTGGAGGATTGAGATGAGCAAAACCATCAACATAGACGGACAGAACATTCCGTTCAGCGAGGGGCAGACCATTATCGAGGCCGCCACGGCGGCCGGTGTGTACATCCCGCATCTTTGCCACAAACCCGGCTATACGCCGCATGGCAGTTGCAAGTTATGCACGGTCAACGTCAATGGCCGTAATTGTTCGGCCTGCACCTTCCCCGCCGCGGAAGGTCAGACCGTGATCAATAATAGCGAAGAGCTGAGGCATGACCGGATGCGAATCACGCAAATGCTGTTCGTGGAGGGCAATCATTTGTGTCCTTCCTGCGAAAAATCGGGCAATTGCCAGTTGCAGGGCGTGGCCTATCATTTGAACATGCTCGACAATCACTTCCCGCATTTTTACCCGCTTCGGGAAGTGGACGCCTCGCACCCGGATATTTTGATCGACCACAACCGTTGCATTTTCTGCACCTTGTGCGTACGCGCCAGCCGGGAAAAAGACGGCAAGAGTGTGTTCGATATCAGTGGCCGTGGCATCCATAAGCACCTGATCATTAATTCGCCCAGCGGAAAGTTGAAAGACACCAACATCGACGTCAATGACTGCGCCGCTCATGTTTGTCCGACCGGGGCGATTTTGATCAAACGCACCGGCTATCAGGTGCCGATAGGTCAGCGGATTTACGATCACCATCAAATCAGCGAAGTGGCTCTGAATGAGGAGGGCGGCGCGGGTTCCCTACCCGCTGCCGCACTTCCTCCGTCCTTGGAGGTCGCCGGTCAAGGTTCCCTACCCGCCGCCGCACTTACCCCATCCCTGGAGGGCGCCGGTCATGGCAAATAAAATCAGAGTCGCAACCACCTCGCTGGCCGGCTGTTTCGGCTGCCACATGTCGTTTCTTGATCTCGACGAGCGGCTGCTGGCCTTGGCCGAAGTCGCCGAATTCGATCGTTCGCCAATCACCGACATCGAGCATTGCGGTCCTTGCGACATCGGGCTGATCGAGGGCGGTGTCTGTAATTCCGAAAACGTTCACGTGCTGCGCGAGTTCCGCAAGAACTGCAAGATTCTGGTCGCTGTCGGCGCCTGCGCCATCAACGGCGGTCTGCCGGCCTTGCGCAATCCTATTTCGCTGGAAGACTGTCTGCTGGAAGCCTATCGCGACGGCATTGGCGTGGAAAACGCGCAAATTCCCAGCGATCCGGAATTGCCGTTGTTGCTCGACAAGGTGCATCCTATCCACGAAGTCGTCAAGATCGATTACTTCCTGCCAGGTTGTCCGCCGTCCGCCGACGTGTTCTGGGCATTTCTGACCGCTTTATTGGAAGGCCGTGATCCGACCTTACCCTACGAACTGGTTCATTACGATTAGTCAGACTGGGCAAGGGCCTGGGCAGACTTGAATTAATGCCGGCATTGGTGGGCGGTGCCCACCCTACAAGCACAAGAGAGACTCATCATGTACGAACATCTTGAAACCGCCGATCCAAATTTAACCTCGGTTGCCAACCTGAAGCGCGTGGTGGTCGATCCCGTTTCCCGCGTCGAAGGCCACGGCAAGGTCACGCTGTTACTGGATGAAAACAACAAGGTCCAACAGGCGCGGCTGCACATCGTCGAATTTCGTGGCTTCGAAAAATTCATTCAGGGCCGCCCCTATTGGGAGCTGCCGGTGCTGGTGCAGCGCTTGTGCGGCATCTGCCCCGTCAGCCATCATCTGGCGGCCGCCAAAGCCATCGACCAGCTGGTCGGTATCGATCCCGCCAATCTGCCGCCGGCCGCCGATAAATTGCGACGCCTGCTTCATTTCGGCCAAGTGCTGCAATCCCACGCCTTGCACTTCTTCCATCTTTCCAGCCCGGATTTGTTGTTCGGCTTCGAAAGCGAAATCGGAAAACGCAATATCATCGCCGTGCTGGGCGAATATCCCGAACTAGGCTTGCAAGGCGTCAAGCTGCGTAAGTACGGCCAGGAGGTGATACGCATGGTATCCGGCAAGCGCGTGCATGGTACCGGAGCGATTGCCGGCGGCATGAACAAGGCCTTGAACAAGGAAGAACGCGATTATCTGCTGCAGGACATCGATCAGATGATCGCCTGGGCCGATGCCTCGGTGGCTTTGATCAAGAAAGTCCACACCTCCAATCTGCCCTTTTACGACGATTTTGCGACCATCCGCAGCAACTATCTGGGCCTGGTCAAGCCCAACGGCGCGCTGGAGCTGTATCACGGCGGGATACGCGCCAAGAACGAGCGCGGCGAGACTCTGGTGGATCATTTCGATTATTGCCATTACAACGACATCATCCACGAAGAAGTGCGTTCGTGGAGCTATATGAAATTCCCTTATCTGACTTCGCTGGGGACAGCCATGGGTTGGTACCGGGTAGGGCCATTGGCTAGGGTCAACAACTGCGATTTCATCGATACCCCGTTGGCGGAAGCCGCGCGAGCGGAGTTCAAGGCGCATGGCGGCGAGACCATGGTGCACAGCACGCTGGCCTACCACTGGGCTAGGCTGATCGAGATGCTGCATTGCGCCGAAAGCATCAAAACTCTGCTACATGATCCCGACATCATGAGTGCCGATCTTGTCGCCAAGGGCGAGAAACGTTACGAAGGCATAGGCGTGATCGAGGCGCCGCGCGGTACCTTGTTCCATCATTACCAGGTCGATGAAAACGACATCGTCACCAAGGCCAATCTGATCGTCTCCACCACCAGCAACAACATGGGCATGAACGAATCGGTTCGGCAAGTGGCCGCGGAATACCTGTCGGGTCAGGAACTGACCGAACCCTTGCTCAACAATCTGGAAGTGGCTATTCGTGCTTACGACCCGTGTCTGTCCTGCGCCACCCACGCGGTCGGTAAAATGCCGCTGCAACTGGAGTTGTTGGATGCGGAAGGCAAATTGGTCGATCAGCTGGTTCGGCACAGTAGCGGCGAGTTCGTGCACGGTATCTGATGACCAAGCCGATACTGGTATTAGGCTACGGTAATCCCAGCCGTGGCGACGATGCGCTGGGACCATTGCTGCTGGATTTTGTCGATCGGCAGTTCGACTTGGCCCGCATCGATTTGTTGACCGATTTTCAACTTCAGATCGAATACGCACTGGATTTGCAAGGCCGCGAGCTGGTGCTATTCGTCGATGCCTCGGTAGCCTGCTCCGAGGCCTTCGATTTTGCCGAACTCCAGCCCGCCAGGGACAACAGCTATACCAGCCACGCGATGAGTCCCGCAGCGGTGCTACAGGTTTACCAGTCCATTACCGGGCAGTTTCCTCCACCCAGTTTTTTGCTCAGCATTCAAGGTTTAAGTTTTGAACTGGGCGCTGGTTTAAGCGACGAGGCGGCCGACAACCTTCAGCAGGCTTGCCAGTTTGCCGGGCGATTGCTGAGTCATTCGGCCGCCGATGCCTGGCGGCAAGCACTCAGCCAAAAGCACACTGTTATCTGCTGAATTCGATTTTTCGCCATTTACCGGTATCATTCCTCCAAATGCCGCTTCACAGCTATCGGCCTGACGCGCTTCAGGCGATAGACGGATGGGTTTACAATAATTCTAAGAAAGACTCTCCAGGAGATTAACGATGAAACCTTCATTGCACGTCGCAGTCTTGCTGCTTGCGTTGGCTTGTCCACAGACTCATGCCGCCGAATTGACGCGCGCCCAGGTCGAGCAAATGCTGGCAAAAGCCGACAAACAGCACCCCGCCGATCTGAGACGCAAGGACCTGACTGAGCTCGATTTGTCCAATCTGGATTTCAGGAATGCCGATCTGTGGGGCGCCGATCTGAGACGAGCCGATCTCAGCAAAAGCAATCTGCAAGGTTTGACGCTGGATTTAACCGTGATGACCAATATCAAGCTCAACGCCGCCAACCTGTCTAACACCAGCATTTTCGGCGTCAGCCTGATGCATGCCGACCTCAGTAACGCCGACATGAGTGGCAGCCGGGTGGTGGCGATCATGGACGGCGCCAATTTAAGCCATGCCAACCTGAGCAATGTGCAATGGGCGGCGGATATGAAAAATCAATCGATGGGCTTGATGCGCGCCAGCCTTAAAGGCGCCAATCTGACCGGCGCCAACCTCAGCAACGCCCAACTAGGCCGAGCCATGCTTAAGCACGCCAAGTTGAACAATGCCAATCTGCGGAATGCCGATCTTTACTCTGCCGACATGGATGGCGCCAATCTGACCGGCGCTAACTTGACTAACGCCAACTTCTCGCAAGCCAAATTGCACGACGCGATTTTTACCGAGGCCGTTACTACCGGCGCCAATTTTGATGGCGCGAAAAACCTGCCCGATTCAGTCAAGCCAGCCCCTTCCAAATAATCGAGACCATTCCATGCAAATCCCCAAGCAATTACTGCAACGCAAATCCGTCGAAGCCTTGACCGATGTTCAACACGGCTTGAAGCAAACTCTGACGGCCAAGGATTTGACCATCCTCGGCATTGGCGCGGTAATCGGCGCGGGGATATTCGTGTTGACCGGTATCGCCGCCGCCAAATACGCTGGCCCGGCGATCGTGCTGTCCTTCATTCTGGCGGGTATCGCCTGCGGACTGGCTGCCATGTGCTATAGCGAACTTGCTTCGATGATTCCGGTTTCAGGCAGCGCTTACAGCTACGCCTATGCGACGATGGGTGAGCTGATGGCCTGGATTATAGGTTGGGATTTGGTGCTGGAATATGCCCTGGCCAGCAGTACCGTAGCGATAGGCTGGGCCGGTTATCTCACCAGCTTTCTGGATAACTTCGGCGTGCATTTACCGACCTATCTCACCACGGCCTATCTGGCCAATCCCGAGGCGGGCTTCATCAACCTTCCGGCGGTGGCGATCATTCTATTGCTGACCGGCTTACTGGTGATCGGCATCCGCCAGTCGGCGATATTCAATGCCGTGATGGTGCTGATCAAACTATCGGTGATCGTAGTGTTTATCGTCGCCGGTGCCGGCCATATCGAAACCGAAAACTGGTCCAACTTCACGCCTTTCGGCTTCGGTGGGGTGTTGACCGGCGCCGGGGTAATCTTCTTCGCCTATATCGGTTTCGACGCGGTTTCCACCGCCGCGCAGGAAGCGATTAACCCGCAAAAAGACGTGCCGATCGGTATCATCGCCTCGCTGGCGGTTTGCACCTTGCTGTACATTCTGGTGGCCGGCGTACTGACCGGCATCATTTCCTATACCCAATTGAATGTCGCCGCGCCGATCGCGCTGGCGGTCGATCACGTCGGCATGAGCTGGCTGTCGCCCATCATCAAGATTGCCGCCATCGCCGGATTGACTTCCGTGATGCTGGTGCTGCTGATGGGCCAGAGCCGGATTTTCTTCT
>Ga0316622_100001773_pt1 | contig 14426 bp, 11 predicted proteins | sample OWC_Aug_OW2_C1_D_FD_207646 | JGI IMG/M metagenome (GOLD analysis project Ga0316622, IMG submission 207646) | Wetland soil microbial communities from Old Woman Creek delta, Ohio, United States - OWC_Aug_OW2_C1_D5_C | ecosystem: Environmental > Terrestrial > Soil > Wetlands | place: USA: Ohio... | reverse complement strand
CGGCGGCGTAGGCGCCGATGATGTTGGCGTCGACCTTCTTGTCACCGGTCGAGACGGCGAAGAGGGTATCCCCGTCGAAGAGCGTATGCGCCGGACGGACTGCCCGCGCCACGCCGTCCTGCGCCATCTGCGCCACTTTGTTGGCCTCATCTTTGGTCAGGTCGGCGTTGGTGGCTACGACGCCGATGACCGTGTTCCCCTGCGAGGCGAAACGCAGGGCGGTCTTGCCGACGAAGCCCCGCATGACCGCCAGCGTGTCGGCGAAGGGTCCTTCTCCGCCCAGGCGCACAGGACCGAGCTTGGCCGGACGCGCCCCGGCCAGGATGCGTCCGCTCGCCGGGTCGACGACGTCGCCCAGCGCGTTGACCGCCATCAGCGCCCCCACCACGCATCCCCCGCCGAGATCGATGGCAGCCGTTCCGATCCCGGACTTCATCGCGCCGCCCATCCCCAGGATCTTGCCAACGCTGGCGCCCATACCCGCGCCGGCGTTCCCTTCCTCCGGTCGCTCGCTCGTGGCTGCGGCGCAGGCACGGTAGCCCATCTCGGCATCCGGGCGCACCTTGGCGCTGCCCAGGCCCAGGTCGAAGAGGATCGCCGCCGGGACGATCGGCACGCGCGCCACCTGGGCGTCGAAGCCAATGCCGCGTTCCTCCAGGTGGCGCACCACGCCGGTGGCAGCCTCCAGACCGAAGGCCGAGCCGCCGGCCAGCAGGATGGCATGGGCCTTCTGTACCAGGTGCATCGGCCTCAGCAAATCGGTCTCGCGCGTCCCGGGCGCACCGCCGCGCTGGTCGACGCCGCCCACGGCGCCGCCCTCGCACAGCACAACCGTGCAACCGGTCAGCGCTTCGGCATCCTGCGCCTGCCCGACACGGATGCCAGGCACGTCCGTGATGGCATTCGTCAGCGGCATGATCGGCCTCCTACCGGATTCCACTGTCCAGGGTTACATCGAGGCGCGTCCAGGTGCCCGCGAGGACCGAGAACGGATAGCCGGCCGAGGCCGGGAACGGACCCCCATCGGGGGGCTCCGCCTGCAGCAGGTAGTCACCCGCTTGAAGGGCGATCCGGTACGAGCCGTCATCGGCGGCCAAGGCACGCGCCACGATCTTCCCTGAGGCCAGCACGACTGTGAGCTTGGCCGGATAGGGTGCGTCGGGACACTCCTGCCCAACCTGGACGACCGGACACATCGGGCCCATCGTCACGGTCCCCTCGACGCCCGTGTCCGGCGGCGGCCCCCCGCCTCCGCACGCGGTGAGCACACTGGCCAGCACGATGGCCGCCAGCCATACGCCGGCCCCGGACCTTTGGACCCTCGCAGACACACCCATCGTGTCAGCCCGCCTTGTAGCCGAAGCGCCGGATCATCGCCTGGCGCTCTGCGACGTCCTTGTCCGTCTCGATGCCTCGGGGGCTTTCACCGTCGATGACGCCCAGGATCCCGCGCCCCTGATCGGTCTGCGCCAGGATAACCTCCACTGGATTGGCGGTGGCACAGAAGATGTGGCAGACCTCGGGCACCGCCTTGACGGCGTTGAGCACGTTGATCGGGAAGGCGTTCCCAAGAAGGATCAGGAAGGAATGCCCGGCGGCGAGCGCCATGGCGTTCTTCGTCGCCAGCTCGACCAACTCCGGGGCTGTTCCAGAGTGCCGCACCAGGCACGGGCCGGAGGCCTCACAGAAGGCCAGCCCGAACTGGATGCCTGGGACCGCGCCCACCAGCGCCTCGTGTAGATCCTCGACCGTCTTGATGAAGTGCGCCTGACCCAGGATAACGTTGACCGCCTCCGGCTTCTCGAGAGCCACGGTCAGCAGCTGCATGTCCTCACCTCCTGCCCCCATGGTGGACCCTACCGATTCTAGCCTACCGTGACCGAATCACCGGCCCCCGCAAGCCTGCGGGGGCCGGTCATCTGCGGAGGGCAAGTCTCGAATGCCGTCCCTAGGGGCGAGGTGGAGCATGGAAGCGCACGGTCATCGTTTCGGCATTCCACGTCGACTGGTAGCTCACCACCTCGAAGTAGGTCGGCCCAGGCCGGAGCGCAATCGGCTCGCCATCTGACCCAAACAGGCGCAACTCCCCCTTGCGCGTCGACCAGGTGATGTCGTATTGGCGGCCGTCACGGAAGAGCAGCCCCTTGCGGCCCTCGACGTACAACGTCTCGACCTCGACGATCGTGGCCGTGCTGTTCACGAAACGGTGCTGGGCGAAGAGAACCACGACGTTGGGAAAACCAAGCGGCTCGCCGGTCAGATGGTCGATCGAGGGATAGAACTCCCCGCTCGCATCCGCCTTGTCCCTCGATTGCAGGTAGGTGAGGCGTTGCGGGTCGTAGTCCCAGCGGACGCGGTTCAGGTCGTTGTAGATCACCTGGAAGGTCGGGGCCTCGCGGCCGCCGACGGGGGGCACCGGGTCGAAGGTCAGGCCGGCATACTCAGCCGGATCGGCATTGCAGGGCACCAGTCCCTGCAGTTTGGTGAGGTCCAGCCCGGCGCTGTTGATGTTGGATGGATCGGAGCCGAACACGTTTTGCCGGTTGGAGAGCTGCTCCGCTACCTCGGATGACGCTCCGGCGGTGATCAGCACCGCGCCGGGGAAGAGGGTCTTGATGTCCTCGTAGGCAAGTCGGCCGGAGCGGATCGGGCCAATGGAGAAGCCCGGCGTGGTCTCGGCCATCCGGTTGGCCAGGATGTCTGCCAGGTTCTGGATGTAGTCTCCGTAGAAGCCCACCAGATTGCGCGTCATGCCGTCATGGTCGTAGATCTCGAAGACGAAGGCCGCCAGGGGCAGCCCGGCCTGCTTCTCCCGGGCGCTGACTGGGAAGAGCGAGATGGCCACCATCAGGGGCTTGCACGTCAGCACCGACGGATCGTCGACCGGCAGCCCGGTGAGCGGGTTGACGCCCGGAACGAGATCCGGTCCGATAGCCTGGGAGGCCGGGGTGGATGACGGTAGAGGCTCCACAACCGGCGCCTGAGGGAGCGGCAGGCTAGCCGCAGGCAGGGTCGTCGCCGTGGCAGCCGGCGGGGCAACCGCAGGGGCCTCCGGCGGAGCTGCGACGGCCACCACGGGGCGCAGGTTGCATCCCGACAGCGCCCCCAGCGCGGCGATCGAGCCCAGCGCAAGCAGGCCACTCACCCCGGACCTTCTACCCACCATGGCACACCTCCGGCCTTCACCTCAGTCTGGCGATAGTCTAGGAGGTCCGAGAGGGCGAGCCAATCCCACCTTCGGTCCACTGCTCCTCCGTGGATCCGGACCCATGGGATTGCCTTGTCCTTGGAGACGCAGGGGCGGGTCGGAAACCCGCCCCTGCGAGGGCTTCTGGCCACCGTGGGCCCATTAGGGGGATGGCGCGCACGTCCTAGCCCAGCAGTTCCTCCAGACGGTCAACGTAGCGACTGAGGACGTCGAAGGTCTCATCGATGGGGCCGGGCTGAGAGAGGTCGACGCCGGCCCGGCGCAGCGCGTCCAACGGGTACAGGGACGATCCGGCCTTGAGGAAGCCGAGATAGTCCTCGACGGCGTTCGGCTCCTGGCGCAGGATGCGGCCCGCCAGTGCGTGCGCGCCCGAGATGCCGGTGGCGTAGGCGTAGACGTAGTAGTCGGAGAACAGGTGACCGAAAGCGGACCAGGTCATCCCCACCCGCCGGCGGTCAAATGCCACCTCCGCGCCGTAGCCTTCACCGAACAGATCCGCCATCAGCTCGATCATCCCCGTGGCCATCAGGCCCTCGTTGCGCTCCACCCGCTGGTGGAGCTCCAGCTCGAAGCGCGCCAGCGTCGGCATGATGAAGAAGTAGCGGTAGAAGTTCGACATGGCCTCCTGCAGAATGGCGATCTGGGAGGCGCGGTCGGTGCGCGTCGCCAGCAGGTGGGCCCGCACCATGGCCTGGTGGAAATTGGAGGCAACCTCCGCCGCGAACAACGAGTGCTCCGAGTAGATGAAGGGCTGGTGTCTCCAGGTCAGCAGGGAGTGCATCGAGTGCCCCAGCTCGTGCGCCAGCGTGCTCAGGCTGGTCATCCCGTCGTTGTAGCTCATGCAGATGAAGGGGAAGGTTCCGTAGCAGCCCCAGGAGAACGCGCCGCGGCGCTTGCCCTGATTGGGGTAGACGTCGACCCACCGGTCCTTCATACAGCCCCGGCGCAGGTCGGCGACGTACTCAGCGCCCATGGGGGCCAGGCCCTCACAGATCCAGTCCACGGCCTGCCGGTAGGGGACCTTCGGGGACCGGGCAAGCAGCGGCGCCCACATGTCGTAGGGCGCCAGCTTCCGCACGCCCAGCACCCGGCGCCGCAGCCGGAAGTAGCGATGCCAGGTCGGCAGGTTCTTACGGAAGGTGTCGATCAGGTTGTGGAAAACCCCGACCGGCATGTTGTACTCAAACAGCGAGGCGGCCAGGGAGGACTCGTGCTTCCGCACGCGGGCGCGAAAGACCGACTGGCGGATCGAGGTCGCCAGGTTGCTGGCCAGCGTGTTGCGGTACTCGAGATGCCGGTCGAAGTAGTTCTCCCAGGCAGACTGGCGCGCCTGACGGTCAGGGCTGACCAGGATCCGGTCCAGCGTTCCCTGAGTGACCTCGATCCGCCGCCCTCGCCCATCCTGAGCCGGCGCAAAACGGAAGTCGGCATTGGTCATCGTGCTGGCCGTCGTCGACGGCCCGTCAAAGGGGTCGGCCAGCATCCCCAGCACTTCCTCCACTTCGGCCGAGCGCACGTGCGCCTGCCTGTGGAACAGGTCGCTGATGAAATGCGCGTAGGGCGCCAGCCCGGGCTCGTCCTTCATCCACCGCGAGAGAGTCGTCTCGCCGATCGCCAGCAGCGCCGGCGGCACGAACGAGACGGCGGCGGCAACCTGGGCCTGCGTGCTCTGCGCCCGGGCGGACATGGCCGCCGCCTCGGGATCGGTGGTGTCGACGCTGTACAGGAACCCGGCGTAAAGCTGCACCCGCGCCACGCGCGCCTGCACGTCTTCTACGGCCTTCATTCCGGCAAGCAAATGCGCAGCGTCGCGGCCGAACGTGACCCGCAGCGCGGCGATCTGCGGCAGACGGCCGAGAATGTCGTTCACCTCCGCCTCCCAGTCTGCAGGGCGGGAGAAGACGCTCGCGGCGTTCCAGGTGTAGCGGGCGTCAACTTTGCTGCGGGGCGGGATTCTGGCCGGCACGGTATTGTCTCCCTTCAGAATCAGAGTGCAGATCCGGAGCAGATGCCCGTCGTACTCAGCCGATCCTGGAGAGGATGGCTTCGAACTGCCGCAGGCTGGCCGGGCTGTGGCCGGCGAAGTGGTTGTTGAAGTAGCCGTAGACCTCGAGGCCGTCATCGAGGAACTGCCGCACGCGCTCCCCCCAGGAGGTCAGCTCCGGCGTGCGGTCGATCTGGATGCGATCGAAGTGCTCGATGTCGCTGCGCCGCCCCAGCCAGCGGATGACGGTGAAGGACGCCGTGATCCAGGACATCTTGGGCATGTAGTACAGGTCCTGCAGCACCAGCGCCGCACCGTGGCCCGAGAGCATCTCGCCCAGGTCGGGCTTGAGCCAGCCTCGGTTGCGGACTTCGACGGCGTAGCGCGGGCCTCTCGGCAACCGGCCCAGGAAGTCATCCAGTCGCGGCGCCAGGTCCGGGGTGAAATCGTAGGCGAACTGCAGCGTCAGCACACCCAGCTTGTCGTCGAGCTGCTGCATCGTGTGCACAAATCTCTCAGCCTCGGCCTGCGCTCCCTCGAGCTTGCGGTCGTGGGTGATCGACTTCGGGAACTTGGCCGAGAAACGGAACCCGCTCGGTGTGCGCTCGCGCCAGCCTGCCACCACCGAGGCGCGCGGGGTGGCGTAGAAGGTCGAGTCGATCTCCACGGTGGGGAAGTGCTGCGCGTAGGCTTCCAGGTAGCCTGACTTGGGCGTGCCCGCGGGATAGAACGGCCCGACCCACTCGTCAAAGGCAAAGCCCTGGGTTCCCAGCCAAAGCTCGCCGCGGGATCCGGCCATGGCCTTGCGCCTCAGCTCGCCTTGCTCAGCAATTCGACAACGCGATCGAGCACAACTTCGGCCACGGCCGCCTTCGATAGGAGCGGGAGTTCCTGTGGCGCGCCGTCCTGGCCAATGAGCGTCACGCGGTTGGTGTCCACGCCGAAGCCGGCGCCCTGCGCCGTGATGTCATTGGCCACGATCAGCGCAAGGCCCTTGGCGAGGCGTTTGGCGCCGGCATTGGCGATCAGGTCCCGGCTCTCGGCCGCGAATCCGACGACGACGGACGGGCGGCCGCTCGTTCGCTTGACCTCGCCCACTGCGCGCAGGATGTCCTCCGTCGGCTCGAGCTTGAGCGTCAGCTCGCCGCTGCCGCGCTTGATCTTGTCACGCGAGGCCGTCGCCGGGCGGAAGTCGGCCACGGCCGCCGCCATGATCAGCGCGTCGGCCTTGGCGGCCTCGGCCAGCGTCGCCTGCTCCATGGCAGAGGCGGTTTCCGCCTCGATCAAGCGGGCGCCCAACGGCGGCGTCAGGGATGTCGGCCCACTGATGAGCGTCACGGCCGCCCCGCGATCGAGCGCCGCCTGTGCCAGGGCATAGCCCTGCTTGCCGGAAGAGCGGTTGGCGATCACGCGCACCGGATCGAGCGGCTCCTGCGTACCGCCGGCGGTGACGACGATCGTACGGCCGCGCAGCGACCCGCCGGCGCCGAGCGCCAGCCGGATGTGACCCATCAGCTCCGCCGGCTCGAGCATCCGCCCGCGGCCAACCAGCCCGGAGGCCATGCGACCCTCACCCGGCCCGGCAACAATGGCGCCCCGCGCCTGGAGCGTGCGCAGGTTCTCCTGCGTGGCGGGGTGCTCGAACATGCCGGCATCCATGGCCGGGGCCAGCAGCAACGGACAACCTACGGCCAGCGCCGTCAGCGCCAGCAGGTTGTCGGCCCGGCCATGGGCCAGGCGGGCCAGCGTCGTCGCCGTCACCGGCGCGATGACGAGCAGGTCGGCTGCCCGACCCAACTCGACGTGCAGGACATGAGCCTCGGGCCCCCACAGGTCGGCGTCCGTCCACGCCCGGCGGCCGGTGACGGACTGGAACGTGAGCGGCGAGACGAAGCGCGTGGCCGCCTCGGTCAGGAGCACGTCCACCTGAGATCCTGCCTGAGTCAGCTTGGAAGCCAGGTCGGCGGCCTTGTAGGCGGCGATCGAGCCGCACACGCCGAGCAGCAGGCGGCGGCCGCCAAAGATCGGCGAAGGCTCAGGATGGTCGCTCATGATCTTCCCTTCCCTCGCGGTGCAGGGCAGAATCGGCCGGTAGGCTCGACCTTCGGCGGGGATCCTGGTCCGGGTTGCCCCGCGGGGTCTCTCTGCGCTGAACGTAGCGCGCCGTGCGCTCAAGGAAGCCGACCAGGATGCCGATGCCGAGCAGGATGTAGACGATGGTGAAGGCCTTTGAGAGGCCGGTCGACGGGGAAAGGTCTCCCAGACCGACCGTCGTCAGGGTCGTGACGCTGAAGTAGAGCGAGTCGAGCCAGCTCCAACGTTCCGCGGCTCGGTAGAAGACCGTCCCGGCCAGCAGCACCAGGGCGACCAGCGTGACCAGCGTCCGATACTCGGGGTCCTGCAGGCCAGCGCGGACGGCCCGCACGAAGGCCCGCAGCGTCAACAGCATGGAGATCACGCCATCACCTCACGTCCGATCGCTCGCATGCAGGGCCATTATCGCACGCCTTGCGAGCGGCGCCTCCCGCCCGGCCCGGCCCCTCGGCGGTGTATACTTCCACACCCCAGACCGGAATCGATCTCCTGCAGGAGACCCGCCCGTGACCGCATCCGTCGAGACCTTCGTTCGTGAGACCGTCGAGGCCGTGCGCCCGATCGACAAGGCCTACCAGTTGGCCGAATGGGAGGCGGCGGTCAGCGGCACGCCCGAAGCCAACCAGCGCAACCAGGAGGCGCAGGCAGCCTGGATGCGATTCTGGGCCGACCGCCCGCGCTACCTGCACGCCAAAGAGCTCTACGATGCCCGCGCCGCCGCCGACCCGCTCCTCGCCCGCCAGCTCAAGCTGGTCTACCTGACCGCCGCCCGCAACCAGCAGGACGATGCCACCATCGACGAGCTGACGCGCCTCGAGGCCGACGTGCGCGGCAAATACATCAACTTCCGCGGCCGTGTCGGCGGCAGGCCACTCAACGATAACGAGCTGGAGGCCATCCTGCGCAAGAGCAAGAACTCGGCCGAGGTGTCCGAGGCGTGGGAGGCGAGCAAGCAGGTGGGCGTCGAGGTGGCAGAGAGCATCCGCCAGCTGGCGCGCGTGCGCAACCGGGCCGCCCGATCGCAGGGCTTCCGCGACCACTTCCAGCGCGCCCTGGCGCTGGACGAGATCGACGAGAACGAGCTCCTTAGCCTGTTCGCAGACCTGGAGGCCGCCACGCGCCAGCCCCACGCGGCGCTGATGGAGCGCATCAACGGGCTGCGTTCGGCGCACTTCGGCATCGCCCGAAGCGGCCTGCGTCCCTGGCACTATGGTGACCGCTTCTTCCAGGAGGTCCCGCCCCTGGGGGACGTCGACATGGACGGGCTGTTTGAGGGCAAGGACCTGGTGGCGCTGGCCACCGCCACCTACGACTGCCTGGGCATGGAGGTGCGCGACATCCTCGCCCGCTCCGACCTGTACGCCCGCCCCGGCAAGAACCAGCACGCCTTCTGCATCCACATCGACCGCGAAGGCGACATTCGCACGCTCAACAACCTTGTGCCCAACTTGCGCTGGGCGCAGACAATCATGCACGAGCTCGGGCACGGCGTCTACGACAAGTACATCGACCGCCAACTCCCGTGGTTGTTGCGTACCCCGCCGCACATTCTCTCGACCGAGGCAATTGCCGCACTGATGGAGTCTATGGTATCCGAACCAGCCTGGCTTTCGGGCTTCCTGGGCGTGCCCCGGGGGAAGGCTGCACGCGTGGCCGAAGCGTCTCGGGAGGTCGAGCGCATCGGCAATCTGATCTTCACCCGCTGGTGTTTGGTAATGACCTACTTCGAGCTGGCGATGTACGCCGATCCCGAGCGCGACCTGGACACGCTGTGGTGGGACCTGGTCGAGCGCTATCAGATGGTGCGCCGGCCGGAAGGCCGCAGGCAGCCGGACTGGGCGGCCAAGATCCACATCGCGCTCAACCCTGTCTACTACCAGAACTACGAACTCGGCCGGCTTGTGGCCGCGCAGTTCCGTGACCGCGTTGTGCGCACCGCCGGGGGCATCGTGGGCCAGAAGAAGGCCGGCCGCTGGCTGATGGAGCGCGTCTTCAGGCCCGGGGCACGGGAGGACTGGAGCGGGCACGTGAAGACCGCCACCGGCGAGCCGTTGAATCCCAAGTACTTCGTGCGCTCCCTGTCCTGAGGCAGGCGTTCAGGCGGTTCGAGGTCTTCAGGGGGCGCCGCGGCGCCCCCTGTCACATGCGTACAAGTTCGCCCACTCCTGGAGGTCGAAGATGCCCGAGGCGGTCACCCTGCGCGTGGCTGAGCCGTCGGATGCGGGCGCCGTTGCGTCGCTGATCGCCGCCCTGGCCTCCGATTTGAGCGAGCCGAGCACCGCCTCGGGGTCCTATGTTGCCGACGTCCTGCGGGAACGAAGGCGCCAGGTGCTGCTGGCGGAACGCGGCGCCGCTGTGCTCGGCATGCTCAGCCTCTCGTTCCATGCCAGCCTCTACCACGGCGCGGAGGCGTGCTGGGTCGACGAGCTGGTCGTGACGCCGGAGGCCCGCAACCAGGGTGTGGGTGCGAAGCTGCTCGAGCAGGCGATCCAGATGGCCCGCGCCCGGACGTGCACCGAGGTTACCCTGAGCGTCATGGAGGCCAACACGGATGCCCGCCGCTTCTACGAGCGGCACGGCTTCGAAGTTACCGCCGTCCTGATGGAACGCCACTTCCAGCCCGGGTGAGCTCGCCGCGGCGCGACCGCCGCGCCCGGCCCGCAGGGGCTGTCAGCCGCGACGTGCCAAAGGCGAGCCGCTGCGCGTGGCCACGATCTCGGCCAGGACGGCCAGGGCGATCTCGGCCGGTGCCCGGCCACCCAGGTTGAGGCCGATCGGCGCTCGCAGCCGCGCCAGGTCCGCCTCCTTCACTCCCGCTTCCACCAGGCGCATCCGGCGCTGCCGGTTGGTCTCGGCGCTGCCCAGAGCGCCAACATAGAAGGCCGGGCTGCGCAGCGCGAAGATCAGGGCGGGGTCATCGACCTTGGGGTCGTGTGAGACGGCGGTGACGGCAGTCGAGGGTGTCAGGCCGATGGCAGTCAGCGCCTCGGCCGGCCACTCGGCGACGACGCGGTCAGCCATCGGGAAGCGCTCCGGAGCGCCGAAGGCCCGCCGCGGGTCCACCACGATCACGCGAAATCCCAGCGTCTTCGCCAGTCGCGCCAGTTCGATGCCGATGTGCACGCCGCCCACGATGACCAGCGTCGGCGGTGGCAGTTCCAGGTCGTAGAAGACCTCGACCGACTCCCCGTGCAGCGCGTGCATGCACGTGCCGGGCAGGCCGCCGCTCAGCAGCCGGTCAGCCTCCGCTCCGGCGATTTCCCACAACCCGGACGGGAGTGAGCCCGACGGCTCGGCGTCCCACGGGAACACCGCCTGCTCCCAGGCGGGCACATCTCCGCGGCGCAGCAGCACGGCCCGAACCACGGGGCGTTCCTCGCGCAGCGCCTGGACGAGCACCTCGTACACGGAGGGCTTGCCGGCGGCGGCTGCCCGCCAGGAAGCCAGCGGCTCGACCAGCAGGTCGATCTGACCTCCGCAGGCCAGCCCGACTTCCCAGGCCTGATCGTCGCTGACGCCGTAGTGCAGCTGCTTCGGCTTGCCGCTCTTGAGGACCTGCAGGGCTTCCTGGGCCACGGCCGACTCGACGCACCCGCCGCTGACCGATCCGGCCATGGCGCCGTCGCTGCAGACGGCCATCTTCGACCCCACCGCACGCGGCGAGGAGCCCCAGGTCTTTGTGATGGTAGCGATGGCAATGGCCTTGCCCTCGCCCATCCAGCGTTCGACGTCCGGCAGGATGTCGCGCATGGTGACCTCGCCTTCCGGAGGACGTCCTGATCGGCGCCCTCGCCCCCGCCTCCCCCAACACGAAGGATTCTACTCTCGCCCGCCGCGCCCACTCGCGGCATGCGGTCGGTTGAATCAGACCGACCTGACAGGTGGTGAAGCGACCTCTCAGGTCGGTTGGATCCTTGCCCGGCGACACGCGGCTAGGCTTCCCGCGCCGCCTCCAGGTCCGCCGCCAGCCGCCCCAGGCGCGAGGCGCGCTCGGCCACGAACCGCTCGATGCCCTTGAGCAGCCAGTCCGGCGACAGGTGCGCCTCTTCCAGCACCTCATCCACCGTGCCGCCCGTCCGCCAGCGGTCGTCCCAGTCGGACGTCAGGGCGTACTCGCCCGCCAGCGGGTTGAAGCTCCAGTCCTGCATCGAAGCCCGCGACTGGGTCGAGATGAAGGTCGAGTCGACCCGGTCCACCGCGCTGAGGACCTTCAGGCGGTAGGCCTCCGGCTGCAGGGCGAAGAGCTCGGGACACGCGCCGCACACGATCTTCACGTTCAGCCCGCGCCCCTCGAGCTCGGGCAGGAGCTTGACGATCCCGGCCATGGCGCTGGTGCCCTGGACGATGACCGCCCCGCCCCGCGGCTTGCCGGGGGTGTAGTCGCGCACCACGTAGGCGCCCTTGGCCGCCTCGAAGTGCGACGGGATGCCCAGCTTGGCACGGTCCGGGATGGTGATCGGCGGGCGCGTCAGGTGCAGAACCACCAGCGGCACTGGGCTGGCAAAGGCCGCCCCCAACAGCACCGGCACCTCGTTGTACTCCCATGGGTGCAGGTTCAGCACCTGGCCACGCGGGAAGAGCTGCATCACCGCCGGCTCGAAGATGCCGAAGTGCGTCCGGCTGTCGTCGGCTGTCTCCGGCCCCGAATGCCCGGCCACGTACATCAGCTTGCCCACCTTCAGCTCGCAGTCCTGCGCCAGCTGGCTGAACAGACGCATCATGCCGTACTTCAGGTACGAGAACGATCCATACGTGGAGCAGGCGCCCCAGAACCCATCGAACTCCTTCTCAGGGTCCTTGGACATGTTCACGGTGGCCATGGCCGCCAGAATGCCGACGTTGGCGAACTCGGTGATCTCCTGCGGCAGCAGCACGCCTTCCTGCGTCCCGTAGCGCTCGTACCAGCCATAACCCTTGAAGTCGCCGTAGCCGGCGGCGAAGCCGCTGATGTTGGTCGAGTCCGCCAGGTCGGCCGAGGCGGCGATGAACAGCGGCCGGCCGTACTCCTTCGCCCCGTAGGCGTTGATCCACGCGCCCCACTTGGACAGCGCCGCCCGGTTGGCGATCGAGGTCCCCGGCTTGGCGTACAGGTCCTCCGGGTAGCGGGTGAAGTCGAACAGCCGCTCATCCTTCCACGGCACACCCTTCGTTTGCAGCCGGAAGCCCGGGATCTCCTCCGGCACGCTCTCACCCAGCGACACCAGCCGGTCGGCCAGATAGTCCACCAGCGCCTGGTCCTGGTGCAGCACCTCGATGACGGCCTTGAGGTTGGCCTCGAACTCCGCCTGCACACCCTCGGCATCTGCCGGCGCCGCCCCGCCGAAGTTGGCAAACTTCGCCCCGTACGTCTCCACGAACGCCTTCTTCGACTCCCAGAACAGCTCGCTGTTCATCTTGTGCGGCGCGCCGTGCGACGGGTTGTCGTACTTCAGGTAGCCGCGCCCCTTGCGCGTCTTCACCCACGCCATGCTCGGCGCATGCGTCGGGTTGTCCCCGTAGACCATGGAGACCATCGCCTGCGTCACCGGTCCCCATTCGCTCCCGAACTCGGCGCCGAAGACGCGCCAGCCGTGCGGCGCAAACCAGTCCTCCGGCGTGCCGTGCACCACGGTGCTCACCGGGTGGTCATCGATGCCGTAGTCGTTCCAGTCGATCACGAAGTACAGGTTGTCCAGCGCCAGGCCCCAGGCCGAGTTCATCGTCTCGTGCGCCGCCCCCGGCGTCAGCCCGGCCTCGCCCTCGAAGCCGAAGACCTTCACGCCCTCCGCCCCGGCGCGCTTGAGCGCCAGCGCCACGCCGGCCGCCGCCGGCGCCCCGTGCCCCGACGGCCCGGTGTTGAACTTGAGAAAGAGCGTCTTGCCTTCCATCTCGGCGTGACCGGAGAGCCCGCCCCGATGCCGGAAGCGCAGCAGGTCCTCCCAGACCAGCGCCCGTTCCTCCGCCTTCGGCACCAGGTAGCGCTTGTCCTTCGTCTGGTCGTACTTCACCCGCAGCGCTTCATTGAACAGGGCCAGCGTGGTGTAGATCAGCGGGATGGTGTGCCCGCCCACCAGGACGAACTTGTCCCCGAAGCGCTTCTCCGGATGGCGGATGTCCCAGCGCATCACCCCGCTCAACAGCGTCACCAGCAGCGCGTGGACCTTCGAGCGCGATCCGCCCGGGTGCCCCGACTGTCGGTAGTTGAGCGTGATGTCCAGCAGCTGGTCGACCAGGTCCTTGGTCTTCTCCCAGTGCTCGAAATGGCCGGTCAGTTCCTTGTATCTCTGCGCAAGTCGCTCTTCTGCGGCGCGATCCATACGGTTCTCCTCATTCGCCTGCCCGGAGCCCGGGCGGCCTTGGTTCCTCTTGGGTGCGGCGCCGCGGCTCAGGCCAGCGCCCAGGCTTCTGCCCACACGCGCTTCGTTCCGGCGATCACCTGCTCCGGCGTCTCCTTCTCCGATTGAGGCTTGACCTCAAAGCCCACCCACGGCTTCTCCTTCTTGCCCTCCGCCAGATACCCAACCTTGAACAGCGCCCGGATGAACACCGCCAGCTCATCCACGTCGTTGCAGCCGCCCGGCCAGCCGAAGCGCGGGTGCAGATCGCCGTAGCCCGGCTTGCCCTCGTCGCGCACGCCGTTGCCGACGTGGATGTGCACCAGGTGCGGCTTGACCAGCTTGAGCGCTTTCTCCGACTCCTCAAAGAGCAGCGGCTGGTGGCTCAGGTCGTACATCAACCCGAAGTCCGGATGGTCCTTGCGCACTTCCGCAGCGAACTCGGCGGCGAAGTCGCTCGGGCCGATGAGTGCCTTCTTGTCGATGGCCCGGTCGAAGGTCTCGCACGTGATGCCGATCCCTCTATCCTTTCCGTAGGCGCAAAGTTCCTTCGTCGACTGGATAAGCGCCTTCAGCGCCGCCGGCCGGTCCTTGTCCCCTGGGTCCTTGCCGCTCAAGAAGGCGAGTCTCTTGGCGCCCACCTCAGCCGCCTCGTCGATGCCGGCCTTCAGCGCCGTCACGGCCGCCTTCCGTTCGGCCTCGTCCAGGCTGTTGGGATTGAGCTTGCCGCGCAGCACCAGCGGCTGCCCGCCATAGCCGACCTTGATATGCGCCGCCTCGATCACGTCGCGCGTCTTCTGGCGCTCGGCGGGATCGTTGATGTGCG
>Ga0316622_100001772_pt1 | contig 14432 bp, 10 predicted proteins | sample OWC_Aug_OW2_C1_D_FD_207646 | JGI IMG/M metagenome (GOLD analysis project Ga0316622, IMG submission 207646) | Wetland soil microbial communities from Old Woman Creek delta, Ohio, United States - OWC_Aug_OW2_C1_D5_C | ecosystem: Environmental > Terrestrial > Soil > Wetlands | place: USA: Ohio... | reverse complement strand
GCACGTCGACGTCGCCTTCGAGTACAACGACGGCTACGTCGAGTCGATCTTCTCCTTTGCCAACACCATCAACACCCACGAAGGCGGCACCCACCTCTCTGGCTTCAAGGCCGCCTTGACCCGCACGCTCGGCGAGTACGCGCGGAAGTCCGGCGCGCTGAAAGAGGACATGGAGATGACCGGCGAAGACACCCGCGAAGGCCTGACCGCGGTGGTGTCGGTCAAGATTTCGGACCCGCAGTTTGAAGGCCAGACCAAGACCAAGCTCGGCAACGGCGAGGCCAAGAGTGTGGTCGAAACCGCGGTGAACGAGAAGCTGGCCCGCTACTTTGAAGAGAACCCGCGCTACGCGAACCGGATCGTCGAAAAGGTGCTGACCGCGGCCAAGGCACGGATGGCGGCACGCAAGGCGCGCGAGTTGACGCGCCGGCGCTCGCTCCTCGAATCGGACAGCCTGCCTGGGAAACTGGCCGACTGCTCATCCGAGGACCCCGCCGACTCGGAACTATACATCGTCGAGGGCGACTCGGCCGGCGGCTCGGCCAAGCAGGGACGCGACCGAACCTACCAGGCGGTGCTGCCGCTGCGGGGCAAGATCTTGAACGTCGAGAAGTCGAACCTGAACAAGGTGCTGTCGAACAACGAGATTCGCACCCTGATATCGGCGGTCGGCGCGGGCATCGGTGAGGAAGACTTCGACGCGCTGAAGGCGCGGTACCACAAGATCGTCATCATGACCGACGCCGACGTTGACGGCTCGCACATCCGCATCCTGCTCCTGACCTTCTTCTACCGGTTCATGCAGCCCTTGATCGAGGCGGGCTACGTCTACATCGCCCAGCCGCCGCTCTACAAAGTGAAACAGGGCAAGACCGAGCAGTACCTGTACAGCGACGACGAACTCGCCGCCGTGAGCGCCAAGAACAAAGGCACCCAGTTCGACATCCAGCGCTACAAGGGCCTCGGCGAGATGAACCCGGAACAGCTCTGGGAAACGACCATGAACCCGGACAAGCGCACCCTCAAGCGGGTCGCGATGGAAGACGCCACCGAAGCCGACGCGGTCTTCCGCACCCTGATGGGCGACGAAGTCGAACCCCGGCGCCTCTTCATCGAGAAAAACGCCACCGCGGTCGAGAACCTCGACGTCTAGCCCGGCCTGCACTGCCGGCTGGCCTCGCCCCTGCCCCTCCTCTTGCCCGCCAGGCTGCCGGCCTCCATGCCAGCGCACCTGGCACTGGCACTACCCTGACCGATGGTCGACCGGCTGCGCGGCCGGCTTGCACAACCTCTGCCCATCCGCCTGCCCGGCCGACTTGAACTGACCCTGCCCGACCCTCTCCAGCCGAAGATGCCAGAGTCCGTGCCCGACGCTCTGCTCACCCGAGTCACCCGGGCAGTCACTCCCCCCGGCACCGACCGCACTTGGCGCAACACCGCAAGTACCGCCAACACGTCAGTTACGGAATCGGGCGAAAACAGCACGACAAATCACGAGTTCCAGACGACATAACTATGTGAGGGCAACTGATGGCAGGAGTTGTTCCTGACCGGCTGCTCCTCGAACGCGGAAGCACTAACCCGATGAAAGGCGGAATCATGTCAGTACAATCGAATCAGCGGATAACTAACTGGGCCGACAAGTTCAGAACCGACCGGGTCAAGGCCAAGCTCGACGACAAGCGTCAGCAGATGCTCGAACGCTATGCCGATGTCACGGCCCGGCTCTGCACGATGGAAATCTCGGTGAAACAGCTCTTGGACTTTGCCGGGGTCTCAACTATCCTGTATGTCCCCTATCTCAACTATGGCCGGCAGCTCTTCAAGCTCTCGCGCCAGCGTGACATCTCGGGCAACTCCTTTGCCCTCGCCGCGCAGGTGCTCCTCGACACGTGGGTCCATCGCGGCCTCGACCCTGAAGTGCTCGACCTCATCCGCACCCAGGTCTTCGACACCCACGCGCCGTGAGACAGAAGCGGGGACGAGGTCTGCCTCGTCCCCGCTGATAGCTGTCTTGCTCTGCGAGCCCTGTAGTGTGGTCGGCAGCAATCACAACGCGTGTCTGGACGGCGCTTGTCCGGGTTTCAGTGTGTCCTGAATGTATTCCACCGGCCGGCGCCGCCTCAGTCGGTCAGATAGACAGCCCCGACGTCGAACGCCTGCTCCACCGTCCCGAACACTCTGCCGTTCGGGTAGAAGCACGGTTCGTAGCGCTCATGGCTGTACGTATAGAACGCCATGCCCCACTGGTTCTCGTCGAAGTGGCGCAACCTGACCAGATGCACCGGCGTGTTCCGCATTCGCTCGGCGAACTCTGCTGGAGTCTCGCCGGTGAGAGCGGCCACCCCTTCGCTGCCCGGTGCCGGCTCCTGATAGGCATCAATATAGCACATCGCACCATGGAACCTGACGTCAATCCTCCTGTACTTCCCGGCGTAGTGGGCCTGAGCGTGATTCAGGACGCGCAGCCTCACGGCGCTCTGCACGGACTCGGGAATTGGTCTGCTGCCGGTATGCGGATCCGGCTTCGCCTGTCCCTTTGGCATGTTAGTTCTCCTCTCCGAAGTACTGATTCAGCAGCGACTGGAACAGATGCTCGGCCTGGCGCAGGGCCTCGCTGGTGGCAGCCCGTGAGGTCTCGTGCAGCATGAGGGCATTCGCGAACGCCTTCTGTTGAGTGCGGATGGGACGGAAGAGCGAGACCTCCTCCAATCGACCCTTGGACACCATCCGTTTCATGGCCTCGGTGGCTTGTCGCTGCACCAGCGGTTTGGCCTTGAGCATCATGCCATAGAGGAACAGCGGCTCTACATCCTGATGAGGAGATAAGGAGCACAGCTGCTGATTGAAAGCGACTCGCCTGTCCGTCACAGCTACGTTCCCTATGGAAGCCAAGCTTCCGGCTATGCAGGTTACGAGAATCGCTCCTGGATCGACAAGAGCGCCGAGCGACGCACCCTTCGCGGAGAGCATCTCCGAAGCCCTTGTTGGGTGGAGAGCTCCTTGGACGATGTTGTCGGACTTGATCCACTCAACAGTACCCCCGTAGTTGTCGGCGTCCTCTCGCGGTGGTGTGTTGCCTATCTGAATTTCAGCCAACTCACACAACTGCGCTCTTGGAAGTCCCTGAGGGTTGGCCACGATGTCGCCGAACATGCGGAGGAAGAGGGCGGGGAGGTACTGGTCGGAGAGCTCGAGCGCGTAGCGGCGCATCCGCCGCAGCCGGTCGGCGTTGTCCAGCATCCCCGCAATCCGGCGCTGGGAAGGAAGTTCGGGCAGGTCTATCTGGATGTCAAGGAGGTCGTCTTTCCTGACGGTTGCCTGGTTGACCCAGCATATCGCAAGGCGCTCGAATTCGCGTCGTCGCCATTGACGGTATAGCCACCACGATACATAGCCGGGCTCGGCCTGCTTCCGATTGAGCCGCAGGCGGAGGAAATGGTTGCTGTAGGCAACAGGTTCACTGAATCCCGAGAAGAGCGCTGTCTTGCCCACCAGATCAGAGCTATTGGTGCAGTTGAACATGATGTCGCCCGGCTCCAGCCCATACCTGTCAAGGTCACCCGCCTCCGCAGGGACTCGCCGCCTGTCGGTCCAGTCGAGCGTTCCATCAACGGTGACATTGTTCATCCTGAGCTGAAGCAGGCCCTCGCTCTCGTCCGCACCGCAGGCAAAACCAGGCTCTGCGCTGATTACGATGTCGGCTAGCGACGTGCGGACCTGGGATGCCGAGTGTCTAGAACTGACGACGTCGCTCAAGCCTGCCCCGCTAGCTCATGCCGAACCTGGCTTGCCAGACTGCCACATCACCTCGTGGGACGGCAAGTACAAGAATCCGCCTTGGCCGCGTCATTGCCACGTATACCGTTCTCAGTTCGTCATTGTCGGCGATGCCGCTATTCAGTATTGTATGATAGGTCTGGCCGTTTGCAGCCTGGTGCTTGGCAATGAACAGCACCGCCAAGAACGTCTCTCCTTTGACCGAATGCACTGTTCCGAGTGTGTAGCCGCGGGTGCAAACTCTCTGTTGCGTGCCAAAGACATCGACGACGGTAAGCGCGGAGTAGACGTTCGGCTTGCGGTCCCTCTTCATCTGGAGTGCGAGACCTGGGATGTAGGAAGGAAGTACCTTGTTGGCAGCATCCAGCCAGTCTCGTAGTTTCAGGTCGGTTGTGAGGGGCAACGCAGCCATCAGTTGGGAGACCTTCGTCCGCCACTTCACCACACCGTAGCTCCTGATCTTCTCGCGCATTGTGACGGCATCGCCAGTGTCCTTCTTCATAACTGTCTCGTATACCGTCCGTTCTAGAAGTCGGTATCCGTCGGCGAACTGCCTCCGGTCAAATAGAAACCGGCTAAGAGTCACGTTTCGGCTTGTGCGGTCTCGGTCCTTCCAAGGGACCAAGGCGTCTTGCTGCTGACCGGCTCCGGTCAGATCCCTGACCAACTCGCGGCCCCTACACAGCACCGCTATTTCTGCAGGCGAAGTCACTCCATGCTGCTGACAGAGGGCAATGAACTTGTCGACTGTGACGGTGTAGTCCTCGCCGTCAATTGCCCAGACTTCAGGCCTGTACGGGTAGGAGGCATGATCCGGGTTTACAGCCTTTGGCGCTGAGGGTAGCGACGAAACCTCTGCGTAGAAGTCGCATACGTGCTGCGAACTGCGCCAACTCTCAGTCATGCGCCCTTCGTCCGCGCCAGCGTCAGTGCACTTCGAGACGAACACGCTGGGGCACGCGCGTCGCCATTCGTATATCGCCTGGTCTGGATCACCAACTAGGGCCATGTCCTGACAGCCACCTTCCACAAGCAGATCAAGGATGCGCATCTGTATGTCCGACGTATCCTGAGCTTCGTCAAGCATCACGCAGGGAAACCGGTACGCCAATGCGACCCGGACGACGGGGAAGTCCTGCAGTACGCGCATGGCGTAGTAGTTGGCGTCGGTCTGCGTGGCGAACCCCTGTTTGGCGAGTTGCGCCTTCTTGGAAGAACATACCCCGTGGTCGCCACGGCAGTTGTCGAAATGGCTCTTTGGACTTGTGCAAACCAATTCGCCACTCAAGCCATAGGTGAAGTCGTTTAGGACGCAGCCGCTCTGGTTACATTCTGCGCTCTGCCAGTACATCCAGAGTCCTATAGGTTCCCGGTCGTCGTGGGGTGGACCTATGAACTCTGGCCGCTTCGCGCAGGACATCACGAGGTGACCAAACGGCAGGAAGATGTATCTGTCCACGAAGCTGTCGATAGTGCCTATGAAGTGCGGGTACTGGACAGGTGTCGCTGCCGAGAAGTCCCGTCCTAGGGTTAGCTCGATCTCGTCCTTCGCGACGTTCGTGAAGGAGAGCGCAGCAATGCCCTGGTGAGCCGAAGTCCATGACCTTAGCTTTGCGGCAATGCGACCGGCTGTGGCTGCCGTCTTGCCGCTTCCCGGGCAAGCCCTCACTGAGAACGCACCCGTCCTGTTCACAAAGGCAGTCTGCTCGCGGGTAAGCTCAATCACGCGGTTCGACTCCATTCGCGACCCAATTCAGCGCCTTCTCGATGTAGGCCGGCACGCTGAACGCCGCTCGCGCAAGTGCGTCAGCATCCAGCTTGCGCGCCAGCGACTGAGCCAGACTAGCCTTATCTCGGTTGCTCGTGAGTTTCGCTATCAGCTCTTCGGCCGACGCGACTGCGGTCCTTTGGTGCAATTCAGCGTAGGTGGCGGCCAGTATGGAACCGTTGCCAGCTTCCCACAGCTCGTGCTCGAACGTCTTGCGCGCCGCAAGAACACGCAGTAGTCCTCCTTCTAGGGCCAACGTTGCCTTCGCTCGATCGGTGACATCGCCGGATAGGTGGCTATCGTCGTCAGTGACAATGGCGCAGCGAGTGGACAGTCTCTGGGATTCCAACTTTGCGTTGAACAGGTGCGCAAAAGGGGCGAATGCCGTACCCGCGACGCTCACGACTTCGATGCCCCTCTTGTCTAGGTTGAACGTTCTGCCTGCCAACAAGGGTAAGAGCAGCGCCTCGGATATGCCCTCAACGAGGATGACCCCGCGCGCGAAGAGCAGCTGTGACTTTGTGACGTCCAAGAACCTCTCCAGATACAGCCGGTCGTCTTCGACCAGCGGGCACTTGGAGATTGGCAGGGCCGCAATCGAGCCCCCGACAGCCTGAAGGACTGAGAGAGTGTCCAGCCGGGTCTTGGCCGAGACGGTCGGGGAGTGAGACGTCACCAGTATCTGTATGCCCTTGCCTGCGATCTCTTCCAGGAAGTTGAACAGCGTGTCCTGTAACTGAGGGTGCAGATGAGCTTCTGGTTCCTCGATCAGAAGGGCGACATAGGTTTCGGGCTCCGCGTTCTTCCGTTCCACGAGGTCGCCCAAGACAGTGGCAATGTATAGGAGGTTGTTGTAGCCCAAGCCATTCTGGTCTATTTCGAAAACCCGTGTTGGCGCGCTGCCGGCTGGCCGACGAAGCCGCATCTGCAGACTCTCGACGATGCGGCGGAACTCCAATGGGACGAAGGCAATCTCCACGTCGTGCTTCGAGTTCTCGAACGACACTTCGTCGAGGTGCGCCTTTATCTTGGTCTCCGCTTTCCTGCGAAGATTCACCCAATTATGGTCTTCGTCGAGCTTCTTCTGGAGGTCGCCAGCGTATTGAGTCTGTTTTGCCTGGTCTCTTTCCAGCTTCGTGAAGAGCTGCCCCAAACGGTTCCCACGGCTCGGGCTGAGGTCCCTCTCGGCATCGCGCAACGCCCCCAAGTAGACGTAGTAGAATAGTTGGAGAACCTCGGGCGCTATTGCCTGACCTTCTTTCTCGCCTCCCCAGGACCGAAATCTCCATCGTTCAACGCCTCCGCGGACCTCCCTGTTGTAGCGAAGATGGAGTTGCAGCTCAAGACCGGGCGTTGTAACGGCCAGCATCTCGATGAAGATGCCCTGCTCGACGGACGTCGGTTCCGCGAACGTAGCGTCGAGCTCAACAACATCAGCTCTCGCCCCAGACTCATCGCAGTAGAAGTCATCCATTGACAGCGAGATGTCACGCGTGAGCGAGCCGGTCGCCAAGACCAAGCGCAGGGCATCTGCCACGGACGTTTTTCCACAGTTGTTCTCTCCGATGAGGACATTCAGTCCGCGCCTGAACTCAACGGTCGTCTCTTTGATGCAGCGGAAGCCTTTGATGTGTAGCTTGCTCAGGTACATGCGAGACTACTGGATGGTGAACATCACTTCTCGCCTGAGAACAGAGCAATCAGCCCGACGATCCCTATGATCGTCAGCCACATCTTCCGCTGCTGGTCCTGCTGCTGCTCCATTTCCATACGCGCATGCTTCTGCTGCATCTGAAACGCGAGGAAGGCGTTCAGCTGGCTGATGGCGTTCTGAGGGTTCCCGCGGTCAAGCTCCACATACTCCTTGTCTACATCGAAACCCTTGACCTGTTCGCCCTTCTCCACGACGAACACGCGCGGAACGCCACAGGCCTTTGCGAAGCCGATCTCCTGATTCACGTACTGGGAATGAGCACCGCCGCGGGTCCAGAACGCCACGAAGTGGTCGCACGCTCGGATGGCCTGCTCAATCTTGGCTGGGAGTGACTTCCCAAGCTGCCAGTCGCGCTCGGCTATGTAGAACTGGACCCCGGCCAACTGAGCCTGTCTCGCGGCGCCATAGACTATGCCCAGGTCGTCTTGGCTCATGCTGTGACTGATGAAGACGCTATATGTCATCGGCGACTCCCTAGTTTCATGTCATTCTCCTGCGTCCCTGCTGCCGTTCGGTCCAGCGCCGCCCTCACCCCGTTCATGCCCTCAGGCCTGCCCGTCGCACGCGAACGGGTTTCTTGTGTGCGAACTGCGCATATTCTGTATCCAAAATGGCCTCATTTGTGCACACAGAAATCGCTTGACATGCCGAGGCTGGAGGGTAATCTCAATTTGGCATTGGTCCCTGCCTGACCGAATGCTGACGTGATGCGTCAGCGGCTTATGTAGGTCTGGTGGGGTCCGATGCTCTTTCTTCATCGTTTCTTGGTCAATTCCCCATCAAAGACGGAAGCTCTCGGCTGAAAGCACCAGTGGCGGTACGGCTGGTTCCAACGGCAGGCAGAGTCGCCACGCGCGCCGGTCGTGACCCCGATGTTGAACCCGGGCAGCAGGCGGCAGATTTCCCCGAGCATGCGGCGGTACAGTGCCTCCTTGGCCCGGGTGCGCCTGCCTCTCACGCGGCTCCCGGGCAACTTCTGTTTGTGCTTGTCATTCAGGCGAAAGGCCATTGACCCAAGGACTGTGTCCAGGCATTGCAGGAGCACGTGGTCGCGAGTGCGCACCTCAGTAATGTCCTGCCGGTCAAGTGTGATGCCCGACGTGGCGAAAGTACGCGTCGTCTGGAGGGCGTGGATGAAGCCCTTGAACATTTCGGTCTTCTCGCGCGTCTCGGGCAGACGGTCGAAGTAAAGGCGGAGCCTGACGCCTCCCGGCACCTGCGGCACGAATGCCAGTCCAAAGGCATGCTTTATGAACTGGTAGTACAGCTTGAAGTAACGCATCTCGTAGTCCTCGGGCGTCAGTCCCGTCGGCCGGTGTGCCTTCTGTCGGAACATGATCCTGACCTTCACGGCTCCAGCTGCCACCTCACGGAAGAAGGCGGTCATCAGGGCGACGTACTTCGGGAGATACTGCTCTGACACCTTCTCCCACTTCACGTCACCAAACAGGTGTTGCTCCTGCTTGACCTTGTCGAGGGCTGCATTGACGCGCATGTACTGAGATGCGCCGACAATCAGGCCACCGTAGAAGTTCGAGTAGAACTTCCCCTCGCGGTCCGACTCGTCGCAGAAGATGATGTATTCCCGCTCATGCGCCCCGTACGGGGCCGTCCGCTCCCGCACAGCGAAGCTCGCTGACCCGACGTTCCGCGTACGCGCCTTCGCGGGACGGCGATCGGCGCTGACTTTCATCTATCCTTCAGTGCCTTGCGGATGTTGGCTGCGACCTCGGACGCGCGGTCGTTGAGCGCGTCGAGGCGGTCGAGGGTGACTTCGGGCTTCTCGTAGTACGCGTCATCATGGTCCAACTGCCGGTAGCGGCTGGCGGTGAGTTCGTAGTTGTTGGCCTTCACTTGGTCTTTGGTAACCCAGAACTGGCGGGTGAGCTGGTCGGCCTCTTTCTGCAGAGGCCCAATTCTGGCCTCGAGCTCGGCCAGTTCTCCCTCTGCCTTCTCACGGGCGTCGCGAGCCTTGTCTCCGTCGTCCTGTGGGGCGACCACCTCTTCAAACCTGAGGCGGTGAATCGTCGCGTGGTGCTCAAGTCGGCTCTTCTTCAGCGGCGCGAGCTTCTTGCGGAGCTCGGCTAGGCGCGCGGACCGCTTCTGTGCGAAGTCCCGGTCCAGGCGCTTGTGCCAGCATTCGGTGATGTCCGGGATGTCGCTGTCGTCCGGCTCGGGCGTGCGTTTGTCGTCCAGGGAGAAGCCATCGTGCTCCATGTCGTAGAACCAGATGCGGTCGGTGGCTGCGCCCTTGGTGAAGAGCAGCACCGCAGTCGAGACGCCTGAGTAGGGCTTGAACACGCCTCCTGGCATGCTGACCACCGCGTCGAGCCGGTTCTCTTCGATGAGCTTGCGCCGAATCTCGACGTGGGCGTTGGAGGAGCCGAACAGGATGCCCTCGGGCACGATGACCGCTGCCCGTCCGCCATTGTCGAGCAGTCGCAGGAACAGGTGGAGGAAGAGAATCTCGGTCTTCTTGCACTTGGCCGGCAGGTCGTCGCCAACGTCGCCCGCGTCAATCGCGCCCTTGAATGGCGGGTTGGCGAGCACTACTTCGTACTGCTTCTCTTCCTTGAAGGCCTTGGAGAGCGAGTCAGTATAGAAGAACCGGGGCGACTCGATACCGTGGAGTATCATGTTCATGCAGCCGATGCGGAGCATGACCATACCCGAGTCGCTGTCGTAGCCGGTCAGGGCCTGGGTTGTGAGGAACTTGCGGTCCTTCACGGAGAGCCTGTCGCCGGCCCGGAACGTTGCGTGGCCTTCTCCGTCCCGGGCCAGTACTTCTTCGCTGGTCGCCTGTTCCATGATGTACCGATAGGCGTTAACCAGGAAGCCGCAGGTGCCTGCTGCCGGGTCGCAGATTCGCTCGTGGGCCTGGGGCGCAATCATGTCGACCATCATCTGGATGACGTGGCGAGGCGTGCGGAACTGGCCGTTCTTGCCCGCGATGCTCAGGTGGCCGAGCACGTACTCGTAGAGGTCGCCCTGGACGTCGTGGTTCTGCTCCGAGATGTGCATTTCGTCGATGGCCTTGCAGGCCTCGATCAGCACGCTGGGCTTCTTGATCTTGAACTCGGCGTCCTTCATGTAGTCGGCGAACGGGCCGCCCGAGTCGCCCAGTTCCTTCAGGAACGGGAAGACCTTGTCCTTCACCTGTTTGAGCGCAGCTTCGGCCGGGAGCTGGGTCCAGTGCGACCAGCGCAGCTCCTTGCCCAGAATGGGCCGGTACTTCTCGCCCAGCCGCTTGGCCCGGCGCTCGTTGTCCTCTTCCCGTTCGTCGAGCCGCTTGAGGAAGAGCAGGAAGCTAAGCTGCTCAATGGCGTCAGTCGGGTTGGGCAGACCGCCGGACCAGAGCTTGTCCCAAAGGGCATCAACCTGAGCGCGGAGTGTCGGGTCGGTAAGCATGCTGGCTACATTCTACGTCGCAAGCTTGCTGGTCAAAGCGAGGAGGTCTTTCACGTCCTGCGGCGAGAGCAGGCGGTCGACCGCGTTCCGGCCGAACGCGGCAAAGGCATCACCGTAGAGGTCGTCTTCGCTGAGACGCCGCTTCTGGACGAATACCGTCTGCACCGAGCGGAGGAATCGTATCTGGTCTCCGTTGTAGGCGTGGCCGGTGATATGGCGGTCAAAAGCCTGCCTGACCACGGCCGCATAGTCTGGGATGGCATCAACGTGCAGCAGGTGCCTGAGCAAGGCAAGGAAGCTCGAGGCCCGGATGCCGTAGGCTTTGCGGATGGTCTCCTCGGTGACGTGGAGGTCGCTCTGGCCGAGCTCACGGTTGAGCACCCGTTCCAGTTCGACCAATTGCTCCTCGGTAACGGGCTTGCCATCGCGGATGGCAAGCAGGACCGGGTGTTCCTCGACGATGGCGAGTACTCTGCTCTCAACCTGGCGGCGGTACTCCTCAACCAGCACCTGCTTGCCATCGGCAGATATGGTGATAAGCCCGCTGCTGGCGATGAAGTCGGGCAGGTCCAGGGCGACAAGGCTGGTCGGTCGCTCGCGCATGTTCCGCATGTGCGGCGCAAGCAGGCGGATGATGCCGGTAAGTTCCTGCGTGCCGGCCTCAAGCAGCCGCTGGGAAAGGCATATCTGCATGGCCGCCTTGGCCTCGGGGTTCTCGGCCACGTATGCCGGCAGACGGCTCACGTCTTCGGCAATCGACTGAGCCAGGGCCGGCGACGGCTTGCGGTTCAGGATGCCGAGCCTTAGTCGTTCGACCTTGTGGGTGAATGTCTCGCCAGCTACATCAACGTTGCCGGCGAACCGCAGGAGCGGGCCGACCATGTCGCGCAGGAAGGTCACCTTGTCCTTGGTCAGCAGTACCCAGAAGTCATCCTGCCATGCCTGTTCCACCTCGCTGTAGACCTTCTCCACGGGGAACGAGTCGAGCGGAATGCGACCGATCATCGCGCGGACGTCGATCAGCGCCTGCCTGTAGGTCGGCGAGTCAGGAGCAGGCAGGGCGGCCTCCAGCAGCTTCAGGCGCGTGTTGAACAAAGAGACGAGTATGGGCAGAGACTGCGGGGTCTGAGTGGTGGGCTCGCGCTGGAAGTCGTTCTGCCAGAAATCGAGAATCAGGAAGTCGGTCTTCTTGCCTTCGGGTAGCCGGTCACGGTATCGGCACGCCTCGTTGTTGCGCGTGCCCCGGCCGAGCATCTGCCAGAGCTTGATGCCGGAGAAGACCGGCTTCATAAAGACCAGGTTCACCACTTCCGGTACATCGATGCCGGTATCGAGCATGTCCACCGACACGGCGATGCGCGGACGGTCATTCTTTTTGAACTGGGTGATGAGTCCGTCGCCCCACGGCCCGTCGTGGACGCGCTCGACGTCGGAGTGAATCAGTTTGATCATCCCGACGTGCTGGGGGTACATCTCCTCGAATACGGCTCGGATCCGCTCCGCGTGCTTCTGGGTAATCGCGAAGATGATGGTCTTGCCCGGCGTCTGCCCGGACCGATCTTTGAGGCACTTGTCCATCACCTCGGACCATTGCTTGCGCAGGGTGTCGCGGTTGGTCACCAGCACCTCGATATCCGTGCCTTCGTAGTTCACCTCGTCCGGGTCGATGCCCTGCTCGATGAGCGCATTCCGGTCCTCCTCCGAGAGTTCGGCACCCTTGATACCCTTGCGCTGGAACCGAGTCTGTGCCTGGTGCAGGCTGAAGTCGACAAGGTGACCTTCGTCGACCGCCTCCTTGTAGCTGTACAGGAACGTCGGCACGTTCCCATCGCACTCGAACGTCTGGAAGGTATTGCGGTCGAGGAACGCGGCCGGCGTCGCGGTGAGGCCGACCATGCGGGCGTCGAAGTAATCGAAGAGGATCGAAAGCCGGTTGAAGATCGACCGGTGCGCCTCGTCAAACACGATCAGGTCGAAGAAGGCCGGGCTGAACTTCCGGTAGCAGATGTTCATGGTCTGTTCGGTGGCCACGAACAGGCGCTTGGATCTGTCCACACTGCTGGTGTAGATGCGGTCGCGTGGCTCGTTCGGCAGGTGGGCCTTGAACCCGTCCGTGAGAGCCTGCTCGACCAGGGCATCACGATCGGCGAGAAACAGGATGTTGCGAGCCTGATTGGTCCTGAGGAAAAGGTCAATGAGCGCCATCGTCGTACGCGTCTTGCCGGTGCCGGTGGCCATGACCAAGAGCGCCCGGCGTTTGCCCTGCGCGAAGCGCTCTATGACCCGCCGCACCGCCTGATGCTGGTAGGGCCGGTTGACGATGGCGGTGTTGATTTGCGTGTCGCTGAGCGGCAGGGCGTTGAGGCGCTGGAACAGCAGCCGCTTCAGGTCTTCACGCGTGAAGAAGCCGGCGACGAGGCGCGGGTGCGCGTGGCCGACATCCCAGAACCACGTCTTTCGACCATTGGACATGAACCCGTACGGAACGTAGCTCTGGTTGCGCGACACCTCGGCGATGTACTGACGAAGCTGTTCCTCGCCATCGCGGGCGTCGCGGGACGACTTCTTGGCCTCGACGATCGCGATGGCGCTGCCGGATTCGTCATAGAGGCAGTAGTCGGTGATACCCTGCCATGGCACCGGGTCGTAACCCTCGACCGGTATCTCAATGCCTGTCTGCGTGTGGTCAGACAGATTCCACCCCGCCGTCCGCAGCAGCGGGTCAATTAGGTTCGTGCGGGTCTGCGCTTCTGATTCGCTTGGCATAGCCATCGTTGGCTGAGGAGGCTAATATAGACCGCATGACCGGACAAGTCAAGCAGGCGTGGCTGGCGGTCTTTCTCTCTACGCGGCCACGGCGTCCACCGGCGCTTGACTCTGCCGGCTGCGCAAGGCCGGGCGCGGCACTGAGCCGGTCGGACGAGACGCGACCGCCCCGTTGCCGGGGCGGTCGAGTTCGATTGCTGCGTTCAGCTAGTTGGCGCCATAGCTGATGCCGGCTACGGCTTGTTTCCAGCCCGGATCTCGGTGAGGCGCTGTTCGAGTTGCCTGGCGTCGCCTTCCTTGCCGAGGTCTCGGCAGATGGCGGTGAGGTTCTCAAGTGTCTTGCCCATGTCCGGATGCCCGCGCCCCAAAGCACTCTCGGTAATAGCCAGAGCCCGCCTGACCAGCGGCTCTGCTTCGGCAGCTCTGTTCTGGCCGCGAAGAATATGAGCAAGGCTGTTCAGCGCCCTGGCAACATTGGGATGGTCAGGGCCAAACTTCCCCTGTACTATTTTGAGCGCTCGTCTGGCCAGCGGTTCCGCCTCCGCATGTCGGCCTTGTTTCCTTAATATGGTGGCCAGGTTATGCAGGCCCACGGCAACGTTGGGGTACTCGGGACATAACCCCCTTTCCGAGATGGCCAGCGCCCGTCTCTGGAGCGGCTCGGCTTCGGCATATCGCTCCTGGTACCTGAGTAGTTGAGCCAGATTGCTCAGACCTGTTGCCGTATACGGATGGTCCGGCGAAAACGCCTTCTCGTAGATCGCCAGCGCGCGTCTCTGGAGTGGCTCGGCTTCAGCATAGCGCCCCTGTTGCCCTAGTAGTTGAGCCAGGTCGTTCAGACCCGTGGCGGTGTTCGGATGGTCCGGCGAAAATGCCTTCTCGTAGATCGCCAGCGCACGTCGATACAGTGGCTCGGCTTCGGCGTACCGCGCCTGCCAGTGAAGCAGGACAGCCAGATCGGTCAGACTCACAGCCACTTTGGGATGGTCCGGACCC
>Ga0316622_100001770_pt1 | contig 14442 bp, 11 predicted proteins | sample OWC_Aug_OW2_C1_D_FD_207646 | JGI IMG/M metagenome (GOLD analysis project Ga0316622, IMG submission 207646) | Wetland soil microbial communities from Old Woman Creek delta, Ohio, United States - OWC_Aug_OW2_C1_D5_C | ecosystem: Environmental > Terrestrial > Soil > Wetlands | place: USA: Ohio... | reverse complement strand
ACGAGGTCCTCTTCCTTCATGCCGGCGTCGACCAGCCGCTTGATCTTCAGGCGGTCCGCCGCCGTAACCAGGATGGCGACGTCGACCTCCTTGTCCATTCCCCAGGCGAAGAGCAGCGCCGCGTCGACCACGACGAGGCCCTTGCGGTTACGGTCGATCTCCTTGCGCACCCGGTCGAGCAGGGATGGGTGGACAATCGCGTTCAGCTTGGCGAGGCTTGCCTTGCTGGCGAACGCGAGCTTCCCGAGCGCTCGGCGGTCGATGTTGCCGGATTTTGTCAGGATCCCGCGGCCGAAGGTCTTGACCAGGCGTCGGTACTCATCCGTGCCTTTCGCGATGATCGACCAGCCCATCTCGTCCGCGTCGATGACTTTCGCGCCGTAGCGCTTCAGTTCGCTGGCGACAGTCGACTTGCCGGAGCCCATGTTGCCGCCGATTCCCACGAGCAGCCGTTCCTGTGAGAGCTTTCTATCAAACATTGAGAGTCATCTCCCGCTTGTGGAACTCCGAATGCCGAACTTCGGAGTTCGAACCTTGGACTTCGGACTTTTCATCAAAGCACCTTCGCTTCATCACGCAGCAGCCGAGCCAGCTCCGGCACGACCTCTTCCGGCGAGCCCTCGAGCACTCGCCCCGGCTTCCGGCCCGGCGGCAGCCGGTCTTCGATGTACTTGATACGCCGGGTCAGCGTGGCCGGGTCGATGCCGAGTTCGGCCGCGCCCAGCACCGGGATCTCCTTCTTCTTGGCACCCATCATCCCCTTGAGGGTCGGGTAGCGCGGCTCGTACTTGCCCTTCTGGATAGTGACGAGACACGGCGTCGGGGCGTGGACGACCTCGGTCGCGCCCTCGATCTCGCGGTGCGCGACGAATCCGCCGGCCGCCGCGGCTTCGAGTTCGGCGACGACCGAAACGTGGGGGATTCCCAGGAAGTGGGCGATGGCCGGCGGCACCGCAGCCTGGTCGTCGTCCACCGCCTGCTTGCCGCAGAGGACCAGGTCGAATGGCTGGTGCTGAACAGCCCGGGCGAGCAGCCGCCCGGTGGCCAGGGCGTCGATACCGCCGAACTCCGGCGCAGTGAGTTGCAGGGCGTTGTCGGCGCCCATCGCGAGCGCGGTCCGCAGCGCGGTCTTCACCCGTTCCGGGCCGAGCGCGATGACGGTGATGGTCGCGGCCCCGACCTTCTCCTTGAGCCGCAGGGCGGTTTCCATCGCGTATTCATCGTACGGGTTGACGACCCACTCGATTTCGGTGGTGTCAACAAACCCGGTCTGGGTGTTGACCCGGATCTTGGTCTCGGTCGACGGGACCTGCTTGACGCAGACGGCTATGTTCACTGCCAGACTTTCACCAGCAGGCAGGCGTTGTGCCCGCCGAACCCGAACGAGTTGGACAGGGCGGCCCGGATTGAGCAGTCGCGCGCCGCGCCCTTGACGAAGTCGAGTTCCACGCCGTCGTCCGGGGCCTCGTGGTTGACGGTGGGGTGGACCCGCTGGTGCTTCACCTGCAGGGCCATCGCCGCCAGCTCCATCGCGCCCGCCGCGCCGAGGCCGTGCCCGATCATCGACTTGGTCGAGTTGACGGCGAGCTTCTTGGCGTGGTCGCCGAAAACGGCGTACAGCGCCTTCGTCTCGGATGCGTCATTTAGCGGCGTCGAAGTGCCGTGCCCGTTGACGTAGTCGATGTCCTCGGGCCGCAGGCCGGCTTCGGCAATCGCCTCGCGCATCACGGCGGCCGCACCCAGGGCGTCCGGGTCCGGCGCGGTGATGTGGTAGGCGTCGGCGGTCGCGCCGTACCCGGCCAGCTCGCAGTGGATCTGCGCGCCGCGCCGGCGGGCGTGCTCAAGCTCCTCGAGGACGAAGATACCGGCGCCCTCGCCCATCACGAACCCGTCGCGGTCCCGGTCGTACGGACGGGAGGCCCGTTCCGGTTCCGAGTTCCGTTTGGAGAGCGCGCCCATGTTGCAGAACGCGGCGATGGTGAATCTGGTGATCGCGGCCTCGCTGCCGCCGGCGACCATCACGTCGGCGTCGCCGTGCATGATGTGGCGGAACGCGCTGCCGGTCGCATGCGCGGCGGACGCGCAGGCCGAGGTCGTGTCGTAGTTCGGGCCGCGCAGGCCGTAGTTGATGGCGATCTGGCCGCAGGCCATGTCCGGAATCATCATCGGCACGAGCAGCGGCGATACGCGCCGCGGGCCCTTCTGGAGGAACTGGACGTGCTGGACTTCCCAAGTCTGGATGCCGCCCATGCCGCAGCCGGTCACGACGCCGACCCGGCTCCGGTCCTCTTTCTCGAAGTCGATCTTCGAATCGCGGACCGCCTCGTCCGCCGCCCAGAGCGCATACTGGGTGAACCGGTCGGTTCGCTTCACCAGCTTCGGGTCCAGGCGCTGAGTCGGGTCGAACCCCTTGACCTCGGCGCCGATCTGCACCTCGAGGTCGGAGGTGTCAAACGCGGCGAGCCGGGCCACGCCGGTCCTGCCGGCGAGGAGGCTCTGCCAGAATGTAGGGATGTCGTTACCGACGGGCGTGACCACGCCCATCCCGGTAATAACGACCCGTCGCCGACCGCTCTGGTTGCTCATCAGCGGTTGAAGTGAGGGATTCGGACTACTTCTTCTCGGCGATTCTCTTCTGCAGGTACTCAGCAGCCTTGCCGACAGTCACGAGTTGCTGCGAGTCCTCGTCCGGGATCTCGACCCCGAACTTCTCCTCGAAAGCCATGACCAGCTCCACGATGTCAAGCGAATCCGCACCCAGATCGTCAACGAAGTGCGCGGTGTCGGTGACCTTCTCCGGCGTCACGTGCAACTGCTCGACTATGATGTTCTTAACGTCATCTATCAGCGCCATCAGGTTCCTCCTTAAGGATTCCGGCCTTCAGGACAGGCCGTTCTTGGCAACTGCATAACCGCACTACCAGCACAGCAGTGTATCAATAAGCCCGCTAAAGTCAATTCAGGCGGGGGAGCCACAGGCCAAGTCAGGACAGACCAGAATTCAGAATGCAGATGCCAGAATGCAGAATTGTGGATGCAACAGCCGTCCGGAACCAGAACCCCGGGACCCGTGAACCCTGGAACCTGCGTTCTACGGCAGGGAAAGGAGGTTCAGGCCCGAAAGCGGGTCCGGCTTCCGCTGGAGGCGGCGGGTGCCGGGGACGAGCGCGACCTCCAGCGTTACCGTGACCGTGCCGGAAAAGAGGTGGCCGGCGAAGGTCGTGAGGTTCGGGCGGCTGATTACCGCGTGAATGTGGCACGCGGGCGCCTGCTTGAGCCAGCCGACATTGCCGACGATGGCGGCGACCTCATTGTCGCCCCTGAATGTTCGTTTGTGATAGGCGCGGGTCTTGGGGTCGAAGCAGCCAAGGACGATGTTCTCAGCCGCGCCGATTCCAGTCAGGAACCCGGACTTGATGCGGTGGCGCCGGACGAAACCGGCCAGCGTCTCGATAATCTCCTCGCCCGGCATCAGCCGTAGCTGCCAGTACGGCCCGTTCCGCACCGCTTTCACACTTTGTCCGTTGTCCGTTGTCCTTTGTCCTTGTCCTTCTTGATGTACTTGCACTTCGGATACCCGGGACAGGCGATGAAAGGTCCGAACCGGCCCTTGCGCTCGACCAGGTTCTTGCCGCATTGGGGGCACTTCTCGTCCAGCACCTTCGGCTCGGGCGGCTTCTTCCTGACCATGAACTTGCACTCCGGGTAGCCCGGGCAGGCCGTGAACGGGCCGAACCGCCCCCGCTTCTCGACCAGCGGCTTGCCGCACTGGGGGCACGCGTCGCCGGGCTTCAACTCCGGCCCCGCCGCTTCCTTCTTTATGTACTTGCAGTCCGGGTACCCGGAGCAGGCCTTGAACATGCCGAAGCGACCCTTACGTTCGGCCAGCGGCTTGCCGCACTGCGGACACTTCTCGTCGAGCAGGCGGGGCGCGGTCTTCTTGATGTACTTGCACTCGGGATAGCGCGAGCAGGCGATGAACTTGCCGAACCTGCCCCATTTCTCGACCAGGTTCGCCCCGCACGTCGGGCACAGCTCATCCAGCTTCGGGCTCAGCTCTTCCTTGATGTCCGCCGCGCCCTCGGCGACCTTGTCCAGGTCCTGCTTGAACGGCGCATAGAACCGTTTGATGACTTCCTGCCACTTCTCGGTGCCCTCTTCCACCAGGTCGAGTTCCTTCTCCATCTCGCGCGTGAACCCGATCTCGAAGATGTCCGAGAACCGCGGCACCAGCACGTCGCAGACGAGGATGCCGAGCTCGTTCGGGAAGAGCCGGCCTTCTTTCCGCTCAGCGTACTTCCGGTCGAACAGGGTTGAGACGATGGTCGCGTAGGTCGACGGCCGGCCGATGGAGTTGGTTTCCAGCCGCTTGATGAGAGTCGCCTCGGTGTAGCGGGGCGGCGGCTGCGTGAACTTCTGCTCGGGCCGGAACTCCCTCATCTCCAGCGCCTCCCCGGCAGCCAGCGCGGGCAGCACCTTCTCCTTGTCCGGGTCGCCGTACACGCGCTCAAACCCATCGAACCGGCACTTCACTGCGTCGGCTTTGAACAGGTAATCCCCGCCTTGGACCTGCGCTTCCGTGAGCGCATACACCGAGTCGGCCATCTGGCTCGCGATGAACCGGCGGTAAATGAGGTCATAGAGTCTGAACTGGTCCGGGGTCAGGAACCGCTTCACCGAGTCCGGCGTCCGCTCCACCTTGGTCGGCCGTATTGCCTCGTGCGCGCCCTGCGTGCCCTTCCGGTCCGGATAGTGGCGCGGCTTCTCCGGGACGTAGTTCGCGCCGTAGCCATCAGTCACGAACCGGCGCGCGCCGGCCACGAACTCATCGTTCACGCGGAACGAGTCGGTACGCGGGTACGTGATGAGGCCGGCGGTCTCGCCTTCGAGGTCGATGCCCTCAAACAACTGCTGGGCATACTGCATCGACCGCCGCGCCGGCATCGAAAGGCGCTGGGACGCGTCCTGCTGCATCGTCGCGGTGATGAACGGTGGCAGAGGCCGACGCGCCCGGTCGCGCGACTTCACGTCCGACACAGCGAACTGCGCCGCGGCACAGCCCTTCTTCACCGCCTCCATCTCGGCCGCGCTCCGGATCTTGAAATCCTCGCCCCTGATCTTCGCCAACTGCGCTTCGAACGACGCGCCGTCCGCCTTGGCGAACAGCGCTTTGATTGTCCAGAACTCCTCCGGCTTGAACGCCTGTATCTCGCGCTCGCGGTCCACCAGGATGCGGAGCGCCACGGTCTGCACGCGGCCGGCCGACAGCCCGCCGCGCACGATTCTCCACAGGAGCGGCGACACCTGGTAGCCGACCAGCCGGTCGAGCACGCGCCGCGCGCGGTGAGAGTCGACCTTCTTCATATCAATGTCGGTCGGCTCGGCCAGCGCCTCTTTCAAGCCCTTGGGCGTTATCTCGTAAATCAGCACGCGCCGGATAGGAACTCCGGTCTCCGGTCTCCCGTCTCCCGCCCCCTTCGCACGGTCATCGGTCACCGGTCGTCCGTCTCCTATTTCAAACGCCACCGAGTAAGCAATCGCCTCTCCCTCGCGGTCAGGGTCGCAGGCGATGAACACGGTCTTCGACTTCTTCGCTGCGGCCTTCAGCTCGTTGATGACCCCGGCCTTGCCCCGGATGCGGATGTAGTCCGGCTCGAACCCATGCTCGATGTCGACCCCGAGCCGGGACTTGGGCAGGTCGGCGATGTGCCCCCGGGACGAGAGCACATGCATCCTGCCGGCAAGCAGTTTCCCTATCGTCCGCGCCTTGGTCGGCGACTCGACGATCAGCAGATCCTTCCCCGTCCGCGTCCTTCCGGTGTCCTCACTTCTGGCTTCTAGCGTCTGGCTTCTAGCCTCTGACTTCGGCCGGGTAGTCGGCGAAGTTCCTTCGCGGGTACGCGGCTTGTCCTTGACCGCCGCCGCTCTCACTTTCTTGCGCGGAGCGTCTGGCGTAGTGCGTCTGGCTTTCTTAGGCATCGCGCGTGTAGAATAATAGGAAAGCGACAACTGTCAAATATCGGACGCCGAAAGCCGCCTCTGCGTTTCGGGCCACGGCAGGAACCGCAGTCCGTGTCCCTCTCCAAGTCCTCCTGCAATTCGCGGCCGCAATTCCCCTGCGTTTGGCGTTGACAATCGCGCAAGGAATCGCGAGCAGAACCGCGTTTCGGGTCGGTATGGCAATCGCCGCGCGCATGCGCCAACGAGTCAGACGCTGAATCCACCCGCTAATCTCGGCGGAAATCGACTCGAGAACGGCCGCGAACATCTATCTGTAAGTACGTATCCGAGTCACCCCGCGAACCGTTCCCGGAACGGTTCCCAAGGCGATTCTCACGGCCTGATCTTCATCCAGTTTCAGCTAGACAATCACGCTAACATACTGTGTTGAATGGAGTTACTCATGTGGCCAGTTGTAACCGGTTGAAGATTCCTGAGCAAATCCGGCTTCGGTGTCCATATAGATATATGAAGGGGCATGATTGCGAAAGAAGTTCCCCGGAAAAGCGCAGATCCTTTCACAGGTGGCACCCTTTGGTGGCTATAGGTAAGTGAGGGCTTTCTACGAACTAAGCCCGAAGGTCTGCAGATGTCCGTAAACAGCAAAGGAGATAGTATGACTGACCCGACTCAGCGAGTGAACTCGTGGACGATCAAGACCGACACCGGCAAGGTGAAAGCGATACTCGACGACCTGCGGCCGAACATGCTCAAGCACTACGAGGCCGCGGTGGCAAGCCTCTGCGAGATGGAGACCAAGGCCCGGCAGACACTCAATGCTGCCGGGGTGCACACCATCTTCTATGTCGCGTACCTGAGCTACGCGCGGCAGCTCTACAAGCTCTCGCGCCAGCAGGGCATCTCCGGTGAGAGTTTCGCGCTTCAGGCCCAGGTCTTGCTCGACAAATGGGCGAACCGCGGTCTGTCCGCCGCTGTGCTTGCGCGAATCCGAACCGAAGTGTTCGATGCGGTCGCACCCGGGCCATAGACTGAGGGCCAACCCGCAACAGCTCACCGCCGACTCGGGCGCCTAGTGCCCGATCTCCTTGCCGCCATTCGCGCCAACGCCTTCGGCGTCCCCGCGCCCGGCCGGCTCTTCGGTTTGACATCCACACCCGCGTGTGGCATAGTATCAAGAGGTAAGCCATGAAGTTCACACGCATCACCATTGACCCGCTGCAGATGGGCGGCGTGCCCTGCATTCGCGGTCTTCGCATTCCGGTTGCCACGGTCGTCGGCATGTTTGCGGACGGGATGAGCGAGGCCGAGATACTCAAAGCGTATCCGGATCTCGAACCTGCTGACGTCCGCGAGGCAATGCGCTATGCAGCCGAGGCAGTACGCGAACGCGAACTGCCGCTGTTGGTCGCGGATTGAAGTTCCTGATAGACAACGCCCTGTCGCCCGACGTGGCAACGGCGCTGAACCGGGTCGGCCATGACGCCGTGCATGTGCGGGACAGGGGCATCCGGGATTCCGACGACGAGACCGTGTTCGACTGCGCGGCTCGCGAAGGGCGCGTGATTGTCACTGCCGATACCGACTTCGGGCAGATTCTCGCGCGTCGGAACGTGAACCGGCCTTCGCTCATCATCTTCAGGCGCAGAACCGAACGCCGACCCGAACGTCAGGTTGCGCTCCTGCTGCGGAATCTGCCGGGCATCGTTGACGCGCTTGCCGACGGCAGCGTGGTTACGTTCGAGCAGATCAGGATACGTATACGCGGCCTGCCACTTGCCGGAAGCGCTGACCGCTGAGCGCCCGCTCGCCTGTGGAGAACCGCCAAGGTCACCAAGACCGCCAGGGCCCGACGACGACATCCGCAGATGGCACAGATTACGCAGACCCGACCAGAACCCTGGACGCCGAGAACCCTGAACCCGGCTACTTGTCACTCGATTCCCAGACCCCTCGATCTCTCGGTCTCCTTCTCTGCACTTCTGACTTCTCGCATCTAGCTTCTGACATCTGACGTCGTCCGCCCCAGCTTGCCGCTGTCCCTCATCCGCCTTTCTGCATTCTGACTTCTGGTCTCTGAATTCTGACTTCGGCTGGTTCCGAACCTCTGCCCCGGTCTTGACTGACCGGGCTCACCGGCTACGATTCGCCTGACATGCGCGGGTGCCTTGCACCGATAGCGGCGTTGCTCCTGCTGACCGGCCGGGCGGCCGGCCTGCCGCCGATCGAGGTCGACGTCCTTTGGGAGCGCACCGCGCTCCTGAACCTCTGGCCGGCTGAGGTCACCGGCGACTCGATAGACGAGTTCATCGCCATGCTCAACGATGCAACCGTCGAACCCAGAGACCAGAACCTGCTCAGTGCCGGCAGCACCGTACCCTTCGCAGCCGGGACGCTCGGCAATTGCTACAGCGTTGCCGGTGCGGCCGACAGCACCCATGCGTGGATTACCTACAAGTACGGGGACACCGCCTTCATCTATGACCTCTACGGTCGTCGTCCGCTAGTCGCGGCAATCGGTCGTGACGCCAGCAAGACAACCGAGGGATGGGACGGGGGCATCAGTCAGGTGGCGCTGGCCGATATCGACATGGACGGCAGGCTTGATGCAATCGCGCGGGTCACCGCCGGCTGGGACGCGCAACCTCGTGGCCTGTTCAGACTCGATTGGGAAACGGGGGCGCGCGCCGATAGCTTCCTCTGTGGCTCTGGCCCCACGGACTTCACGCTGGCGGATATCGACGGCGACAGCATCTCCGAAATCGTGTTCGGCACCCTGGCTTCCGGGAACGGCAGCAACGCCGGCGGCCTGTCCGACTCACTCACCTACGTCATCGTACTCGGAAGGGACTTCAGACCCAAGTGGATCCAACCTGTCGGCCGACACTCGTCACAGACCGTGGTTGGTGTATACCCGGGCGGGCGCTACCAGAATGTGAGACTGGTCGTCTGCGAAACCGGTAACTCGGCTGGCGGCCGAACCAGCGACAGCATCTTTCTGCTTGAGCCGAAGGACGGTAGCAGACTCGGCGCCACGAGTACCAGCAGGTTCAATACCGGCTTCACCATGGTGCAGGACGTGAGGCTCGGTGCGCTGGCCGTAGTCGCCGGCTCCGACGATACGCTTCGCGCCTTCGACTCGCATTTGCGCGTGGTGAGCCGAACGCACGTTACCGGGCAGGGAGGCGGAGTCACGGTCTGCCCGGGACGCTTCACCGGAGGACGTAGTGAAGACGTGGCCGTCGCCACGTGTAACGGCAGCGTTGTTATCTTCGACTCACGTCTCAGACGGCTGGCTACGATCCAGGCCAGGGCAGCGACAAGCCTACGCGCAGTACGCTACGGAATGCGCGACCGGCTGCTGATGTACGTGAGGGCGGATTCGTTTCCGGCGTGGCGGCTGTACGAGATGCGTTTGACTCCGTTCCTGGGCCGCGCAGTCACGGTCGGGGTGGTCATTCCTGTCTTCGCGGCCCTGCTGCTGCTCTTCGGGGCGAGCATTGTCTTCCTTCGCTATCGCCAGACCCGCGACGTACGGGCGGTCGTTCACGGCCTGACCGGACAAGCCGGCGTCGTCGAGCTGAACCCACGTGGCGACGTGAGACGGACGAATCCGAAGGCGCGAGAACTGCTTGGGGGTGAAGCTCTGCCAACCGGACCGCTGGCGCAGGCGGTCAAGGCAGCACTGGCCGAACCATCCGGGACACTGCCAAAGGAACTTCCGGTCGTGCTGGATAACGGCAAGACCGTGCTGGCCCGGGCCGCGCGGGTACGCTCCGGAGTGATGCTCACGCTTGAAGACATCTCCACAGTAGAGTACCTGAAGCGCGTCTCCACCTGGGTTCCGGTGGCCCAGAAACTGGCTCACGATATCAAGAACCCGCTCACCGCAATCAGCCTGACCCTGCAGCGGGTTGAGAAAGCCGCTGGACCTGATTCGCAGCGCTATGTCGACAGCATGAAGGATGACATTGACCGGTTGAAGAAGATGGCGGATGGGTTCATGCGTTTGACCAAGCTTGAACCGCCCAAGCTCGCCCCGGCAGACATCAACGAGGTCGTCCGCCAGTGCGCGGGCAAGTTCGAAGGCGTCAAGTCCGCGGGGGTTGAGTTCAGGTACAACCTGGCGGAGGGCCTGCCGCCGGTGGCGCTGGACCGCGACCAGATGGCCGTGGCCTGCTCCAACATCATCGAGAATTCCATATCCGCAATGGGCGAATCCGGTGTCCTCACGATTCAGACCTCGCTGGCCCTGAGCCGCAAGCTGCTATCCGTGAGCTTCTCTGACACCGGCAAGGGCATTCCGGAACGCTACCTGGCGAAGGTCTTCGAGCCGTACTTCACGCTCAAGCCCGGCGGGACCGGCCTCGGCATGGCGCTGACCAAGCGCATCATTGAAGACCACAAGGGCACAATCAGGATTGATAGCAGAGAAGGCGTCGGTACGATTGTGACCATCGAACTGCCGGCGGCATGATTAGCTGGAGCGAAGCTCTTTGGACTGCGGCAGCAGGGCTGCCGCTTTTCCCGGAAAGGCGGGAGCAACGCTCCCGCACTCCAAAGCCGTCAGCCGTGAGCCGTCGGCCGTTAGCTGTCGCCGGCACGGGAAGTGCATAGCCCATGGCGGTGAAGCAGCGCATCCTCGTCGTTGACGACGACGCGAAGGTCCGCGCTCTGCTCGGCGAGATGCTGACCGAGCAGGGCTACGACGTGGTCGCTGCGGCAGACGGAACCGAGGCGCTCGAGCGCTTGGCAGAGACTGACCTGAGTCTGGTCCTGCTTGACTTCCAGTTGCCCGACTTCGACGGGCTCAAGGTGCTCGGAGAAGTCAAGAAGCGCCGGCCTGCCCTGCCGGTCGTGATGGTCTCGGGTTTCGGGACCATCAAGCTGGCCGTGGAGGCTACCAAACTCGGCGCGTACGACTTCATCGAGAAACCGCCCGACCCCGACCGCGTTGCCCTGGTCATCAAGAACGCCCTCGCACAGGACGCACTACGCAGAGAAGTCGAGACACTGCGGGCCGAGACGCTCAACCGCTACCAGATGGTGGGCACTTCCACCCCGATGCAGCGGTTGTACGAGATGATCGACCGCGTGGCACCGTCCAAAGCCAGCGTCCTGATACTGGGCGAGAACGGCACGGGCAAGGAGCTTGTCGCCCGTGCTATCCACCAGAAGAGTGCGGTAGCTGAAGGCCCGTTCGTGCGGCTGAACTGCGCCGCGATTCCGCAGGAACTGATTGAGAGCGAGCTGTTCGGCCACGAGAAGGGCGCGTTCACCGGCGCGGTCGCGCAGCAGCCCGGCAAACTTGAACTGGCCGACAAGGGAACGGTCCTTCTCGATGAAATCGGCGATATGAGTCTCGCGGCCCAGGCCAAACTCCTGCGATTCCTGCAAGACGGCGAGCTCCAGCACGTCGGCGGAAGCCAAGCGCGCAAGGTTGAGGTCCGCGTCATTGCCGCCACCAACAAGAACCTGGATGAGGCGATACGGCAGAAGCTCTTCCGTGACGACCTCTTCTATCGGCTGAGCGTCGTCACGATTCACGTCCCGCCGCTCCGCGAGCGAAGGGAAGACATCCCACTTCTTGCCGGCCACTTCCTCGGGCAGGCGTGCTCCGAGCACGCAGCGCCGCAGAAGAGCCTGACTGACGATGCGGCTACGCTGCTTGCCGCCCGGGCCTGGCCCGGCAACGTGCGGGAACTGGCCAACACCATGCAGCGTTGTGTTGTACTCCTGCAACAGCAGGTGTTGTCGGCGCGCGACATCGAACCGCTGTTGAGCCGGCCATCCGACGTGGCCACGGAGCCGACATCAGACCGCTCGCTCAAATCCGCTCGTGAGGGTTTCGAGCGCCGGCACGTCATCCGCGTCCTGTCTGACTGCGGCTGGAACGTCACGGAAGCGGCCCGTATCCTTGGAGTTGACCGCACTGCCCTGTACCGTATCTTCGACCGCCTGAACATCCCGACAGCAAAGCCAGAGCGCTAGCGGCTCTCGGCTAGCGGCTCACAGCCATCGGCCCCTGGCCTCGTCGTCACTCTCTCCCTCGATCTCTATGTCCCTCTGTCCCTTTCTCGGGCATTGGCACGCCCCGTGCTGTACCTCCGCTCGATGATGCACGTCAAACAAGACTCCGGTACAAGCCGCGAGTCCGTGCCTCATCCGGCGGCACCGAGCCGAAGACGAGCGTGTAGGTGCTCAGAAACAAGGAGGCAGAGATGAAGAGCAGGTCAGCAACCGCATTCGCGTTCGGCCTCATTCTAGCCGTCGCGACGGCATGGTGCGCTACGGTCTGGTCCGACGGGTTCGAAAGCTATACCGTCGGCCAGTTGCCGCCCAACCCGCCATGGGCGCCGAGCGGAAACACGAGCAGCTGCTACGTTGACGGTAGTGTCAGCTACGAGGGAACGAAGTCACTCCACCTCTATGGTGTCGTGGGCGGCTCCTGGGGCGCGCACCAGCATCACCTAATCGGAACCTCAGCGCCCTATCAGATCGAGTACATGGTTCGGACCGGCGACGAGGTCATTCCGCCATATGGCCACTACGCCTACAGCGACCTGGAACTCAGGACCGGACCGAGCTGGACCTACCCAGGTCGGTCGCTCCTGTCGTTCCGGAAGGACGGATGGATCTGTGGCGTCCCCGGCCCGCTTCGCCAATTCAACAAGCTGCAGTGGTACCACTGCAGCGTGCTGTACGAACGTCCGAACGCATCGACCGTGACCATCACCTATAAGATCGACGACGATGTCTTCGGGCCGTACGACACGCCGGCATTCTCGTTCGAGGATGACCTGACATGGATGTCGCTCATCGCAAACGCGGGAACCGCCTGGTACGATGCGGTCAGCATTACCACTCCCGGCGTGAACCCCGAGCCGACGCTCCTCGCCGTGCCCTACTATCAGCAGGAAAGGACCCCGTGGTGCCTCCCCACCTCTGTTAGCATGGTCCTGGGATACTATGGCATCAACCGCAAACCGGTGTGGGTAGCCAAGGACCTGAGGCTAGATAACACACTCACGGGCGAGAACAAGAAGAGGACAGGGGAAGCCCTGAGGTCCGGTGTCCAAGACTACTTGCGTACATACCAGCACCTGAGCGAGCAGTGGTGGTGGCGCGAGGACGGGCTCATCAGTCGCTCTTTCAGCGAGTGCAGCACCTACGTCGACGACCAGGTTAGAGCATACAAGCGACCCGTGCTTCTTGCGGTGAGCCTCAACGATGGCAATGGCCACGCCGTCGTAGTCATGGGGGTGAGCAACGAGAGTCTGTATGTCAACGACCCATCGGGCTTCCTACTGAGGGACTTGTGGAACATGAGCAACCAACAAAGCACGGGGTACAGCGATTGGGAGCTAAGTCCCGTGGCCCACGGAATCGCATGGCATGATTTTGAAGAGTTCTATGTCGTGCAGGACTGGGTAGCGACGATCACAGATCTCGCCTCGATTCCGGCAAGTCCTAGCGCAGCCTCCCTAGATGTGCTGCCAGGTGGCGTCTACTTCAGGAGGGAGAATGGCGACCAGTTGGACCTGAAATGGATCGGATACCACGGCAAGTCTTGGTTCCCGTACGGATATGCCCCCCTCTCCCCGAGACACCTTTTCCCGCACGACAAGGATTTCGGTCGCTCTGCCACGTCTGCTTGCCAAATGTATGTCACAGGCAACTTCGGCAACTCCGAGCTGTCACCACTGAAAGTGAAGGTAGTTCTCCAGGTGATCGAGGAATCCTCTGGAAGGGTCGCGTGCCACGGAGAAAGGGAGTACCGCGGCGGGGAAGATCCACCGCTACCAGCTCGCGATTGGTCCGAACGCTACATCATGAGCGCGTTTCCTCAGAAGATCGTTGACCCATTCCCACTACAAAACCTCACGGGCAGGTACTGGCTATCTCTGCGGCTATTGGACCTCGAATCTTCTGCTCTGCTCGATACCTGCGCGGTGTACTTCAACGTGACCCCTGAGCCGAAAGACGGCGGGCAGGGGTACAGCGTGGTCGAACTGACCGACGGTTGCGACCAACCGCAGCTAGCACTGAACACCGTTGGACGTGCGACGCTGCTGACCTATAGCATTCCCAAGCAGGCCAACGTGTCAATCGTTGTGCGCGATGTTGCAGGTCGAGCAGTGCGAACCCTAGTTGACGCCGCGCAGTCTACGGGCCAGCATCGGCTGACTTGGGACGGGAAGGACGATGGCGGTCGGACGCTGCCCTCGGGGTCATACTTCTGCACGATGAATAGCGGTGACTTCACGGCGACGCGGAAGATGGTGAAGACCGAATAGGGCAGGGCTAACTCCGAGCGCCGAACGACGAATTCCAGGGCGGGGCGCGGGAAGCCGCGCCCTGCGGCTTGGTGCGCCCAGCATGGGCGCTGGCTTGAGAGTGGGAGTCTCTTTCACGGAGGTTGATTGCACCAACCGTTAGCCAAAGGCAAGTGCGTCACCGCGAGGTGGGGTGCGAAGGAAGCCG
>Ga0316622_100001769_pt1 | contig 14446 bp, 13 predicted proteins | sample OWC_Aug_OW2_C1_D_FD_207646 | JGI IMG/M metagenome (GOLD analysis project Ga0316622, IMG submission 207646) | Wetland soil microbial communities from Old Woman Creek delta, Ohio, United States - OWC_Aug_OW2_C1_D5_C | ecosystem: Environmental > Terrestrial > Soil > Wetlands | place: USA: Ohio... | reverse complement strand
GCGGGCAGACCTCCGGCCAGCTCTTCGAGAAAGTGAAGGCTGGACACAATTCGGCTGTCCTCGGGGGTGCGCCGGTGGTGCAGATTGGGAACTGGGTGGGCATCTGCCCGCAGTGCCGAAAGCCGTGGTGCAAGAATCACTGGATAGACCCGGATCCCAACAAATACAATGATGATCCCAAGTGCCCGAACGACAAGGCAGAACTGGATATGTACTGGGATCGGGGGCCGACAGAAGAGAAGCCCTGGCGGATTGCCTATCCTGCCCGGGACTCCACGTGAGTCCACAGCGGACTCTATTAAGTTCGAGCCGGGAGATTCCGCGGCGCCGCTGTCTACCTGAGAGAGGCTGCGCCCACGGTCAAGCCCCGGCCCACTTCCCCTGTGAGTTCGAGGGCCGGCGCGGGCTGGTTCCCTAGTTCAACTGCTCGTCCAGGATCCGTTGCGCCGCGAGGCGGCCCGAGACCATGGCGGTCGGCACGCCGGTGCCGGGATGCGTGCTCGCGCCGACGAAGTACAGGTTGCGGTAGCGCGCGTGGCGGTTGCGCGGGCGGAACCACGCCATCTGCGTGAGCGTGTGCGAGAGGCCGTGCGTTGAGCCGCGCACGAGGTTGTAACGGTCGCGCCAGTCGATCGGCGTGTACGTCTCCTCGAACTTGATGTGCGCCTCGAGGTCGGTGATGCCAAGCAGGCGCAGCTTGCGGAACACCTGCGCGCGGGCCTGGTCACGCAGTACGGCCCAATCCTGATCGTCGTTCGGGCTGAGGTGTCCGACAGGCACGATGGCGGTCAGCGTGTCGTGCCCGGGCGGCGCCATGGATGGGTCGAGGCGGGCGGGGGCGTGCACGTACACGCTTGGATCGGCGGCCAGCGCGAGGTCATCGATGATGGCCTCGAAGTTGCCGCGGTAATCGTCGACGAGGAAGAGCGTGTGCGGGCCCAGCGCCTGGTACACCTTGTCCACGCCCCAGAAGAAACTGATGACCGAGCATGAGTAGCGCTTGCGCGCGAGCCTGCGCGCTGCGCCGTCGCGCGGCAGCAGGTCATTGTAGACATACGGCAGGTCCGCGTTGGCGAGCACCACGTCCGCCGGGATTCGTCCGCCGCCTGCGAGCATGACCGCGCGCGCGTGAGACGCGTTCGTTTCGATGCGCTCCACGGGCGAGGCGAACGCGAACTCGACGCCGAGGCTGCGCGCCAACCCGGCGAGCGCCTCGACGATGCGCACCATGCCGCCGGGCGGATACCAGACGCCGTGCGCGAGCTCGGTGAAGGGCAGCAGCGAGAAGGTGGCCGGGGCCTCGAACGGGCTGATGCCCATGTACAGGTCCTGGAACGTGAACGCGGCCTTGAGGCGCGGGTCATCGAAGTACGCCGCCATGTTGCGGTAGTGGTTGACCAGGGGCTTGAGGCGGAGCAGCAGCGCGAGGTTGCGCGGGGCGAAGAAGTCGGAGGCGCTACGATAGTCGCGGTTGACCAGGCTCTCCATGGCCAGGCGGTAATGCTCGCGGCCCTCGCGCACGTAGCGCAGCAAGCCGCGCCGGCTGCCAGGCTCGAAGGCTTCGAGCTGCGCGGCCAGCGCGCGCATGTCCGAGGTGAGGGCGAGCCTGCGGCCGTCGCCGAAGACCAGCGTGTACGTCGGATCGACCCGCTGCAGGTTCAGCTGTTCGCGCAGCGAGGTGCCGAGATGCCGGAACTCCGCCGCGTAGAGCAGCGGCATGACGAGCAGCGTGGGCCCCGTATCGAACCGATGGCCCTCGCGTTCGAACTGCTGGCAGCGGCCGCCGGGGCCGGCGTTCTTTTCGAGCACGGTGACGTGCAGCCCCGCGCGCCGCAAGTTCGCGGCGGCGGTGAGGCCGCCGATGCCGGCCCCGATGATGACGACCGAGCGGGCGCTCATGGAAGGTCCGGCGGTGAGAGCGCCTCTCGAGGCGAGGGAGAGGCGGGCCAAAGCGTGGAGGCGAGGGCGGCCCAACCCATGCGTAGCACGCCGCGCAGGCCAGCACTGACGGCGTAGTGCTCGCGCAGGCGGAAGCCGTCCGCCTCGATGGCAGCCAGCACCGCCTCGAAGCGTGCCGCGTAGCTGCACACGGCCGCGCGCAACCGCAGCGAGCGGCAGGACATAAGGTAGCGGCGGCCAGCGCTGAACTGCTGCCGCGCCAGCAGGACGCGCTCGCGCACCCAGCTCCGGTAGGCATCGCTGTGCACGTCGCACGCGGCGATGCGCCCGGCTTGCAGCGCCTCGCGGGGGATGTTGAAGTAGCCGGCCTGGATGTCGGCGAACGTGTCGCGCAGCATGTGCGTGATGTGCGCGGCGCTGACGGCCATGTACCTGCCTGCCGCGCGCGGGGCAGGCATGGAGGGGCACAGGAAGTAATGCAGGTTCTCCGTGACCGCGACCGCCAGCCACTGCGAGTATGCGGCGAGCTCGGCCTGCGAGATCAGGCGGCCGCGGCGCGCGGTGTCAAAGCGCATGACGCGCATCAGGCTGTGCAGGTAGGCCCGCAGACCGCTGTCCTGCCGGTTCCCGGCTTGCAGGAGTTCCACGAGCATCTCCTCGTTCTCATTCATGACCTGCACAGGCGCGCGGCGGGAGCATGCATCCAGCAGCGCCTGCTCCCGGTCGATGAGGGCCAGGCGTTCGTCGGGCGGGAGGCCATCGGTATCGAGCTGGTCATCGAGCCAGCGGAAGTAAGCATAGGAGCGGAAGGCGTCTGGCTGGCGCGCGGGAGTCACCAGCAGGCGGATGATGAGGTACGTCTGCGGGCTGGCGCTGCGTGTGATCGAGGCCGCGAGGGCAGTGTGCATATGATTCTGTACGAGCATGCACCTGAAGACGTTCGATGCGAAGTGTGATTCGGCGAAAAAGCGGGTGCACAATGTCCGCTCCGCGGTTCACAGGTCGAGCCAGGATTCACGATGCTCGATGAGCAGGGTAGAATCTCGGCACGTCCTGCCCGACATCAACGACGGGCGAGGAGGGAAATCGCAAATGCCCGTCCAAAGCCGCGTGTTTCTTGTTGGTGCCCTGAGCCTGTCGCTCGCGTGGACAGCTTGCACCTCTCTTGCGCCCACACCAGCCTCGAAGACGTCAACCGCCATTCCCGCGACCGCTCAGCCCCAACTTTCATCCGGCGCCATCGAACGCTTCTTTGCGCATGCGTCCGAGCCCACGTGCACGCCTGCACGGGACCAACTGGAGTACACCACGCAGACCATCCGCTGCGTCTTCGCCGACGGCGGAGCGCGCTACAGTGTGGACTACAACGAGTGGTTCAGCGAGCCGGCTTGGTGGGACGGGATGAACCAACTGCGGTCCGTCAAAGATGTACGGGTGGATGAAACGTGGAAGGACACCGCTGACGAGGGAGTCCACGGCACGTATATCGCGTGGATCGAGCTGGGGCAGGTGGTGTTGATGTGGGGCGTGGACGGCCGGCCGCTGAGTGGAACCATGTACTGGCACGACACCAACCTCGGCACGGCGATCCACGCGTTCAACGCGTACGCGCGCAAGAGCCTGACCGAGTAGGGGGCGAGCGGGCGCACCGCGGGGATTACAGGGAGCGCCTCAGCATGCGCGTGAGGGCGGCGGCGAGCAACGCCGCGGCCAAGCCGCCGAGAGCCGCGCCCATCCCGCTGCCGAGCGTCAGTGCGGCGGCCATGCCGATCACGGATGCAAGCGCGAGCTTGGTGACCTCGGGCCCGAGATACAGTCCAAAGAGGGCGATGTAGCTGCCTGCGAAGAAGGACAGCAGCCACACGCCGGCCGCAAGCAGCGACCGCCGGAGTCTGGAATCACGCGCCAGCAGCCATGTGCTGGCGAAAGCGCCGGCCGCCGCGCCCAGCGCCAAGCCGAGGAGCAGCATCAGAATTCCACCGAGCGTGTCGGGGATCAGGGTCGTGAAGAGAACCGTGAGGCCGAAAGAGAGCAGGTACGCCAGGGCCCAGATCAGCAGGCCCGTCGCGTGCCGATGCCGCGTCAGGCCGGGAGATGCGACAGGGAATGTGAACGCGCCGGCATGGGCCCAGGCGATGGCGCCGCCTGCCAGCGCCACCCACAAGGGTCCCGTGCGCGGGCTGTTGAACACGCCGCTGATGTAGAGCGCCGCGCCCATCACGCCCCAGGCGAGGGTCCACGCAAGGATGCGCAGCATGCCTCTCATACCGTAGCGTGTGCTTCCCGGTTGATGGTCAGTCATGCGTTTCTCCGACGAGCGTTGTACGCGCGCATCGAGACGTCAGGCCGCGCGCCCAATGCTGCCGAGGTGCGTGTGGTTGAATGAATCGGCGTGCTTCAACCCGTAGCCCATCACGCGGTCGAGGCTGGAGTGCGCGAACAGGATGATGCCCGTGAGGGCAAGGGCGGGAAGTGCCAGCGCGGCGCCGAGGGCGTAGCACGCCAGCGCCAGTGTGCGGTGATGCACGAGGTTGTAGACCGCCGCGCCAAGGCGCGGGCCGGCGAGGTAGCCCAGCATGCTCACGTCCGGCGCGAAGAGCAGCAGCGGGAAGACCCACCAGGGAACTTCGAGCAGTGTGAAGAGACAAATCGAGAATAGAAAGAAGCCGGCTTCCTCAAGACGCAGAATGGTTTTCATGGTCCGCCGATTGTACAGCAGGCGGATACGCGCTTGAAGTCCGCCCTCGGGCGTGCCATAATGTGCGCGGGCGGGCTTTTTGCTTTCGGGAGGGAAACGATGCGGAAGGTCCTGGCGCTCTGGCTGCTGCTCAATCTTGCGCTCGCCGGCTGCATCCCGCTGCCTCTGGTGGGGCTGCTGGCGGGTCCATCGCCCATGCCGACTCCGCAGCCAACCGTGACGCCGCGGCCCACGGCGACCTCGCGGCCCACGCCCGTCGCCTCAGCAACATCCGCCGAGGGCCCCGTGCGACAGGCCATCATCGACGCGTACACCCAACAGTGGCGGGTGCCGCACCGCACCATCTCCGTGACGCACTACAGCGATGGCGAGACGTCCGGGCCGCGCACCATCGATATCGATGTGCGTCAGGGTCGGCGCCACGATTTCTCCGAAGATTTTGAGATGATCTGGATCGAGTCCGACGGCGTTACGAAGATCTACACCCGCAGCGCCGGCGAACGATGGATACAGGGACCGGACTATCCGGGTCTCGCGGTATCCGACGGAAGCGCCCTCAAGGCCGAGACCGAAGGCATCGAAATCCCTGTGCTGGTGGGGCGCGACGAGTACGAGGGTGATCCGGTGCTGGTCTACTACTATGAACAGCAGCATATCTCCGCGCCGCCGTCCGGCGAGAAGACCGAGTATCGATTCAGGATCGACTTTGCGGTGGGAGAAGAGGACGGATTACCGCGCTGGAAGCGCGTTCGGGCCGTAGTGGTCTCGGGCGAGAAGCGGAATTACACGAATGACGTCACGTACGACTACGACGTCGAGATCCACATCGTGGCACCGCAGATTTACGGCCCCGTGCTCAAGCCGCCCGTTGTGAAGCCACCGGTGATCCAAGTGCCGCACTTCGAAATACCGCCCCCGCCGCATCCTTGAGCGTATTGATATGAAGACAGCGAAGGCGTTCGTGAGCCGAGCCGCGGTTATCTGGGTGTTGGCCGCATGAGAGGGACAGCATGAAGAAGATTGCGCTCGTTTGTATCGTTCTGAGCGTTTTGCTGGCGTCATGCATCCCGCTGCCGCTGGTCGGGATGCTGGTACGGCCATCGCCAACGCCGACGGTTACGATGACGCTCACGCCGCGGCCCACGCGCACGCCGACGCCGCGGCCCACCTTCACGCCGCGCCCGACGGCCACGCCGGCTCCGCAGTACGTGGACATTCAGCAGATCTGCCACCAGCAGGAGGGGGCGCGATTCGCCACGGAGGGCTATCTTTTCGTCCCGAAGGAGTGGCATCGCACCGGCGGGTACTTTCATCTCGGCCTGACGGCGCGGCGCAAGAACTATGCGGCAACCGGGAGCGCGGACCTTGAACTCTGGTTCAGCTCGGTCGACTCTTCGCCAGTGAGCATGATGGTCCTGGCAGCCGACCCGGACAATGTGAAGCCGGAGGATATCCTTTTCTTCAGGGGCGGCGGTTTCACCACGCCGGGCGGGGAGATCATCGTGGTGGATTTGCAGGGCCTGTTCGGCAATGAGGGCTCGCATGTTTCGGTGGCCGGCCGAATCTTTCCCGGCGCCGATCTCGCAGACTGTCACATGATCGTGGACGCGATGTCATAGCGATCAAGCCAGGCTCGCTCATCGGAGTGTCAACATGAAGAAGCTCGCGGCCATCGCTTCTCTACTGAGTTTGTTGCTGAGTGGGTGCCTTCCGCTGCCCTTGCTCGGGCTGCTTGGCGAATCGGGCCCGACGGCCACGCCCGCGGCAGCGCCTCCGCCGCCGCTGGATGGCATGCTGCTCTTCCTCGCCACCGATGCGCTCACGCTCTACACCTTCGACGGCACGGGCGACCCTGTCCCACTATGGAGCAACCTCCCCGGAGATATCGGCAACTTCCTCGAACCGCCGACGCTCTCGCCGGACGGCCGCTACGTGGTGCTGCCCGGCGATGAGGGCTTCAACCGCATCGTCGTGGATATCCTGACCGGCGAACTCGCGGCGTCGCTGCCGCTGACGGCCTTCCCACGGGAACGGTATTTCTCACCCGGGAGCACGCAGCTTGCTTACACCGCCGGCAACAAGCTCTTCGTTGTCGACCTGCCAGGCGGGAAGTCTGAGGTCGCTTCGAGCACGCCGTGCTCCTACTATGTCGGCGGCACGGGGCCGGGCGAACAGTGCGGGGATCTCAATTTCCTCGGCTGGCTGGATGACGAGACGCTCCTGGTCTCCGAGTTCGTGGGTGGGCTGCCCGAGCGCTTCGAGCCCGGCTCGGACGCCCTCCGTGCGACGACGACATTCGTGCGCAGCCTCGGCGGCGGTAACCTGCAGACCTACCCGCGGGGTCTGATCGGCGCGGCCGGGCCGTACGGGGCGCTCGTGCGGCGCCATGTGGCAGGCTCATGCTCGTGGCTGCCCGCCGAACAGCTGAGGTCGAGCATTCGTGAGTTGCAGAGCGTCGGGCCGGGTGAGTGCCCGCAGCTCTCGCCCTCCGGCCGCTACGCGTTTGACGTAAGTGAGGGGACCTGGCAGTGGATCGATCTCGCGCAGGGTCTCGCTGCGCGCCGCAGCGGGACGTTCCCCGGCGAGTCATGCTGGCCTATCTGGTCGCCCGATGAGAGTCAGGTTGCGTGCCGGCAGGGCGGCATCGTTTCCATCCATGATCTTCGCGGCGATCCCGGCGTGGCGCAGCGGGGGTTCGCCATTTCAGACCTGATGCTCATCGGCTGGGTGCCGCTGCTGCCGGCCGGCGAGGCGGCCGCGACGCCGTTCGCGCCCCCGGCCACCTCAGAGGCGCCCAGGCATCCGCCGCCAACCAGGGCCGCCGCGCACCCTGCCACCGATGTTGTGCACGCCTCGAGCAGCCTGGGTGGGGAGGAGCTGGTGGTGACCCTGAACATGCGGGACCTGCCTGAGTCGCTGGAGTACGACCGCGGGGGCGTGGAGGAGTGCTCGCTGGAATACGAGTGGGGCGCGCGGGTCGACGTGGACAATGACGCGGCGACGGGCAACGAGGACGGATTCGAGTACGCGCTCAGCGCAACGTATCTCAGCAGCTGCGAGTCGGAGGGCATTTTCCCCGAAAGCGGAGCAACCGCCTACGGGCCGATCTCGGTGGATGTGTGGGAGTACACGCCCGAGGGCCACATGCGCGTGGTCGACGAGGTGGGCGGCACCACGAGTGTGGAGTTCGATGCCGTGAACAACATCATCATGCTGTCCGGGCATGTGCCCGGCATCGGGCCGCACTCTCGCATCGTCTTCTTTGCGAGCGACTACTTCGCGGGAGAGGATGTGTTCGCGCCATGACGGTCATCCGCTGATCGCGCGCACACGGAGAACCGGGTCGCAGTGGCTGGAACGTCTTATGCCCGCAGGGTGATGTTTTGGCCCTATTGAACTCCCGCCCTTCCTGACGCATAATACATCTACTCTAAGAGGAAGTCAGACAGAGGAGCCAACATGCATAGGCTGCGCGTTCTGTTTCTCGCATTTGCCCTGGTCGCCCTCACGGCCGGCTGCAACATGGCGTTCGACCAGGCACCACCGCTGACCGACACGCCGGGGATAGCCACGCCCACAGGCGGGACGCCTGTGGAGCCCTCGGCCACCGTCGCAAGCCCCACCACGGGCCCCAGCCCCACCTCCTGCGTCGCCCTCGTCACGGCCAACGTCAATGCCAATGTGCGCAAGGGGCCCAGCACCGCGTACGACGTGGTGGGTAACCTGCTGCAGACCCAGAGCGCGCCGGTTGTCGGGAAGATCGCGGATGGCAGCTGGTGGAACATTACCTTCGCCGCAGGTCCCGGCGGCAAGGCCTGGATCGCTGCCAGCACGGTCACCGCCTCCTGCTTGCCTGCGACGGTCGCGATCATCGAGCCTCCGCCGCCGCCCAGCGGCTCCTGCAAGGACGGCTATGAGTGGCGACTGATCCGCGACAGCGACAAGGTGTGCGTGTCGCATGCCTCCAAGTCGCAGGCCGATGCTGACAACGCTGCGGCCGCCTCGCGCAAGTGCACGGCCACCTACGGGCCCGATACCTGCGCCGAAGGGTACGTCTGGCGCGACGCCTTCTCGGGCGACCACGTGTGTGTGGTGCCGGCCACTCGCAGCCAGGCCCAGGCCGACAACGGCGCCGCGGGCTCGCGCTGGGTCTCCGGCGCCTATGGGCCGCACACCTGCATCGAAGGCTTCGTATGGCGCGAGGCCACAGGCGACACAAGCGACGACGTGTGCGTCACGCCCGCTATCCGAAGTCAGGCCGCCTCCGACAACGCCGCCGCGGACTCGCGGTTGTGCACGGCCGCGTACGGTCCCGATACCTGCGCGCAGGGTTACGTCTGGCGCGACGCCTTCTCGGGCGACCATGTGTGTGTCACTCCCGACGTGCGCACACAGACCGCCAGCGACAACGCCAGCGCAGCCAGTCATACCTGGCCGTAGGCCAGGAGCCGCAAGTCGTTGGGGCGTTGATGCCGGCCAACGAGTCCCGCCCCGGCCGCGCTTGGCGCCGGGGCGGGCATCAAGCCGCCGTCGCGCACTGCGTTCTTCGCGGGAGGTGCCTCCGCGAGCGACGGCGAGCCGAGTGGATGACCGGGGCGCGCGCCTTATGCATGCCGGACGTTCAACCCGCAGGAGGGCCGCGAGGGTGCTAGACTAGGTCCATCACGAGAAGCGAATGGGAGGGATAGCATGCAGAAGAATCCACAGATGACGGTCTTCAGTGTTCTGGTGGCTGCGCTGGCCTTCTACGGCGCGCTGCCATTCTGGTGGAACCTGGGCGCGGGGGAGGGCTCCGGCGGGGATCTCATGGCGCCCATTGCCTACGGCTTCGCGGCGTTGTTCGGCGCGCTGTACCTGGTGCGACTGAGCCGCGACAAGCAGCGTCCGAAACGCGAGCGCACCTTGTACGTGGCGGCCGCGATCGTGCTGCTCGTCGCGCCGTTCCTGTTTCATTTCCTGAGCGGCACGCCGGTCATCGGCATCCTGTGGCCGATCCTCGAGTGGGCCGCGGGGCTTGCCCTCGTGGCCGGGCTCGTGCTGCTCGCTCGCAACAAAGAGCTGAGCAAGGTGCAGCGAGCCGCGGTGATCGCCAGCCTCGTTGCGGCCATCATCGCGCCGTCCATGCCGTGGATGCCGGCGCTGTTCAATGCAGGCATCCTGCCTGAGGGCGTGTATTTCCCGCTCTGGCAGTACGGCGTGTGGATCGTGGCCATCGTGTGGTGCGCGGCCGCGTGGCTGATGCTGCCCAAGCTGCCGGTGCCCTGGCGACTCTCGCAGGCGGAGGTGATGGCCGCAAATCTCGCGAAGATGCGCAGCATGCTCACGAAGGGCCTGATCCTCGGCCTGGGCATCTTCATGGGCGGGATGGCCAACCCCGTGCAGTACGCCAGCCACACGTACGAGCAGCGAACGTACTTCGCCGGGCGACTGACCGATACTTCGATCGTGGACATCCCCGACCTCAACATGGTGCTGCTGGCGGGCATGGGCCTGATCATGTTCCCGCTGCTTCTGATGATGATGCCCATGCCGGGGACGCAGCCACTGCCCGGGACGCAGAGGCGCTGAACACCTGAAATCGAGGCCCATCGTTCTTGCTCACGCCGCAACGCTCGCGGCGCGAGGTTTCGCGCGCCTCGGGGGCATATAATGCTTCACAGCACCGTGCACATCAGAAGACGCTACCCAAGGATCTCTGGTTATCTGCTCGCGGCTGGGCTCGTGCTGGCCGTCGCGCTGGCGTGCGCCGCAATCCGCGAGGAGCTGGGTCAGGTCCCGGTCGCGTTGCTGCTGCTCATCCCGGTGGGCCTCTCCACTGCCTTCTGGGGATTGGGCCCGGGGCTGGCGGCCGGCTTTGTCGGATTCATAGCCTTCAACTACCTCTTTACCATCCCGTACTACACGCTCTACGTGCATCGACCGGCCGACCTCGTGGTGCTGATCATCTTTCTCATCGTGGCGATCGTGATCAGCCAGCTCATCGGGCGCGCGGAAGCGGGGCGCGAAGCCGCCGCGGCGCGCGAACGCCAGGCTACACAGTTGTACGAGCTCAGCGTCTCGTTAGCCGGGCTGCGCGATCCGCAGGCCATCGGCAGGGTGCTCGTCGAACAACTGCACGCGGACCTGGGCGCAGAGCGCACCGAGCTTGCCCTGACCAGCCCGCAGGCGCTGGCGGTTCATTTGCCTGAGGCAGCCCTCGCGCCAGGCCGGCTGCCGGAACTGTCGCTGCCGCTGCAGGCCACGCAGCAGACTTTGGGCGAGATTCGATTGTGGCGCGGCGCTCCGCCCCTCTCACCGTCTGACCAGCGGCTGGCGCGCACGTGCGCGGCGCAGGGCGCGCTGGCGCTCGAACGCGCTGCTCTCTCGCTGGCCGAGTCGCGCGCCCGGCTGCTCGAGGAAAGCGATCGCTTCAAGTCGGCGCTGCTGTCGTCGGTCTCGCACGAGCTGCGCACACCGCTGTCCACCATCAAGGCCGCGGCCTCCAGCCTGCGGGGCGGGCAGATCGCATGGGAGTCTCCGGCGCGCGCCGAGCTGCTGGCCGCCATCGATGACGAGGCCGATCAGCTGAACAGCCTGGTGGGCAACCTGCTCGACATGACGCGCATCGAGTCGGGTGCCTTGCGTCCGCAGCGCCAGTGGAATGTGCTGGCCGAGATCGTGGCGCGCGTGCTGACGCGCGCACGCAGCCTGGCAGCCTCGCACACGCTGGAGATCGACATCCCGCAGGACCTGCCCCTGGTGCCCGTCGACTTCGTGCAGATGGAGCAGGTCTTCAGGAACCTGGTGAGCAATGGCGCGAAGTACGCGCCACCCTCGACGGCCATTCGCATCCGCGCGCAGGTGCAGAGTCCCAGTGAGCTGCTGGTTGAGGTCAGCAACCAGGGGCCGCATGTGCCGGAGGAGCACCTCGAGCGCATCTTCGACAAGTTCTACCGCATCACGGCCGCGGACCGCGTCACCGGAACGGGGCTGGGGCTTTCGATCTGCAAGGGCATCATCGAGGCGCACGGCGGGCGCATCTGGGCGGTGAACCTCGAGGACGGATTCGCGTTCCGGTTCGTTCTCCCGCTTACAATGGATGGCGCCTCGCCCCTCGACCTCAAGCCCGAGCCGGAGACTTCATGAGCAGTGCGCCGCATGTGCTGGTGATCGATGATGAGCCGCAGATCGGGCGTGCGCTGCGCGCGATCCTGACGGAGAAGGAGTTCCGCGTTACCACGGCCGCACGCGGGGAAGAAGGTCTGACGCTCGCGGCCGCCAACCCGCCCGACATCGTCATCCTGGACCTCGGCCTGCCCGACATGGACGGCATCGAGGTCTGCGCGCGGCTGCGCGAGTGGACGCAGTGCCCGATCATCGTGCTGTCCGTGCGCGACAGCGAACATGACAAGGTGGCCGCGCTGGACAAGGGCGCGGATGACTACCTGACCAAGCCCTTTGGGATCGAGGAACTGCTGGCGCGCGTGCGCGTGGCGCTTCGTCATGCGGCGCAGTCGCACGGCGCGCCTTCGAGCATGGTGAAGGCAGGCCAGCTGACCATCGACCTGGCGTGGCACGTGGTCACGCGCGGCGGCAGGGAGGTCAAGCTCACGGCGACGGAGTTCAACCTGCTTGCCTACCTGGCCTCGAACCCGGGCAGGGTGCTCACACATCAAAGCATCCTGACGAACGTGTGGGGGCCGGCCGATGCGGAGCACACGGAATACCTGCGCGTCTACATCCGCCAGTTGCGCAAGAAGCTGGAGGAGGACCCCGAGCGTCCGCAGCATCTGCTCACTGAGCCTGGCGTCGGCTATCGCTTCCTTGCGGAAGGCGACGCGTAAGCGGCACTTGTTTCCTGCACGGCCCGGGAGTTCCGGTCAGGAAGGCACCCCAACCGGGGGTGTTTTTCTTTATCTGGCTCTAACGCGGTTGCGCGGATTCCTTGTCGCCGTTTTATGCCCGCCTGCTAGTCTCTTAGCGTGGAGGCACTGCGATGAACATCACCGAGACGCGAATCCGGCCGGAGACTCTCGATCTGCGCGGAGCCGGCTTGCCGGTGGATACCGGGAACGAAGGCCGCGTGCTGGTCGTGGTGACGGCCGTTTCGAAGGAAGCCGAGCTTGCCAGCCGCATTCGCTTGCTGGCCGAGGGTGGCGATATCCCGGTTCTGCTGTTCGGAGCCTGCCGCTCCGAGGACCAGCTGCCGGGTCTGCGCCGTGACCTGACCACCACGGCGGCCTTCCTACGGAACCAGGGTGTGGCGGTGACGCTCACGGCCACCCATGGATCGGGCTGGCTGCGCGAACTGCGCAGCGCCCTGCGCGCCGGCGACCGCGTGGCATGCTACGCGGAAGGCGGCCGCGGTCCCGGCCGGCAGCCTCTCATCGATGTGCTTGCGGAGGCCCTCGGTCACACGGTGTACGACCTTTCGGGAATTGATGAAGTCGCTGGGCCGGGCCTGTCCCGCCTGAAGCAGGCGGCGCTTTGGGCTGGCAACCTGCTCATCCTGGCCGGCTTCGGCGTGCTGCAGGCTCGCATCGCGGGCGGCGTGCAGGGAAGCATGCAGACCGCGCTGCTGGTGTTCCTGCTGTTCCCCGAAGTGGCCGTACTGCTCGGCTGGAACGCGCTGTTCCCTTAGGCTGATTCTTCGTCCCGTTCTTGGAGTCCCAGGCCATGCTGTCGGTCATCTTGCTGCTTGCCTTTGTGTACATCGCCTACCGCATCTCACCGCGTGAGAACGCGGCTCACGAGCATAAGCATGGCGCCGGGCAGATCGGCCTGCTTGCGGCGCTGGCGCTGTTCGGCGTGGACTACTTCACGTCGTATTTCTACGCGACCGGCGAGCTGATGAGCGCGCTGCACCCGTACAACCTGCAGCGCTACGCCTACATCGCTGTCGCGGTGATCGCCTTCGCCAATTTCGCCTTCGGCTTCCTCTACATGTACTCGCTGGGCATCTTCAACGAGGGCGGCGGTTCCTACACGGCTTCCATGCGCTACCTGTGGCCAACGCTCAGCCTCATCGTGGCGGTGACGCTGCTCGAGGACTATGTGCTGACGATCGTGGTCTCGGCGCTGTCCGGCGGCGACCAGCTGCTCTCGATCCTGAATGCGTACGGCGCGCCCTGGATCTGGCACTTCGCCCTGGGGGCGGGGCTGGCGGTCATCACCTGGTACCTGACCATCCGCGGCCGCGGTGAATCGTCGCGCGTGGTCTTTGGCCTGCTGACCCTCTTCGCGGGCCTGACAGTGACCATGGTGATCGGCCTGATCGCGGCCAGCCGCAGCGGTGTGCCGCCCGCGCCGACCGAGACGACGCACGTGGCGACGCTCGGGCAGGCGGTGCTGCACATGCTGACGGCCTCCATGAAGGGCATGGTGGCGCTGACGGGCCTGGAGGCTATGTCGAACGGCATCCAGTTCGTTATCGACGAGGACGTGTCGCTTGTCCGTTGGGGGAAACAGCACGCGCCGCGGCTGCGCCGGCTCTGGGATTTCTACAGCGGCAAGGCGGGCATCGGCCGCTTCGTGCAGACCTCCTTCCTCTTCTACGGCGGGATCACGACGACGTTCCTGACGTTCTTCGCGCTGCGCTTCAATGTGTTCGATGGCACCTTCGGGCGCACGCTGGTCGGCAATCTCGCCTCCATCGCCTTCGCGCAGATACCGGGCGGCACGCTGCTCTTCTGGGTCTACCAGGTGCTGGCCGTGGCGCTGCTGGCCGCCGCCTCGATGACCGCCTTCCAGGACGCGCAGGCCACGGAGTGGCGCGATGTGGCCATCGGGGAGATCCCCGAGGCCATCATCTATCGCGACAAGCGCGGCACGTTCACGCGCTCCGTCACCATCACCTTCGCGGCCGCGGTG
>Ga0316622_100001768_pt1 | contig 14452 bp, 9 predicted proteins | sample OWC_Aug_OW2_C1_D_FD_207646 | JGI IMG/M metagenome (GOLD analysis project Ga0316622, IMG submission 207646) | Wetland soil microbial communities from Old Woman Creek delta, Ohio, United States - OWC_Aug_OW2_C1_D5_C | ecosystem: Environmental > Terrestrial > Soil > Wetlands | place: USA: Ohio... | reverse complement strand
GCCGTGGGACGTCGAAGCCGTACCACCTCAGGCCGAAAGCCTTCGCCTGCAGAGAGGCGACGTTCGGCACCTGGACGATGATGCTTCCGTCCGGCTTGAGCAGCGAGGCGGCGTATTCGATCCCCCTGGCCGGATCGGGCAGGTGCTCCAGCACATGAAACATCGTCACGAAATCGAATCGCAGCCCACCCCACGCATCGCTGCCGATGTCCCCCTGGCGGACATCCAGCCCTGACCGGTCGCGCACGAGACGCACCGCGGTCTCCGAGATGTCCATGCCGTGGACCGCGAAACCCCGGCGCGATGCAAGCTCGAGAAAGGTTCCGCTGCCGAAGCCGACGTCGAGCAGACGGCGCCGGTTCAAGTGCCGGCCGTGCGCGCAACGCTCGAGGAACCGGACATGGTCGGAGGCGACGAACTCCCGGTACGACCGCTCGAGCCGCTGCAGCAGGCGCGTGATTGGAGATCCCTTCCCCCCTGTGTCCGACCACCAGTACTCTTCCGGGTAGAACGAGGCCAGCCGTGCGCTGTCCGGGAGCGGGTGCTGAAAGACGCAGCCGCACGCGCAGCAGCGATGGAGCCGGAAGCAACCTTGCGCGACACGGAAGATCCGGTCCTGCGCGGAGGCATGGTAGACGGTGCGATCCGAGCGGCAGACTGGACAGATCGCATTCTTTGGGTTGGGGGACTCAGCGCGTGCGGGTTCTCCTGCCTGCCCGCTCACGCCTCACTCTCCCCGTCCGCGGACGAAGCCAGCGGTGCGGCGGCACGTTTGAGGCCGAGCCGTTTTTGCGCGAGGAAGAGGAGGTTTCGGAATCCGTCCCTCCAGGGACGGAGCTTGATCTCGCCCATCCGGCTCGAGTAGTCGACGTAGATCTCCTTGAAGCCGATGCGTTTCTTGCGGATGGCTTCGATCTTGATCTCCTCGCTGAAAGCCATGCCGTCGCTCACGAGGTCCATCTCGCGCAGGCTGCTCCTTTCGAACACCCACATGCCCGACTGCGAGTCGCGCACCCAGCGAAAGTACAGCAGGGACATGGCCAGGCTGAGGAGCCTGTTCCCTATCCTGTGCTTCGGCGACATCGCGCTCCTGTTCCTGACCGGGAAGCGCGAAGCGGACAAGAAGCGCACTCCGGAGTGCATAAACGATTCCAGCAGGTAGGAAATCGCGTCGACGGGATATGAATGGTCCCCGTCGAGCGTGACGATGATATCCCCCTGCGCCTTAAGCAGGCCGGTTTTATAGGCCCGTCCATACCCGCGCACTTTCTCCTGGATCACGCGCGCCCCGTGGATGCGCGCGAACTCGGCCGTGCGGTCCGTGGAATCGTTGTCGACGACTATTACCTCGTCAACTAAGGGAGGAATGCGAGACAGAACCTCGACGATGCCCTTCTCTTCGTTGAGGCATGGTATGACGATGGTGATGCGCCGGCCTTTGTACACGGCGGGGATAATAGCAGAAAATGCTGCATGTCAGGTACCCTCAGCACAGCGCGTCAGATGTGCAGCGGGTTAAAGCCCGCCCCATATGACTGTCAGTTCACGCTCCCCTGTCGGCTCGCTGAAGGTAGGAAAGGACCCGGAGTTGTAGTATCTTTAATACTGGTTCGTTCACAAGCCCCCCGGCACGGCTGTGATAGGAGTTACTGTAACTGTTTCGGTCCACTTCCCGCAGGTGGATTCCCTGCTGGTTTGCCGCTGCGAGTACTCAGGAGGTACGCAAGGCCATGGTTCAGAATAACCTCGTCAGAATCGTCGTTGGTCTCAGTCTTTTGCTTTTCGTCACGGTGCCGGTTTTCGGGCAGGCTGTGCTTGGGGTGGCAACATCTCAGCCTCCAGCTGCCGACATTGGTGTTACCGAGTTAGCGGGAGAAGTAGTGCTGACGGTTCTTTCGGGCATCACCGTCCAAGCTCCGCTCGCCATCGAATACTCGGCGCTGATCACCAACAACTCGGCTGCGGAAATCAAGATATTCGGAACGCTCGGATTCGCGGGCATGGACTTCACGCCTACCATTAATACAGACAGCCACACGGTAGTCATAAATGTGCCGGCCGGGGGAGTGACTGGAGCCCAGATTCACATTAACGGGGTGCGCGTCGACGTGGCCGACCAAGGCTCTATGCCGGTGACCGCAACCGTCACGAGCCTGACAACGCACGGAAACGCTATCTCTGCAGGCCAGCAGACTGGACCGGTGATCGGCCAGATCACAGGGCCGTTCGTGATCGACCAGAGCAACCCGCCGCTCTCTTTCGTGAACGGCACAGAGACCATGCCCCACACCTCCTTCTTAGTCTCTGAGACATACACCAGCGCTTTCACGGACGACGTCGGGGAGTTGGGCCAGACCGTTCCCACACGAATTCGGATTACTCCTTTTCCGGAGGTTCCCAAAGGGGTGAAGGTCACTTTTAGCGTGACTGCAGCCTCCACTGAGTCGGGCGCGACCTTCAGAACACTCTCCGGACATTCGGAGACCGTACCGCGCGAGGACGGATCGACTTCGGTGACCTATGAGTATACTTCCGCCCCCGGCAGCATCTACGCACTGGAGACCTTCAAGATCTACGTATCAATGGAAGTTGAACCCACGGCAGGGAGCGGGACCATAGCCTTTCAGGCGGCGATTGTGCCCATCGGTGTCGCAGTCCCCACCACCCAGTTCCCTTCCACTGCCATTCCCCGATACCTGGAGAGGGAGGTTCCGGACGAGTCGGACCTCATTACGGGATCCGTCGAGCTTGCCTTCCCCTTCCAAACCAGCCAATCCGGCACCTACACCGGCATAGCGATTACCAATCCCTTGAACTTCAAGGTGAACGTGGACCTCGCGGCGTATGATGCGGATGGAATCTTGATCACCGGAAAGGGAATCAGCAATCCCGTTAGGCTCACCATGCCGAGAAGGGGACAGATTGCGCAGGTCGCGACAGAGCTTTTCGGGATCGGCTTCAACGCCTCCAGACTGGGTACCATCCGTGTCATTGGGCAGACGCCGGTTCTCGTCGGCTTCTACCTATTGGGGGAGGAGAGCGGGACGAAATTGGACGGCACCACCGCCGAAGTGGATCCCGTCAACGGCTGGATTTGGCCCACGGTGTTCCACGAAACCCCGACCCCTTTCAATACCTATGAGTTCTTCAACCCGGGGACGAGCGCAGCTAAGGCTCGGCTCAGCCTGTTTGATTCGGACGGGCACCTTGTTGCCGAGGGCTCGCAGACCGTCGCTGCGGGCGGCACTGCCGTCCGGAACCTGGCGGACGTTTTTGCGGGTGTCGACCTCAACTCGTTTACAGGTGGATATGTCAAGGGAAGCTCCGATTTTCCGCTGGTAGCGACCCAGGCTTTCGGGAATGCCAGGGAATCGAACGTCTTACAGGGCCAGCTGAGCATCCAGAAACAAACCTACTACTTCGCCCAGTTCGCTTCGGGCGGTGGTTATGAGACCGAAATCAACATCGTAAACGTGGACCGGTCAGTCCTCGCAAAAGTCACGCTTACCGCCGTCGGTGACGACGGCACCGCTTTCCCGATTACCGCGAACCCTGCCGCGATCTCGATTCCGGCCGGACTGCAGTGGACAAGGACAGTTGCGGACCTGTTCCCGGGCCTCGGGGGGTCGCTGACAACAGGCTATATCAAGGTTGAAGTGGAGCCCTACCTTATCGGCCCCTTCGTGACAGTGCCACTACTGGTAGGATCGGTTCGTTTCAGCTCGGCGGACGGCTATGGATCGGCAGCGCTCCCGCTGTTCCTCCCCCCTTCCGGACAGTTCATTTTCTCGCAGGTAGCGCAGGCCCAGGGTTTCTTCACAGGCGTGGCCATGATGAATCCCAACGCGCAGTCCGCAGAATTCACACTGGAGGTGTTCCGACAAAATGGAGCTCTGGTCGGCTCCCACGCGGGCTCGCTTGAGCCCGGGGAGAAAATTTCCAGACTGGTTTATCAGCTCGTGCCGGCTTCAGGAGGACAGGTGGGGGGATACGTCAGGGTCAGCTCCGATCTGCCGCTCGTCAGCTTCTCGTTGTTCGGCACCGACGATGGACTCTCATTGAGCGCGATTCCACCACAGCAGATCGGCCGTGACATTCAGTAACAAGTTGCGGCGGCACGTGCTGGCGGCCCTTAAGAGCCTCAATGCAAAGCCAAGGCCTGATCATCTTATGGAGGCGTCTTACGCGGCTGTGGGGCGGGTATCTGAGGGACAGCCGGCTGCCAGATATTGACTGGTTCGTAGTTGACGATTACCGGAAGGACAACGCTCGGCATTTCGTCCACGGGATTCGCGAACCGCAGGACGACGTCATCCTGATAATTGGTCTGATAGCTCTTGAGCATCAACTTGACCGTCAGACGGCATGCCGCGCCGGGGGCAAGGGTCTGCGGGAGGGGTTGGACATCAAGGCCGCCCTTTTGAGTATGAATGGAGACGATCCCCAACTCAGACTTTGAGTTGTTCGTCAGGGTAATTTCCTTGGCGGATTCGCCCTTCAGAAACTTGAGCAGGCGGGGGGATACCGATACCGGGGTATAGACATAGCCGTGGATCTTGAACTCGTAAGGGACCTCCAGGCCGGCGCGCCCGGCCAGGACTGTGAATGTCGCGCTGACCTCCCCATCGTAGTCCTGCGTCGTCAGTCCCAGCTCAAGTTTCTGCCCTTCGCCTGGGATTAGCTCTCTACGGCCGGAACCGCTACGCATGAGGCCCCGCGGAGCGCCCTTCAACTTCCAGTACATGGCTTCGTTTCCCGCGAGTCGATAGTTCAGCTCAATCGGAACCTGCCGTCCCTGCCGCACTACTCCGAAGTCAATGCTGCTGTTTTCGAAATGGAGCGCCTCGCCGATGGATTGCAGCTCCTTCTGCGCCTCCTCCGGGCTCAAGGCAGGACTTCCGGGCTTTGTTTCCGTGACAGCGGTGAACGGCGTAGACGACTTTGTGATAGCGACCAGCCACTTGCCCCCTTCGAGCACCCACTTCTCCTTCACCGGCCAGTCGAAGGGGGCAGGGATCAGGGGCAGCAGGCGCCGGACTTTCACCGTAACCCAAACCTCGGCCGGGCTCTGTGACAATTCCAGGTCGGTGACGTGCGGATTTGAGAAATCGGGGGTCTGGCGGGCCAGGAAGTTGTCCCTGGACCGAGGCTGCACATACTCCAGAGCCTGGTCCTTCTTACCTTTCGCGAGCAGTTCCCAATACGCACTCACCCGTGCGAGAAGGGCATCGAGGGATGGCCTTCGGGCCGGCTGTTCTCCAACCGCATGGAGTACGATCATTCCGCTGAGGAGTGCGACCGCCACCACTCTGATTCCACGGGAGTAAGACATAGGTCCTTGATGGGGACGCACGGCACGAAGGAGTGGCCAAACACGCATGCCGCAAAGAAAAGGGGCTGCCCTTTCGGGCAACCCCAATTCAAAGGAAGAGAAAATACAGGGCTACTGACCCAATGACTCCGGCACGTCCTGGCGATTCAAGTGGACCACCACCATGGACGAACCCTGTGAGAAGTTCGTGAAGTTGCTGGCAACATAGAGCCCGTGGGCATTCGTGAAGTCGCACACAGCAATCACGTATCCCTGGAACTCACCCGATCCACCAGCAGCAGCCGCGATCTCGGATGCGAGCACGGTGTAGGTGCTGCCGGAAGGCAGATTCCCAAGCGCATCCAAGCCGGTGCCGGGTGACGATGGACCAGTGACATAGGTGAATGCCTTGGGAGGAGTGGCGCCATCCTGCTGCTGATAGATGTAGAAAGTGATTTTCCCGGACTGCTTGATCGCGCCGTGATCGATCCCCATCTTCGCAGCGCCGGGATCGGTGGTTGTGTTTGCAATCGCGATGCCGGTGTCGTAGCCGATCGAGGGCATATTCTGCGCAAGAGGTATCAACAGCGTAGTTGTGCTGCCCTTAATGATGAGCAGGTCGCCGGGCACCGGAGCCTCTTCGTAGCGCGGAATCGGGAGGTCCGTCACTTCGCCATCGGCATCAAATGCCGGCTCCACCGGGGCCAGCGTGGCGGTGTAGGTAATCACGCCCGACGGCAGCGGGAGATCTGCATCGTCCGCGACGTTGACTGCGACGTCGAGGACGAAGTTTTCCGGCAATACGGGATTGTTGTCCGAGGTGAGCCTGTAGTAAATATCCAGGTCGCCGCCCGCGCTCTCAAAATCGATGGTTTTTGCCGTTGCAGCCGGCGTCCCGGCAGAGGTGGCCCTTGTCCAATGTGCAGTGCCGCCTACAACATCAGTCGCGGCAGTTGCGGGGAAAACGAGAGTCACACCTTCGGGAGGAGCTCCGGACAGACGTATCCTGATCATCTGGGAGATCGTCTGGGTCAGATCCGTAGCGGCCGTAACTCCGAACGCGGAGTTGAAACCTTCTTTCAACACGATGAGCCCGTCCATGCCTTCCGGCGCAATCGCACTGATTTCCGCCGCCTCGGAGTTTTTCGTGTCTGGAAGCAACCCGGCAGCGGCACCGTCGATGACCGGCGCACTGAACTGGCCGTTGAAGATGGCATTCTTGGTGGACGAGAGGGTGACAGTATACGCCGGCTTGGGCGACCCTGCCACATCAAGTCGAACACCATGAACCCGGATGTAGTTCGGATAGACTCCACCCGCTGGCACCGTGAGGACGAGGTATCCGGCCACAGGGTCGGAAGCTAGCTCATCTATCGCCACGGTAGACAAAAGACCTGTCCCTGTTACCACTGGCGTGCCAGTTGTACCATCCAGAGGGGAGGTAAAAGGAACATTGTATTTGAGTGTGACAGTGCCCGGGACCGTCGCAATGGACCCCTGCATCACACTCAGGTAAACGTCGCCTGTCACTTCGGTGTGACCGGAGGCGACCACCAGGGTCACGTTCTCTGTGCTCCCCTGAAATATACCCCCTGGCTGAGCGTATGCTCCAGCCGCGAGGCCGAGCATCAACAGTACTGCAAGAAGCATTGTTTTTTTCATCTTAGGACTTGCTCCTTATGGAAGTCGTGGGGACATCCCCCACCAGAAGTTAATCGGCAAACCGACAGAACAGAAAAGTGCTGAACCAAAACGTCGTCTCAGAAACCTCTTTGCCCTCGCTGTGCGGAGGCGTCAACCTGAACTAAACCCACGTCTTGGACTCTCTAGGAGCCATCGGCAAATGACTCTAACAGCGACGATCCCTTGTGTCAACACCTTTTAGCCTGCCGGATGCAACCACTCCTCAGACCGCAGACACCTGGGAATCGTTCAGCCATAAGGATGCGCGAGGCGCTGAAAGGTCACCAGAAAAATCGTATTGCGACTTTGCGGGGGGCTGCTCATCTGTATAATTGCCGGTCAATGGATCAGGACCGGACAACCAGGACTTTGGTCGGGCAGGCGCAGGGAGGAGATCCCGGCGCCGTTCAGGCTCTTTACGAGCTGTACGCGCCACGCATCTACAATTTCCTGATTGGGATGCTGGGGAGCCGGGATGAAGCCGAAGATGTAACGCAGCAGACATTCCTGATTGTCATCCGGCAATTGGGCACGTTGCGCGAGGCAAGCCTCCTCGAGTCCTGGATTTACCGCATCGCCCGGAATGAGGTTTACCAGAAGTTCAGGCGTCAGAAGGTAATGAAGGAGGAGAGCGATCCTCCCAAAGGCGATGACGGTCCGGGGCTGGCGGTGGAGGAGCGGCTCCACGCAAATCCCGAGAGGCTCCTGCTGAGCCAGGAGTTGCGAGGCGCGCTCCGGTCGGCCCTGAGCGGCCTGCCGGTCAGGCTTCGCGAGGTGTTCGTGCTGGGAGTGATTCAGGGGATGAGCTATAAGGACGTCAGCGAAATATCGGGCCGGTCGATCCTCTCGGTCAAGACAGACGTCTACCGGGCCAGGCTGGCGCTGAAAAAGGAACTTCAGAAATATTTGAGTCCCGGCGGAGAAGCCGGGCTTGGCAGGCAATTGTGAAGCATCTGTCGGAAGAACTGATCTCCGCCTGGGTGGACGGGCAGTTGGAACCTGGAGAGACGGACCAGGTCGAATGCCACCTCCGGGACTGCGGCGGGTGCCGCGCCGCTGCCGATGAGATGTCTGCCGTGACAGAAGCGTTTCGCGCCGCGGAAACCGTCGAATTGCCGCCCTACCTTTGGGGCAGGATCGCTGCGAGCCTGGAGAAGGAAGCTTCACCGCGGCAGACCGGACTCCGGAGCTGGGCCATGCCGGTCATCGGCAGCCCGCTCCTGGCGCGCGCCGCGGCTGCGGTTCTTGCCATCGCAATCCTGGCGACTGGCGGAGCGATCTACATCGAGCGCAAGTCGGCGGCCAATCTCGAAATGCAGGCGCTGGCGGAAATACAGCACGCTCATAACAGCCTGGTTGCCCTCGACGCCGAATCCTACAACCCGTTCCGAACGGCAGGGGCAGCCTATCGGGAAGTGAACCCATTTTCGCGGGACCAGGTGGGTCCCGATACCAACCCGTTCCGGTCCGCCGCAGGCGACCGGTAATTGGGGAAACGGCTATGATATCGAACATCAAGGCGACAGCCTCGATCTGGAATCGGGCAGTCATACTACTGTCATTGGTCTTACTGCTCTTGACGGCGTGCTCCCCCTTCCCTGCGTCTGCCCAGACATCCGGACAGGGAAGCCGGGAGTCGGTGGACGCGTTGCTCTCCATCGCCGAGTCGCAGTACGAAATTGTCAAACTGACGATCAAGCAGGGGCTCTACGACCGGGTGCTCCCCGAGATGAGGAAGATCTACGAGCTGAACCTGCCGCCGCAGTACGAGCAGGCGGTGGCAGAATCAGCCAGCCTGGTCGCGCACCTGCTGGTGGAGAACAAACAGTTCGGCCTGGCCCACGATGTTCTGAGCGAGGCACTGCCGCGGATGAAGGACGACAAGAACAAAGCCTCGCTGCTCAAGATAAAGGCTTACGTTTACAAGTCGGAGGGCAGACTTCAGGAAGCCATGCAAACCCTCGAACAGGCCATTGCCATTGAACGGCGCCTAATCCATGAGTAGGATTCTGCCGATACGGGTCGGATGAGGGCAGAAGCGCACCAATAGAGATGATCTGCCAGTCCCCCCGCGGGCAAGTATCTGCTTTTCGCTTTACCGGTTCGCGCGATTTGTGTATAAAGACTGCGATCATATCGTTCAAGTTCTGAATTATGGTATCGCGCCGTAGGTGTACGACCAGCCCGAGGTTCAAACTGGCGATCGCGCTGTTTCTTTCGCTGGCTGCGCTTGCGCTGGCCTCCAGTGCCTATCTTGGTCCCGGCCCGATAACGGCCGGCGTCACTGATAGAACGTCTCTCTCCGGAATCGCACCAATCTACCGGCAGATCTCCGAACAGGCAGGACAAGCCACCCCTGTGAACAGGGGTTGGTCGCTCGCGGCGGAAGACACACCATTTGGGGCAGCATTCCTGCGCCTGGGCGAATACTCGGAAGAGGCGGATGCCGCAGCCGCGACGGAAGAAGATCCTGCGGCCTCGAGGCTTCCTCTCGGCGGCGTTGCCGTATCCAGGATTGGTGGGCCATGGTCTCCGGGCAGTGCAGCCAGGCGCCCGTCGATGTCTGAGGACCTGACAGGAGCCGCCGCTCTGCTTCTCAACGCTTCGTTCTCATCGCTCTTCTCGAAGACCTTTGGTCCGCAGGGGGAGGAAGCGAGCCGGAACGCGGAGTTGTCGGCGGAGGCCAGGAATCCTTTCGCGGAAATCAAGCAGAAGGAGGACGCCGCGCGGCTCGCCGCGGCCGACACCGCTCAGGGCGCTCAGGATAAGGCGGTGACCGATTCGAAGCCGGCCGAACCCGTTTCTTCTGCCGGGCAGGAAGTGGCAGCCGCGGGCACCTCGGGCGGCAGACCCGAAAGATACGTCTTCGTCGGCGACTTCGATGGGTCAGGCACACTGAGCATCCTGACGGCGGAGCGATCAGGCGAACTTGCCTTCAAGTTCGAAGATGGCTTCAGGGCCTTCAGCCTGTTCGTTCATGCGGCCGCGGTGGAACGCCAGAGGTCGCTCTCCCTCGACGACATCAACGGGGACGGGCTCATGGATCTCCTGGTCACGGCCCGGGCAAGCCTCTTCGGAGGCGTGCTCATCGGCGACGGCAAGGGAGGCTATACACTGGCGGACACTTTCCTCACAGGTTACGAACCGGTTCTGGCTGCCATCGGGCCCCAGGCGGAGGGAGGGCACGAGATCGTCACGGTCAATACGAGGTCCGGCGCGGTGACGAGGTTCCTCCCGAAGGGCCCGTACCAGCGCGTGAGCACCGGCAAGCTTGATTTCCCGCCGGAATATGTAAACCACATAGTCGACCGGGAACACGGCGCGGATTACCTGCAGATCGCCCGGGCCGGAGGAGAGGCAAAGACCTATGCTTGGCCCGTTCGAGGCCGGATGGAAGTCCGTACCCTGACGACGCCTCCGGCGTCAGAGCTGCGGGCGGGGCCTGACCCGGACCTCGGCAGCAAGGTAGGAACCATCCGGATCTACCAGGTCGGAGACTATGCCTCGATCGTCCTCGCCGACGCGACAGGTCAGGCATTCAACGTGGCGAACCTGAAGGTCTCGCCGCAAGCCTGCCTGGTCTTCGGCGATCTGGCGGGAAGTGGGAATCTGGATGTCGCGGTGGCCCACATGGTCTCCTTCACCCCGTCAAACTAGCGGTCTGTCAGTCCTGACCCCCTCGCTACATCAGAAAGATCCCGGCTCCGAACCCATAGACCGGCTACCCCCATCGCAGCCTCGCAGTCCTGTGAGTCGGTATTGCGGAGGATCTTCGGGATCGGAATCGGGATCGATCTCGCTATCGATATCGCACGTCGACACCGACTGCGACCCCGATTCCGATTCCGATTCCGACAGCGAGGGACTGTATCACCCACGGTTCTCCGGAACGGCTCCGACCATCAACCGCAGCACCGACGCCAAAAGCGTCGAACAGAAAAGCCCGGGGTGAAAACCCCGGCATAGAGGGACAGGCTGAAGCATCAACCCTGGAAGGGGTTGAACAGCCTCTGTGCCGCAGATACAGGCTGCCCGGCCCGCCGGTCATCCGGCTGCCGGCGTCTGAATCACGGGCCTCACAGCCGGCGCCTGTTGCCCACCATCAGTCGTTGTGATATCAAGTGAACTTTGTTCAGGGCCCTGATCGATGAGCAAGTCACCGCGTGCCGGCCGCGGCTCGCACCCCGCCAGATCCGTAAGCAAGCCAAGCCGTGCTTCACGCGGAGCCGGGATTTCTCCGCAGGTCTACCTGTCCCATGCCATTCTGATTCTGTCGGGATTCATCCTCTTCCTGCCCCTGGCAGTGAGTTACGATTTTTACGAACCCTTCGTCTTCCTGAAAAGCATCCTGTTCCGCCTTGCCGTCGGAGCGATGGTGTTTCTTTACGTCGTTCTCGCGACGCTCTCCCCGCGGCACAGGCCCAGGCTTCACCGGGTCGCTTACGCCGTGCTGGCTTATTTCCTGGTGATGATCGTCTGCTCCCTTCCGGGCGTAAGCGTCGACTCCTGGAGCAGCTGGTGGGGCACCTTTGCGCGGATGGACGGCATGTTCACCCAGCTGCACCTGGTGGCATATTTCTTCGTGCTGATGCAGACGCTCGAGTCCGAACGTGAGTGGCTGATTCTGTTCACGACATCGCTCTTCTCCGGTCTTCTCGTCGGCCTGTCGGGGATGCTCCAGTACATGGGCTTACCCTTCCTGTACCGCCCGATTCTCGAAGGCAGGATCATGGGAGCAACCGGGAACGCGAACAATTTCGCGTTTCTCATGGTGCTCGACTTTTTTGTCGTGCTCTGGTTTCTTAGCAGAAGGGATCGCCGGGAGACATACGAGTTCGCGGCAAAGATCTGGATGGTCCTTCTCATCCTGCTGGATCTTTCCCTTGTGGCATGGGAAGCCTCGGCGCCTGCAGACGGCCCGGACGTTCTGTCTGAAGGCTTCACGCTGATTCCGCTGGCCGCCTTCGCCCTCCTTCTCCATGCCCTGAGCTTGCTCTGGTTCTTCAGGCGTTCCAGTGTCTGCGTGGGCAGCATATTCCTCGGCATTCTCGGCGCCTGGTACCTGTTTTGGGCGTATCAGAGCAGGACAAGGTTCGCCGTGGTCGGCCTGATCGGTTCTCTGACGATCCTCTCGTTGTTCTATCTGTGCTGGGGCGCCAGCAGGAAAATGAAATGGTTCGCAGCTGCCGCGACTGCGATCATTCTTCTTGTGCCGGCCGCCGTTTTTGTCAACCGCGATTCAACCTGGGTGCAGAGCCGGCCGGCCCTCGCCCGCCTGACGAGCATTTCCTTTGCCGCTGCGGCCCCGCGCGTCATGGCATGGAAGGCCGGCGGCCTGGGCGTCCTGGACCGGCCTCTTTTCGGCTGGGGCCCCGAGAACTACAAGAATGCCTTTGACCGCCACTTTCCGCCGGAGCTGTTCACTTCCACGGCCTCCGAGACCTGGTACGATCGCGCGCACAACATGATCGTGGATGTCGGGACGATGACGGGCATCCTTGGGCTGGCAGCCTTCTCGGCAATATTTGGACTGGCCTTTGCCGCACTCTTGCGTACCTGGTTCAGGACAAAAGATCCGACGAACAGCCTGCTGGTCGCTGCCCCTCTGATCGCCTACCTGATCCAAAACCTCTTCAGCTTCGACACAATCAATACGAACGGAACCGTCTACCTGATTCTCGCATACGTAGCCTGGCTATGCGACGGCAGGCGGCCAGCGCAGGTATCGTCTTCCGCACAGCATTCGGAGCGGCCGACGGTCCGCGGGAAAGGCTGGCTGGCGATCGGCGCTGCAGGCCTGCTGATCGCCGGCAGCTACTGGTATCTGGTCAAGTTGCCCTGTGAATCAAATCTCCTGTTGGCCCGTGCGGTTGCCTCCGCCAGAACACGGGCTCCCTCGGGCAGAGTTCAGTATGTGTTCCGGGAAGAGCTCGTCGAGCTCTACCGGCGGGCCAGCGACTACCAGACTACAGGCCGTCACGAGGTGCGCGAGGAGTTTGCCAACTATGCCGCACGGCTGGCCCATTCACCGAACGTTTCCCTGGGGGACAGCACACGGACGATTGCACAGGCTGCGAACCTCCTCGAGGAGTCAGTCAGGCAGGAACCTGCCAACGCCCGCCACTACCTTTATTCAGCCAGCCTGGCGAGCGGGACCCTCGCGATCCTCCGGAAATCGGATCCTGCCCTGGCGCATACCACGGCCGAGAAGACGCTCGGCCTGCTGCAACAGGCCGAAAGCCTGACTCCTACGCGTCCGCAGGTCTACATCGAGAGAAGCCGGATACTGGCGTGGGAAGGGCGCACGGCCGAGGCGATCACAGCGCTGGAGAGGGCGGTGAACCTCAGCCCGTGGATCAAGGAGCTGCATGCGGATCTGGCGAAACTGTACATCTCGGCGGGGCGCCTGGAGGATGCGGCGAGAGAACAGAAAGAAGCCGAGTAGCGCTCTGCCCGATTACCGGAGGCACCGGGCGGGACTCTTGAGATAGCGGAAGCGGCCGCCACCGGTCACGATCTCTTCAACAGCCTGCCGCAGGTGTCGGCGACGATCGCAAACGCAGGGCGAACTCTGCTGTTCGCCGGGGCCCGGGATCGCGGCAGACCCGGCCCGCCGACCTGCCGCGATCCGTTACGGTTGGAGGCGTCAGTTGCCGCGCGGAGGAGGCGCGGGGGACGGAGGCGGAGGCGCGGTCTCACTCGGCTTCTCCGGTTCCGGAACTGGAGGAGGTGCCGTCTTCTCCTGCTTCTGCCTCTGCTTCTCCATTTGCTTTTCCATCCGCTGTTGCTGCTTCACTCTCTCCTCTTGGGCATCCTCCCGGTCTTCGCGTAGCTCTTTGGTGAATCCATCCACCTCTTTACGCACGTTGCGAAGGGAATCCTTTAGGGTCTGTGTCATCTCCTTCAATCGGTCCGGAGTCCGGACGACATGCGGCGTGATCATGATCAAGAGTTCAGTCCGCTGGCTGTTTCTCGAGGTTGAGCCGAAAAGGCCGCCGATCAGCGGTAGATTCGAAATCACCGGGATGCCCAACCGGTTTTGAATCTGGTTGGTGCGGATAAGGCCAGCGATGGCGACGGTTTCGCCGTCTTTCACGGCGAGAGTCGTCGAGACGCTCGTCTTTGTGAACGTCGCCTGCGAGGAACCTCCCACGTTGGTCGGGGTTCCAGGAGCGCTGACCTCCTGCGCGAGATCCATCGTAACCGTCCCCGACGCGGAGATCCTGGGTATCACAAGCAGCTGGATACCTGTCTCACGATATTGAATGCTTGTTGTCGCGCCCCCGGTCGCCGGTACGTAACTTGCGCCGGTATAGGGAAGCTCTCCTCCCACGACAATCCTGGCCATGGTGCCGTCGAGCGCCAGGACGGACGGCGCCTCGAGAACCCTGACCTTCGTCTTCTGCGCCACCGCGGCCAGTGTCATAAGCAATTCCCTGCTGCTGCCGATCATGGCGA
>Ga0316622_100001767_pt1 | contig 14461 bp, 12 predicted proteins | sample OWC_Aug_OW2_C1_D_FD_207646 | JGI IMG/M metagenome (GOLD analysis project Ga0316622, IMG submission 207646) | Wetland soil microbial communities from Old Woman Creek delta, Ohio, United States - OWC_Aug_OW2_C1_D5_C | ecosystem: Environmental > Terrestrial > Soil > Wetlands | place: USA: Ohio... | reverse complement strand
TGCAGGCAGTCCTGAAAGCCCATGATGCCCAGTCCGACCGGCCGGTGGCGCAGGTTCGAGTTGCGGGCCTTGCCGACCGCGTAGTAGTTGATGTCGATCACGTTGTCGAGCATCCGCATCGCAGTGCCGACGGTGCGGGCCAGCTTGTCGTGGTCGAGGCGGTAGCCGCCCTGGCCGTCGTCGACCATGTGCGCCGGCAGGTTGACCGAACCCAGATTGCAGACGGCAATCTCGGCCGGGCCGGTGTTCAGCGTGATCTCGGTGCAGAGGTTGGAACTGTGAATGGTGCCGGCATGCTGCTGCGGACTGCGCAGGTTGCAGGCATCCTTGAAGGTGATCCACGGATGCCCCGTCTCGAAGAGCATCGACAGCATCTTGCGCCACAGCTGCACCGCCGGCATCTTGCGGAACAGCTTCAGTTCGCCGCGCGCTGCCTTTTCCTCGTAGCGGGTGTACGCCTCTTCGAACGCCTTGCCGGTCCGGTCGTGCAGATCGGGGCAGTCGGATGGCGAAAACAGGGTCCAGTCGCCGCCTTCGATCACCCGCTTCATGAACAGGTCCGGAATCCAGTTCGCCGTGTTCATGTCGTGCGTGCGCCGGCGGTCGTCGCCGGTGTTCTTGCGCAGTTCCAGGAACTCCTCGATGTCGAGGTGCCAGGTCTCGAGGTAGCAGCACACCGCGCCCTTGCGCTTGCCGCCCTGGTTGACGGCCACTGCCGTGTCGTTGACGACCTTCAGGAACGGCACGACCCCCTGGCTCTTGCCATTGGTGCCCTTGATGTGGCTGCCCAGCGCACGCACCGGCGTCCAGTCGTTACCGAGCCCGCCGGCGTACTTGGCCAGCAGCGCGTTCTCCTTGATCGCTTCGTAGATACCGTCAAGATCGTCGGAAACGGTGGTCAGGTAACAGGACGACAGCTGCGAATGGCGCGTTCCGCTATTAAATAGCGTCGGTGTCGAGCTCATGAAGTCGAAGCTCGACAGCACCTCGTAGAACTCGATCGCCCGCGCCTCACGGTCGATCTCGCTGATCGCCAGCCCCATGGCGACCCGCATGAAGAAGGCCTGCGGCAGCTCGAAGCGACGGCCTTCGTGGTGGAGAAAGTAGCGGTCGTACAGGGTCTGCAGGCCGAGATAGTTGAACTGCAGGTCGCGCTCAGGCTTCAGCGCACGCGCCAGCCGTGGCAGGTCGAACTGGGCCAGCCGTTCGTCGAGCAGTTCGACCTCGATTCCGTACCTGACGAACCCGGGGAAGTACTCGGCGTAGCGATTGGCCATCGCGGCCTGCGCCACCTCCTCGCCGAGCGCCTCGCGGCGCACCGTATGCAGCAGCAGCCTTGCCGTGACGTAGGAATAGGCCGGATCCTTCTCGATCAGCGCCCGGGCGGCCAGGATCGAGGACTTGATCACTTCCTCGAAGGGAACGCCGTCGTAAAGGTTGCGCAGTGTCTCGGCGACGATCGCCTCGGCCGACACGTACTCCGTCAGGCCGACACAGGCGGCATCGACGACGGCGCGTATCCGCGCCAGGTCCAGCGGCACGCGCCGGCCTTCGTCCAGCATCGACAGCTGCGGCTCGCCCTGCGCCTGCTCCTTGCGCAGCCGCGCTCGCTCCTGCGCCCGCTTTTCCCGGTACAGGACATAGGCCCGGGCGACGTCGTGCGCCCCGTCGCGCATCAGCGACAGTTCGACCTGGTCCTGCACGTCCTCGATGTGAAACGTGCCGCCGGCCGGCTGCCGGCGCAGCAGCGCCTGAACGGCGTTCGCCGTCAGCTTCTCGACCTGCTCCCTCACGGCGCTCGACGCAGCGGCCTGGCTGCCGCGAACGGCGAGGAACGCCTTGGTCATCGCCACGGCGATCTTGCCCGGCTCGAAGGCGACCACCGAGCCGTTGCGGCGGATGAGCTTGTAGTCGGCGAAGGACGTCGCCGTCACCCGATGGATACCGTCCCCTTCGCCGATGGGCGCCGCCAGCGGCGATGGAAAGGGACTTGCCGCGGCCGCAGCGGCCGACTGTTCAAGCTGCATCTCGCCTCCGTGGTCGACGTCGAAGGTCCCGAGACCGTCGCGTCGTCTTCTTCAGATTCCAGCGCGGTCCGCCGCGCACACAAGCTGTTGATCGCCGTCGCGCCGGCGCGCGCCGGCCCCACCCGGCCGCACACCTTCCCGGAGCGGCCCGCGACGCCGTTCGCGCCGCCGCGCCACATTCAACGCGAACACAACATATTGTGCTGTTTCGCGAACTGTGCACAACCGATAGTGTCCCGGATCATAGGGGATCGCGGCGAGGAACTCAACGGCGGCGGCACTCCGGGCGGCACCGCGGCGGGCGACCCGCGCTGCCGTGGAGCCCTGCGGCGCCATGCCCGCGCGTCGGCCGCGGCAGCGCCGGCTCAGGGCAGCCAGTGCGCCGGAAGGTCGGCCAGGGCCGCGAAGCGGCGCCAGTCGAAACGCGGGCCAGGGTCGGTCTTGCGATCGGCCGCGACGTGACAGTGCCCTCGCACCGCGCGCAGCGGCAGCTCCGCTCGCAGCGCCCTCGTCAGCCGTGCCAGCGTTTCGTACTGGGCCGGCTCGAAAGCGGTGAAGTCCGTCCCTTCCAGCTCGATGCCGATGGAATAGTCGTTGCAGCCGTCGCGGCCCTCGAACACGGAGACGCCCGCGTGCCAGGCGCGCCGGTGGCAGGCAACGAACTGGGTCGCGCCGCCATCGCGCGCGATCAGGAAGTGCGCGGAGACGCGCACCCCTGCCAACAGTTCCAGGAACGGATGCGCGGTTGCATCAAGATCGCCCCGGAACAGGCGTTCGATGCAGCCGCTGCCGAAGCGGCCCGGCGGCAGGCTGATGTTATGCAGCACCATCAGCTCGATCGGAACGCCCGCCGGCCGGTCGTCGTGATAGGGGCTACGCACCTGCCGGAGGCCTTCGACCCACCCGTCGGCTTCGATCCCAGGGATTGATGCGGGCACTACTTCAGGCCGAGCCGCTGCAGGCGATAGCGAAACTGCCGGAAGGTGATGCCGAGCAGTTGTGCCGCGGCGGTCCGATTGCCTCCGGTCTTGCGCAGGGCGGCTTGCAGTGCCGCGCTCTCCACGGCATCGAGGTAGGCCGCCAGGTCGCCGGGCACGCCATCCGGCGGCAGCGTCGGCGCCTCGGTCGCGGCAGTGGATTCGGCGTGGACTTCAGCCGGCTCGATGGCGGACGCCGGCTCCGCCACGACGTGCTCCGGCTCGAGCAGCGTCGGCGTCGCCGGCAGCATCAGGTCGTCCGCGGTCAGTTCGCCGTCGGCCGCCAGCGCGACGCCGCGTTCGAGCACGTTCTCCAGTTCGCGGACGTTGCCGGGAAAGGGGTAGCGCTCCAGTTCCCGAAGCGCATCCGGCGACAGCCGGGCCCGGTGCCCGCCGCGCTGGGCGAGCCGGTCGAGGATCGCCTCGGCCAGCATGGCGACGTCCTGCGCTCGCTCGCGCAGGCTCGGCACCCGCAGTTCGATCACGTTGAGCCGGTAGTAGAGGTCCTGGCGGAAGCGACCGGCGGCGACCAGTCTCTGCAGGTCCTGGTGCGTTGCGCTGAGGATGCGAACGTCGACCGGATCCTCGGACGTCGACCCGACCTTGCGCACCCGTCGCTCCTGGATGGCGCGCAGCAGCTTGACCTGCATCGACAGCGGCAGTTCGGCGACTTCATCGAGGAACAGGGTTCCGCCCGCGGCGGCGTGGAAGAAGCCTTCGCGATCGCGCTCCGCGCCGGTGAAGGCACCCTTGCGGTAGCCGAAGAATTCCGATTCCATGAGCGTTTCCGGAATCGCGCCGCAGTTGACGGCGACGAACGGCAGCAGCCGCCTCGCCGATGCGTCGTGAATGGCGCGCGCCACCAGTTCCTTGCCGCTGCCGGACTCGCCGTAGATCGCCACCGGCGCCATGCTGTGGGCGAGGCGCTCGACCATCGAGCGCAGCTGGTGCATCGACGGCGCGTTGCCACGCAGGCGGTCGATCGCCCGCGCCTGCTGCTGCTTCGCCGAATTCTCCGCGGGGGGCCTGGCCAGCGCCGATCGCACGAGCAGGCGCAACTGGTCGAGATCGACCGGCTTGGCCAGATAGTCGAAGGCTCCGGATTTCAGTGCCGCAACGGCATTCTCGGCGCTGCCGTACGCGGTGATCACGGCGATCGGGGTTTCGCCGCGCGCGGCCACCTCCTTCACCAGCTCGATGCCGGTCCCGTCGGGCAACCGCATGTCGGTGAGGCACAGCGCATAGCGACGGCGGGCGAGCAACTCGCGCGCGCGACCGACGGAATCGGCCGTGTCGACATCGAGCCCCAGCCGGCCGAGGGTCAGCGACAGCAGTTCGCGCAGGTCGGCTTCGTCGTCGACGACGAGCACGGAGGGCAGTCGCCGCTCGACGGTGGTTTCCTCTCTAGGGCTCAGCGGATCATTCATGCGGCAGCATCGTATCGAGGAAGTCGACCCCCGCTGCCTCCGGTTCGGCCGCGCCGAAGCGGATCACGAAGCCGTGACCCCCGGCACCGTCGGCCAACGCCAGCTCGTCGTAGGTCATCTGGCACCGGTTGGCCAGGCAGAATTCGCGCGCGATGTACAGGCCAAGGCCGGTTCCCGCGGTATGGGTCGTATGGAAAGGTTCGAACAGCGACTGCCGGGCGCCTTCGCTCACGCCCGGTCCGTCGTCGGTCACCCAGAGTTCGACGGCACCCGCGTCGATCCGTACGACGATGCGGACGGCACCGCAGGCATCGCTGGCGTAGCGCAGCGCATTGTCCACCAGGTTGAAGAGCACCTGGCGCAGATGCGAGTGCTCGAACCTGACCGCGACGCCCTCCGGCACCTGCAGGACGACCCGTCCCTTCGCCTCGGGGCGGTCGCGCAGGAACTCGCCCAGCCAGTCGAGCAGGAACGTCCCCAGATCGATCGCGTCGCCCAGGGGGATCTCGCGGCGGGCGACGCGCAGGATGTCGTCGACGAGGCGGTTCAGCCGCAGCGTATTCTCCCGCACGATCGATGCCAGCCGCTGCAGTCCCGCGTCGGCGGCGTCTTCGACGAGCAGCTGGCTAGCGTGGCTGATCGCCGCCAGCGGATTGCGGATCTCGTGTGCGATCGATGCCGTCAGCCGGCCCATCGAGGCCAGTTTCAATTGCTGCGCGCGCTCGTCGATCGCGCGCTGGTCCTCGAGGAAGATCAGGAACTCGTCGCTTTGCACCGCGGTCGGCTGCACGAACCTCGCCCGCAGCCGCAATTCGGGCAGGTCGACGCCGTTCGGGCCGAGCGGACCTTCTCCCGCGCTGCCGTCGCGCCAGCGGCCGAATGCCGCCACCAGCGGCGCCAGATGCTCCAGCAACGAGAGCCGCTCGCCGGTGAGCTGGGCATCCGGCTTCATGCCGATGAGCACGCGCGATGCCCGGTTGTTCGCCCGCACGCGCGTCTCGGCGTCAACGACCACGACGCCCTGCTCCAGCTGCGCGATGACGAGCCGGTTGATGGCCAGCTGATTGTGAAGATTCCGGCCCCGCTGCTGGGCCAGCTGTTCCTGTGCAGCCAGCCTCTGCGCAAGCAGCCGCAGCAGGGCGGTGATGGCGAACATCATCGCGCCATAGAGGCCCGCCTCGAACAGGGACGCCTCGTTGCCGGAGGTCGTGAACGAGCGGGCCAGCGTGTCCAGCAGGATGGTGATGACGGCGAGCGAACAGACGAAGAAGACCGGAACCGTCGGCAGCAGCAGCGAGGCGCCGGCCAGAGGCAGCAGGTACAGCACGACGAGCCCCGAGCGCAGGCCGCCGCTCGCGATCATCAGTGCTGAAATCAGCAGCAGGTCGAAGGCGATTTGCGCCGAGACATGCACGACGACGCGCCGTCGGAGGTACATCGGCGCAACCGCCAACCCCGTCGCGCCGACGAAGTACACGCTGACAGCGACGATGTAGCCCGGTGTCGACCAGCCAGGGACCGTTGCGCCGAGCGCCGCAACCGCAAGCACCAGGCCGATGGCGATCGTCAGCCGGGCCAGCGCGAGGTACTGCAGCGTGCGCCACTGCGGCGCCCCGCCGTCGTCGTCGCGATCGGACGACCGCAAGAGGGTCATCGCACTGCCCCCGTCGGACGGGGCCCCGTCATCCGCAATCCGCCGTGTCGCCCGGGACCACGGGAACACGCGCCGGCCGGCGGCTCCGGGCACGGGCCGCCGGAGAAGGCCCGCCTAGCTTCCGGGGCGCTCACGGTCATTGGGCATCGCGCCCGATCCTCCGGTGTTCGTCGCTGCAGAACCACCGGCCAGCTTCGCCGAGCGCCTCGGACTGCGGCACATTCAGGCCGCAATGAGCGCAGCGCACGATCGACTCGCCGACGGGGCGAGCTTCGTCGCGCGCCGATCCCGCGGCGCGCGAGCGCTGGCCGCTGCGCCAGATCCTGAAGGCGACGTAAAGGCCCACGCCGAGCAGTACGAAGAACAGGACCCGACCCATCAAACCCGACCGAGCAGGACTTCGAGGACGAAGCGGCTCCCCACGTAGGCGAGCAGCAGCATCAGAAACCCGGCGAAAGTCCACCGCAGCGCCGTGCGCCCGCGCCAGCCGAAGACGATGCGGCCGCCCAGCAGGCCGGCGAAGACCAGCCACGAGGCGATAGTGAACACCGTCTTGTGCTCGAAGCGGAGCGCCCGGCCGAACAGCTGCTCCGAGAAGAAGACACCGGTCACCAGCGTCGCCGTCAACAGCAGGAAGCCCGCTCCGATGAGACGGAACAGCAGCTTCTCCAGCGCCAGCAGCGAAGGCAGCTGAGCGAAGATTCGCCCGAGCAGCGCCTGCGCCCTCAGCGGCGAATGCAGGCGCCGGTCGAGCGTCGCCATCAGCAGCGCATGCAGCGCCGCGATGGTCAGCAGGCTGTAAGCGGCCATGGCGACGAGAAGGTGCAGCCGGAGGGCCGTCGAATCGATACCCGCGGCGATCGGCGCTCCCTGGAACACGACCGGCAGCAGCACGCAGGCCGCAGCGACCGGAAGGACCAGCACGTCGAGTCCTCGCACGGGCACGAACATGCCTTCGATCCAGAGCACCAGCACGGCAAGCAGCAGGGTCGCGGAGAGCGCCTGCGCGAAGCCGAAGCGGAACTCGCCGCTGCCGCCAATGGCCCAACCGAGCAGGGCCGCGTGCGCCACGGCCAGCAGGGGCAGAAGCGCCTTGCGCCATCCCGATCCGCCGTGCGGCGAATCCAGCGTGCGCCAGGTCAGCCAGGCCAGCGCGAGGTACGCACCGGCGACGACCACGGCTCCGGCCTCGTAGAATCCACCCGTTGTCATAGCTGTTTGTATAGCACGCGCGCCGCGGTTCGCGCGCATCGGCACCCATGCTGGATTCGCTCACGGAACGTCTCGCCCGCGTCGTCAAGACGATGCGCGGCCAGGCACGCCTGACCGAGGCCAACACGCAGGAGATGCTGCGCGAGGTTCGCGTGGCGTTGCTCGAAGCGGATGTGGCGCTGCCCGTCGTGCGGGACTTCATCGCCCGGGTCCGGGAAAAGGCGTTCGGCGAAGACGTCGTCGGCAGCCTGACGCCCGGCCAGGCGCTGGTGGGGCTCGTCCATCGCGAACTCACGGCGCTGATGGGCGGCGACCTGCCGGTCGCCGAGCGCGAACTCAGCCTTGCCGTGCAGCCGCCGGCGGTCGTTCTCCTGGCCGGCCTGCAGGGCGCTGGCAAGACGACGACCGCGGCCAAACTGGCCAAGTGGCTCGGCGACGAGCGCAGGAAGAAGGTCCTGACCGTCTCCACCGACGTTTACCGTCCGGCAGCGATCGAGCAGCTGAGGTCGGTCAGCGAACAGGCCGGTGCGCAGTTCTTTCCCAGTGCTGCCGGCGAGGCGCCTCTGGACATCGCGCAGCGCGCCCTGGACCATGCGCGGCGGCATTACTTCGACGTCCTGATCGTCGACACCGCCGGCCGGCTGGCCATCGATGAAGCGATGATGCAGGAGGTTGCCGCGCTTCACGCCGCGGTGCACCCGGTCGAAACGCTGTTCGTGGTCGACAGCATGCTTGGCCAGGACGCAGTGAACACCGCGCGCGCCTTTGCCGAGCGGCTGCCGCTGACCGGGGTGATCCTGACCAAGCTCGACGGTGACGCGCGCGGCGGCGCCGCCCTTTCCGTACGCCACGTCACGGGCAAGCCGATCAAGTTCATCGGCGTGGCAGAAAAGATCGGCGGTCTCGAGCGCTTCGACCCGGAGCGCATGGCCGGACGCGTCCTCGGCATGGGCGACGTGGTGGCGCTGGTCGAGGATGTGCGCAAGTCCGTCGACCTGAAGTCGGCCGAGAAGCTCGCCCGCAAGATCCAGTCCGGCGACCGCTTCGATCTGAACGACTTCAGGGATCAGATCGGTCAAATGCGCAAGATGGGCGGCATTTCGAGCCTGCTCGACAAGCTGCCGGCCCAGATTGCCGCCGCTGCCGGCCAGGTCAGCGACAAGGACGCCGACCGTCAGGTTCGTCGCATCGAAGGGATCATCAACGCCATGACCCCGGCAGAGCGGGCCCGGCCCGAGCTGCTCAAGGCATCTCGGAAGCGGCGCGTCGCCTCGGGCAGCGGGGTTCCCGTGCAGGAAGTCAACCGCCTGCTCAGCCAGTTCGAGCAGATGCGCTCGATGATGAAACAGCTGAAAAAGGGCGGCATGTCGAAGATGATGCGCGCCATGGGCGGCCTCGCCGGCCTGCGCGGCGGGATTCCCGGAGTGCCGAAACGCTGAAGCGGCCCGCGCCGCCGCGTCTGCCGCGCGGCGCGATCAGGTCACACCGGGCCGGCGTCCGGAATAGGCCCAGCGTCCCTGCCAGGCGGCCAGTACGGCGTTCGGATAGGTGTCGCGGCCCCGACTGCCGTTGTAGCGGCCAAGTGCCAGAAAGAGATCACCCTTCTCGATGTCGAGATAGTGGCGGAGGATGACGCTGCCGTAACGCAGGTTGGTGCGCATGTCGAACAGGGTGCGCGGATCTCCATCTCCGATCACGCCGGTCCAGAACGGCATCACCTGCATGTAGCCGCGCGCGCCGGCGCTGGATACGGCGTACTTGCGGAAGTTGCTTTCGACCTGGATCAGCCCGAGCACCAGCTGGCGATCCAGCCCGGCCCGGGTTGCCTCGTAGTCAAGGGTACGCAGGAACTCGATGCGTTCGCGGTAGTCGGGTTTCTGCCGGATCAGCCGCCCCGACATTTCATTCAGCCAGTCGATGAACTCGATGCGCTCGGTGATGTCGTCGATGCGCCGCTGCGGCGGCGAGCTGTCGGCGATGCGCGCCGCCAGCGCCGCGCGGACCGCGTCGGCCATCGGCTCATAGATCTGGGCGCCGCCGAGCGCACGTCGCGGCATGGCCGCGACGGCCGGCGCCACCAGTGCGGCCAGCAGGCGACGTCGGCGGCGGTCAGGCCCGGCCGGCAGAAATCCGCTGCGCGACCAGGCCGACAGCATCTTCGAGAGGCACCGTGATCGCCTGAAGGCTGCGCCGGTGCGCGTACTCGACCTGCCCTTGCTTCAGGCCGCGCTCGCCGATGGTGATCCGGTGGGGAACGCCGATCAGTTCCCAGTCGGCGAACATCGAACCAGGGCGCTCGCCGCGGTCGTCGAGGATGACGTCGACACCCGCCGATTCGAGTTCGGCGTGCAGTCGATCGGCGACCTGTCGCACCGGCTCCGACTGCCGATAGTTGACGGGACAGATCACCACCGAGAACGGGGCAATGGGCTCCGGCCAGATGATGCCGCGCTCATCGTGGTTCTGCTCGATGGCCGCACCCAGGAGGCGGGTGACGCCGATTCCGTAGCAGCCCATGACCATGGGTCGCTGCTGGCCGCCCTCATCCGTGAAGCTCAGCTTCATCGACTCGGCATAGGGCAAACCCGCGAAGACGTGGCCGACCTCGATGCCGCGCTGGATCGCCAGGACGCCGTTGCCGTCCGGCGAGGGGTCGCCGGCCACGACATTGCGCAGGTCGGCCACCGTCGCCGGTTCCGGAAGGTCTCTGCCCCAGTTCACGCCGGCGAGGTGAAAGCCCTCTTCGTTCGCGCCGCAGACGAAGTCGCTCATGTTGGCGACGGTGCGGTCGGCAACCACCGTCACGGACTGGCGCGCTCCGATCGGCCCGAGATAGCCCGGACGGCACCCGAACGCGGCGCGGATCTCGGCCTCCGCCGCGAAGCGGAAACCACCGTTCAGGCCGCGCAACTTGCCGGCCTTGACTTCGTTCAGCTCGTGGTCGCCGCGCAGCAGCAGCAGCCAGATGTCGGCTGCCATGGCGCGACCGGCCCCATCCTTGCGATCGACGGCCAGCACGATCGACTTGACCGTGCGCGCCAACGGCAGGCCCATCAGGTCGGCGACTTCCTCGCAGCGTTCCTTGCCGGGCGTGGGGACCTTGCGCATCACCTCGGTCGCCGCCGGGCGCCGCTCGATCAGCGCGACCGCCTCGGCCATTTCGATATTGGCGGCGTAGTCCGACGTGGGGCAATAGGCGATGGCGTCCTCGCCCGTGTCCGCGATCACCTGGAACTCGTGACTCGCCCGGCCGCCGATGTTTCCCGTGTCGGCCGCGACGGCGCGATACTTCAGCCCCATGCGGGCGAAGATGCGCTCGTAGGCCGCGTACATCGCTCGATAGCTCGCCATCCCGCCGGCGTCGTCGCGGTCGAAGGAGTAGGCGTCCTTCATCGTGAACTCGCGACCGCGCATCAGGCCAAATCGGGGCCGGCGCTCGTCGCGGAACTTGGTCTGGACATGGTAGAAGTTGACAGGCAACTGCTTGTAGCTCTTCACCTGTTCGCGGACAATGTCGGCGATGACCTCTTCCGAGGTCGGCTGGATCACGAAGTCCCGTTCGTGGCGGTCCTTGAGCCGCGCCAGTTCGGGGCCCATCTTGTACCAGCGCCCCGACTCCATCCAGAGTTCCGCCGGCTGCACGACCGGCATCAGCAGTTCGATGGCGCCGGCGCGGTTCATTTCCTCGCGGATGATGTTCTCGATCTTGCGGATCGAGCGCAGACCGACCGGCAGGTAGCTGTAGATGCCGGCGGCCAGCTTCTTGATCATGCCGGCGCGGACCATCAGCCGATGGCTGACCACCTCGGCGTCCGAGGGCGCCTCTTTGAGCGTGGAGATGAAGTAACCGGATGCGCGCATCGCGACGGCCTCCGCGCACGCGCACGGAATTCGCAGCCATACCTATAATGGCCCGAGATGATAAGGCTTCAGGTGTTCGTATGCTGGACAAGGAAGGCTATCGCCCGAATGTCGGCATCATCCTGCTGAATCCGCGTAACGAGGTCTTCTGGGGCAAACGTGTAAGGCAGCACTCTTGGCAGTTCCCGCAGGGCGGCATCAAGTACGGCGAGTCGCCCGAGCAGGCGATGTTCCGCGAGTTGTACGAGGAAGTCGGGCTGCAGGCGGAACACGTCAGGATCGTCGCCCGCACCCGTGACTGGCTTCGTTACGAGGTTCCCGAGCAGTGGATGCGGCGAGAGCTGCGCGGCAATTATCGGGGCCAGAAACAGATCTGGTTCCTGCTGCGTCTGGTTGCCCGCGACTGCGACGTCTGCCTGCGCCGCTCCGAGAAGCCCGAATTCGATGCGTGGCGCTGGCACCCCTACTGGGTCCCGCTCGAGGCCGTGGTGGAGTTCAAGCGCGAGGTCTACCAGCAGGCGCTGTCCGAGCTCTCGCGATACGTGTTCCGGCCTTCGCGCCGTTTCTCGGCCGGTTCGGGTCGTCGCTCTCGTTCCCACTTTTCCGGGCCCCTGATCGAAGAGGACGACGCCGCCGATGGCGCGCCGGTCGAGCCGGTCGAGGTCAGAGAATGACGAGGTTGTCGCGATGAATGAGCTCGCGTTCCTCTACGAAACCAAGCACTGACTCGATCTCCGCGCTCGGACGGCGTGCAATCCGCCGTGCCTGTTCGCTGCCGTAGTTGGCAAGACCCCGGGCGATCTCGCGCCGGCCGGGACCGACACAGGTGATCACGTCGCCGCGGGCGAAGTCGCCATGGACCTCGACGACGCCGATGGGCAGCAGGCTCTTGCCTTCGCCAACGAGCGCGCGAACGGCTCCTTCGTCGATGCCGACCCACCCCTTGACCTGCAAATGGTCGGCGAGCCACTGCTTGCGCGCGGTCAGTACCTCGGTAGCCGCGAGAAACTGCGTGCCTAGGCCCTCCCCCTTCGCAAGGCGGATGAGCACATCCTGCTCACGACCGCTGGCAACGATCGTGTGCGCGCCGCTGCGGGCAGCGCGTTTCGCGGCGAGCACCTTGGTGATCATGCCGCCGCGGGCGATCTGGCTGCCGGCACCACCGGCAATCGTCTCGAGATGGGGATCGCCCGCCCTCACTTCGCGCAACAGGGTCGCCGTGGGATCGTGGCGCGGGTCGGCGCTGTACAGACCGGCCTGATCGGTCAGGATGACGAGCACGTCGGCCTCGACAAGATTCGCGGTGAGCGCGGCCAGCGTGTCGTTGTCCCCGAACTTGATCTCGTCCGTGACCACCGTGTCGTTCTCGTTGATCACCGGAACCACACCGAGGCCGAGAAGCGTGAAGAGCGTCGACCGACCATTGAGGTACCGCACGCGGTCGGCCAGATCCGCGTGGGTCAGCAGGATCTGCGCCGAACGGATGCCGTGCGCGGCAAAACTGCTTTCATACGCTTGGGCGAGTCCCATCTGCCCTACGGCAGCGGCGGCCTGCAGTTCGTGGACTTCTCTTGGCCGCCGCCGCCAGCCGAGCCTCTGCATGCCCTCGGCAATGGCGCCGCTCGAAACCAGCAGGACCTGCTTGCCCACCGCGCGAAGTGCGGCGATCTGCCCGGCCCACAGGTCGATGGCCACGCGATCGAGCCCGCGACCTTCGTCGGTGACCAGGCTGCTGCCGACCTTGATCACCACGCGCCGCGCCGCCTGCACCGCGGCAAGCGCGGTCATGACGCCGTCCTCCTGCGCACCATCAGGGAATCCTCTCCGGCGCCAGCCCGGCGGGAACCGCCCGGCTGCTCAGGTGCCGATGCACCGCAAGCATCAGTTCCCGGCAACCCTCGCCGGTCGCTGCGGAAACGAAGAAGATCGGCGCCCGCGTACGCAGGCGGCGGCGGAACTCCCGGGCAAGATGCTCACGCTGCTCCAGGTCGATCAGGTCGATCTTGTTGAACACCAGCCAGCGTGGCTTGCGCGACAACCGCAGATCGAACTTCCTCAGTTCGGTGGCCAGGGCGCGTGCCTGCGCCACGGGATCGACGTCCGAGTCGAGTGGCGCCGCATCGACGACGTGCAGCAGCAGCTTCGTGCGGCTCAGGTGGCGCAGGAAGTGATGACCGAGCCCGGCGCCCTCTGCGGCGCCCTCGATGAGCCCGGGAACGTCGGCGATGACGAAGCTGCCGTACTCACCGACGCGCACCACGCCCAGGTGCGGCTGCAGCGTCGTGAACGGATAGTCGGCAACCTTCGGACGGGCGTTGGAAACGGCGGAAATGAGCGTCGACTTGCCGGCGTTGGGCATCCCCAGAAGCCCGACGTCGGCCAGCACCTTCAGTTCAAGCCTCAGGAAGCGCTGTTCGCCCGGCTGTCCGGGCGTCTTCTGCCGGGGCGCGCGATTGGTGCTCGACTTGAAGTGCAGGTTACCCAGTCCTCCGGCACCGCCTTTGGCGAGCAATGCGCGCGCACCGCTCGCCTGCAGATCGGCCAGGATCGTGCCGGACTGTTCGTCGCTGATGATCGTGCCCACCGGCAGGCGCACCTCGACGTCATGCCCCGACGCTCCGTAGCAGTCCGCTCCGCGCCCGGGTTCCCCGTTGCCGGCGGCAATCCGGCGCCGGTAGCGAAACTCAATCAGCGTATTGATGTTGTGATCGGCGATCGCCCAGATGCTGCCGCCCCGGCCGCCATCGCCGCCATCGGGACCGCCCTTTGGAATGAATTTCTCCCGCCTGAAGGACGCGCACCCGTCCCCGCCTCGACCGGCCTGCACTTCGATGCGCGCTTCGTCGATGAACTTCATGATCCGCTGCGGAGAAAAAAAACCCCGCCGACGACAGGCGGGGTCTTGTCGCGAGCGCCACCGGCCCGCGCCCGATGGTCTGGAACTGCTAGGACTGCTTGAGAACGCTCACGGTTCGCCGATTCTGCGCACCGCGTGTTTCGAATCGAACTTGTCCATCGGCGAGGGCGAAGAGAGTGTGGTCGCGGCCCAGGCCGACGTTGTCGCCGGCATGGAACTGCGTGCCTCGCTGGCGAACGATGATCGCGCCTGCGCTGATCGCCTCGCCGCCATAGACCTTGACGCCGAGGCGCTTTGCCTGTGAGTCACGCCCGTTGCGTGATGAACCGCCTGCCTTCTTGTGTGCCATCCGTTATCCCCAGTCTCGACGGTCGCCGCTCAGGCGATCGCGTCGATTCTCACTTCCGTGTAATTCTGCCTGTGGCCGCCGTGCTTCTGAAAATGCT
>Ga0316622_100001764_pt1 | contig 14464 bp, 15 predicted proteins | sample OWC_Aug_OW2_C1_D_FD_207646 | JGI IMG/M metagenome (GOLD analysis project Ga0316622, IMG submission 207646) | Wetland soil microbial communities from Old Woman Creek delta, Ohio, United States - OWC_Aug_OW2_C1_D5_C | ecosystem: Environmental > Terrestrial > Soil > Wetlands | place: USA: Ohio... | reverse complement strand
AGGCTGTGTTCGCCACGGGGGCACTCGGCCTTGGGCTGGCGCAGCAACGCAGCCCGTCGTCCCGCGACGGTCCTCGCGGACCCCGGGGTTCCCGGCCGGAGGCACGCATGACATCGCTCGGTCGAATGAGCCGATGGGCGCCGGTCATCGTGACCGTCCTCGTCGTGGTCGGTCAGGCGTGCCAGTCGTCGCCGGCCACACCCGAAACCGGGGGCACCGACAGCACGCCCCTCGACGCGGCCTTCGCCGCCGCCGGGCGGGAACCCAAGCTTCGGAGCCTCGTCGTCGCGCGAGACGGCGCCGTCGTGCGGGAGGCCTTCTTCAACGGCGGCGGCCCGGACACGGACGAGTACGTCTGGTCGGTCACCAAGAGCATGCTTGCGCTGACGGTCGGCATAGCGCTCGATCGCGGCTGCCTCCGGTCGCTCGACCAGACGATCGGCGAACTGCTCGGCCGGACGACCGTCGCCGACCCGGAGAAGGCCGCCATCACGCTTCGGCACCTGCTGACCATGAGCAGCGGGCTGGACTTCCCGGAGATGGCCTCCTACGGCACAGGGGCGAGCCTCTACCAGGCGTGGGTCACCGCGCCCGACCAGGCAGCGTGGGTGCTCGCTCGCCCCATGACGGCGGCGCCCGGCGCGCGGTTCGAGTACGGGTCGGGAACGATTCACCTCACGTCGGTCGCGCTCACGCGGGCGTGCGGCATGAGGACCGACGAGCTTGCCGACAGCGAACTGTTCGCGCCGCTCGGCCTGGCACCGCGCCGCTGGGAGGCCGATCACCAGGGCTACAGCAACGGCGGCGCGGGGCTCTATCTCACGCCTCGCGACATGCAGGCGCTCGGCCACCTCGCGCTGAACGGCGGTTCCCACCAGCAGCGTCAGGTCGTGTCCGCGTCCCATGTCGCCGCGATGACAAGCGCGCAAATCGCCACCGGCAGCGGCATGGCGACGCCGTTCTACGGACTCGGGTGGTGGGTGGGGCAGACAGCCGACGGGGCGGCCTTCGCGCTTGCCAACGGTTGGGGCGGCCAGTTCATCCTGATCGTCCCCGCCAAGCGCCTGGTGGTGACGACCGCGGCGCTCACCACGGGGCTGACGGGAACGGCCACCATGGCCCAGTGGCAGCGCATCTTCGACATCCTGATGCTGCGGGTCGTCCCGGCGTTCTGAGCATGGGCCGCCCGACGGCGCGCGCCCGAGCGCCGTGCAGCCGGGTGCCCTTCTTGCGTGACGGCACCAACCCCGCTACCATGCGCCACGCGCGGGTGCCCATGAAGCGATTCGCATGCCTCTGTGCAATCTTGGGCGTGGCCATCCTCACGCTGGCCGCATCCAGTAGCCAGCCAGGGACCGCGGTGCTCGTCATCACCGGCGGCCACGCGTTCGAAGCCGAGCCGTTCTTCAGGCTCTTCCGCGACAACGCCGCCGTCACCTTCACCGCTGCGGAACACGGCACAGACAGCGCCACGGCGTGGGAGCGCGACGACCTCGCACGCTTCGACGTCGTCGTGCTGTACGACATGCCGCGGAGCATCACGCCGGCGCAGCAAGCGAGGATGCGCTCGCTGTTCGAGCGCGGCACCGGGCTGGTTGTCCTGCACCACGCGCTCGTGTCGTTCCAAGACTGGCCCGACTACGAGCGCATCATCGGGGGTCGCTACCCGGAGCCGCCCAAGGGACAGCCGGCGATCTCGGACAAGGTGGGGTACGAGCACGACGTCATGGTGCCCATCACGATCCTGGACGCCGCCCATCCCATCACCGCCGGGCTGAAGGACTTCACCATCCGCGACGAGATCTACTGGGGGTTCCGGGTCGGCGGCGACGTGCACCCGCTCCTCGGCACGACACACCCGAAGGCCGGGAAGCCGCTGATGTGGACCCGTACCGAGGGGAAATCGCGCGTCGTGTTCCTGCAGCTCGGTCACGACCACCATGCCTTCGAGAACCCGAACTTCCGCGAACTCATGGCGCGGAGCATCCGCTGGGCGGCGGGTCGTTGAGGAGGATCCCCGGCGCATGCCGCCGGGGGCGACTGCGAGGAGATCCCGCATGCGCAGACACTCTCGGTGGTCCGCGTGGCTCTTCTGCCCGCTTCTGCTTTGCGCGGCGCCGGCCCGGGCGGCCGCGCAGGCGCAGCCCCCGCCCAACGTCGTCTTCATCTACGTCGACGACATGGGCTACGGCGATCTCGGCGCATTCGGCGCCAGGGCCATCAGGACGCCGAACCTCGACCGCATGGCGGCGGAGGGCTTGAGGTTGACGAGTTTCTACTCGGTCTCGCCGGTCTGCACGCCCTCCCGCGCCGCGCTGTTGACGGGGCGCTACGCGGCCCGCATGGGAATCGCGAACATGCACCTGTCGAACGTCCTGACGTTCCAGGACAGCACGGGGCTCCCGACGGACGAGACGACGATCGCGACCGCCTTGAAGGCCCGCGGCTATGCGACGGCCTGCATCGGCAAGTGGCACCTCGGCCACCTCGCGCCGCACCGCCCGATCGACCACGGGTTCGACTACTACTACGGCATCCCGTACAGCAACGACATGCAGCCGTCGATGCTCAAGCGGATGGACGAGATCATCGAGCAGCCCGTGCAGCAGGAAACGCTGACGCAGCGTTACACGGTCGAGGCGACCGCGTTCATCGAGCGGAACAGGGACCGGCCGTTCTTCCTGTACCTGCCGCACAACATGCCGCACATCCCGCTGTTTGCCTCTGAGACGTTCAAGAACAGGTCACCGGGCGGGATCTACGGCGACGTGGTCGAGGAACTCGACTGGAGCGTCGGTGAGGTGCTGTCCGCGCTGAAACGCCTCGGCCTCGACGAGCGCACCATCGTCTTTTTCGCCAGCGACAACGGCCCGTGGTACGAGGGTTCGCCGGGGCTCCTGCGGGGACGCAAGGGGTGGACCTACGACGGCGGCGTGCGCGTGCCGGGCATCGTACGCTGGCCGGGACGCATCGCGGCCGGGCGCGTGTCGGACGAGCCGCTCGCCACGATCGACATCTTCCCGACGCTGATGGCGCTGACGGGTGACCCCAAGAGTGCCGCCTTGCCCCTGGACGGCCGATCCGCCGCGGACTTTCTTCTCGGCAAAGTGTCATCGTCGCCGGGGAATCTCTACCTGTTCTTCGACAAGGAGTTCCTGCAAACGGCCCGCTTCGGCAAGTGGAAGATTCACCTCGCGCGCTGGAACGTGCAGCGGTACCAGGCAGGGGCCGCGAACCAGATCAACCAGACCTTGAAGGCCCCGGAGCTCTACGACATGGACCTGGATGTTGGCGAGAACTACAACGTGGCGGCGAACCACCCCGACATCGTCAAGAACCTGATGACCCGCCTCGCGGAGAAGCTGAGAACGTTCCCGGACGAGATCCAGAAGGCGAATGCCGATCTGCTGAAGTGAACGTCGAAGCCGGCGCGCGGAAAGACCTCCCACCGCCCGCGAGAATCCGCGGCGGTATGAGGCCCGCAGCCATGAGACTCGCGCTGCCCCTGTCGATCCTGCTCGCCCTGGCTCCGCTGGCGGCCCAGGCGCCAGGACCGGAGCGCATGCGCGGCGACCGGGAGTTCCTCTGCTCGCCGCCGCTCGAGGGCCGCGCCCCGCTCTCGCGCGGCGCAGACGCCAACGAGCCGCCGCTATCTGCCGCCGGAGAACTCGTATTTTGCTTCGACGTTCAGCGCGTCGTTGCCGCGGTCATACCAAAACACCGTCCACGATCCCGCAAGGCGACCGCCGGAGACCTTGCCGCCGATGTCCTGGCCGAATGAGATGTAGTGGTGTCGGGTGCCGTCAGCACAGGCGTAGGCTCGCGGCTCGCCGACGCAGGTATAGAACCCCGGCACGCCGTACGTCGTGAAGCCGTTGTTGCCGTCCGCCGCCGCCGTGAACGAACAGGACAGCCCGTCCGACGGACTCGAGATGGTGACCTGACCGGTGTCGCGTATCGAAAGGGTGTACACCTCCGGCTGGCCGATCCGCGCCCGGAATGCCTCGGCCACGCACCCGGTGCCGACAGCCTCGGTCACGCGCAGCGAGAGGTTCCACTCGCCAACGAGATCCGCCGACAGCCGAGGCGTTGGCGAAGTCGTCCCGGGAACCGGAGTCGTCGGCGCCGGGGTCGAAGACCCCGACGGCGCCGTGGGCGATGACTTGGAGTCGCCGCCGCATGCTGCGCCGAGGCACGCCGCCGCGAAAGCAGCAGCCAGCACGACACCCAGTCGGGTGCGCATGGATCACCCCCTGCGGGCGGATTCTACGCCCGAGGCGCCTTGACGAGATCTTGTTTGTGCCTTTCCGTCGAAGCTGCTGGATCGTATGGCCTTGTTCGCGGGGCCCGCCGGGCCGTGGTGCGCGTCCGTCGGTATTCGACCGGCGCGGCGCCTCCCGATCCGCGCCGGGAGACCGCCACCCGCCATCTGCTAGAATCCGGCGCGGCCCGAGGTCCGCCGCCATGAAACTCGCGCTTTCCTTGTCGATGCTGATCGTCCTGGCCCCGGAGGCGGCGCAGACGCCGGCGCGGGCGCCCGGCCAGGAGCGCATGCGCGCAGACCTTGAGTTCCTCTGCTCGCCGCCGCTCGAGGGGCGCGCCTCACTCTCGCGCGGCGCCGATGCCGCCGCGTGGTTCCTCGCGGCCGAGATGCGCAAGGCCGGGCTGGCGCCGCCCGACGGCTCGTCCTATCTGCAGCACTTCGACCTCGTGCCCCTGCGGCTCGATCGTGAGCGCTCGACCGTGCTGGTTCGCCGCGGCGGGTCAGAGCAGCGATTCAGCCCGGCGGCGGTGTTCTTTCCCGACCCGGCCCGCGAGATCGACCTGACGCTCGATGTCGTGTTCGCGGGCTTCGGCATAACGGCGCCCGAATTCGGGTATGACGACTACGCGGGCCTCGACGTGCGCGGCAAGGCGGTGCTCGTCTTCGACCACGAACCGCGAGAAGGCGATCCGCTGTCGGCCTTCCACGGGACCGGCTTCACGCTGCACGCGCACGCGTGGACGAAGACGCGGAACGCCGAGCAGCACGGTGCCGCCGCAGTGCTTCTGGTGACCGAGCCGGTGAACGCCCACCGGTCGGCGCCGCGGGCGCCGGACCGCGCAAACGCCCCGCCGCAGGCCCTCGCGCGCAGCGAGTTGAACATACCGCGCTTCACGCTGCCCGCCGAGGCCGCCGCCGCGCTCCTGGAGACAACCGGGCGCGCGCCCGCTGAGTGGCAGCGGGAGATCGAGCGCGCGATGCAGCCCGCGTCTCGCCCGTTGCCCGGCGTCATAGTGTCCCTGCGTGCGGCCAACGGCGACGCCACCGCGCAGCCGTCGTGGAACGTGGCGGGCCTCCTGCCTGGAACCGATCCGCGCTTGCGCGGCGAGACGATTCTCGTCACCGCACATTACGACCATCTGGGCGACCAGAACGGTAAGCCCTACCCGGGCGCGAACGACAACGGCTCCGGCATCGCGGCGATGCTGGAGGCCGCACGGCTCCTGGCCGACCGGCCCCTCCCGCGCAGCGTCCTGTTCGTGGCGTTCGGCTCGGAAGAGCAGCTGATGCTGGGTTCCTATCACTACGTCGCGCATCCGCTGCGGCCGCTCGAGACAACACGCGCCGTGCTCAACCTGGACATGGTCGGGCGCAACGAGGCGCACACGCCGGAGAGCGAAGGCGCGTACGAGGTCACGGCGGGCCGTTCGGATCAGCTCAACCTCGTGGGCGCGGCCTTCAGCGCCGACCTGGCGCGACTGCTCGAACGCGAAGGCACGCGGGCCGGCGTCGCGCTGAGCGACAAGTTCGACCGCGACTCGTCCATGCGGGCCCTGTTCCGCTGCGATCATCTGCCGTTCCTGCAGAAGGGCATCCCAGCCGTGTGGATCTTCGGCGGCTTCCACCCCGGCTACCACGAGCCCGCGGACACCATCGACCGGCTGGACTTCGACAAGCTGTCGCGCGCGGTCTCCCTGACGATGAACTCCGTGCGGGCGCTGGGCAGCGCTGCGCCGCCTCCACGGTTCGGACAGACAGGGGCAAGGCGGTAAGCGCGCCGGCGGCCCGCCTCCCTGGCGTCAACAGCGATAGCGCCGTCAGGAGAACCGCGTCCGTCGAGAGAACACGACCCCGCTGATGCGAGTATGGAAGCAGCCGCAGGACCGCGAGGCGGGGCCCGGCGACGGCTCTTCAGGTCAGAGCAGCGCGCGGACGAGCAGGTAGAGGACCGAGGGGGCCAGCAGGCAGCCGACCCCGGTGTAGAACGTCGCCGTCATCGCGCCGTACGGCACGAGCCTGGGGTCGGTTGCGGCGAGGCCGCCGGCGACTCCGCTGGTTGTGCCCATCAGGCCGCCGTAGATCATTGCCGTGTAGGGGTTGTCGAGCCCGATGCGTGCCGCCACGAACGGCGTGCCCACCATCACCAGCACCGCCTTGGTGAGACCCGCGGCGATGCTCAGCGCGATCACCTCCGACCCGGCGCCGAGCGCTGTCCCGGTGACGGGGCCGACGATGTAGGTGGCCGCGCCGGCACCTATCGTGCTGACCGACACCGCGTCGTGGTACCCGAAGGCGAGCGCCACGACCGCGCCGACGACAAACGACAGCACGACGCCGATGACCACCGAGACGGCGCCGATGAGGCCGGCCTTCTTCAAGGCCTCGAGCTCGGCGCCGAACGCGGTCGCGACGATGGCGAAGTCGCGGAACATCGCACCGCCGAGAATCCCGACGCCGGCGAACAGGGGCACATCGGCCAGGCCTGCGCTGCCGCCGCTCGCGACGCCGCCAACATAGGCCAGCACAAGGCCCAGGGCGATCGCGATCGCCGAGCCGTGGACACGGCCGCCCGTGAAGCGGCCGGATATCCAGTACGACACGGCAGTGAGCGCCCCCACGACGGCGAACGCCGCGATCAGCGAGTTCTCGGCCACGACGCGGCTCAGCACGCCGGCCATCATCCGGGTCCGCCCTTGCCGGCCCGCGCGAGCAGTGGGACCAGCGCCAGGCCGGCCGCGACGGCGGCGGCCCCTGCAACAATCGCCACCCACCCGCCCGACACGGCCGCCACGACATTCTGCCGCGCCGCCATTGCGACGACGATCGGGATGTACATCGCGCTCCAGAATTGGATGCCCGACTGGGTGATCGGGCCGAGCCTGAAGCGATGCGACGACAGGTTGGAGAGGATGAGCAGCAGCAGCATCGCGATGCCGACGCCGCCGACATTGGCTTGTACGCCGATCAGTCTCCCGAGCAGTTCACCGAGGAAGACGCCCGCCAGCATGCAGGACGCCAGCAGCGCGACACCGTAGATCACCATGGTTCGCCCGCCTGCAACGGCCGGGTCAGGAGAAGCGGGTCCGGCGGTAGAGCGCGACGCCGCCGAGCGCGATGCACACGACCGTGACCAGCGCGAGGACGGCCCCCCAGAAGGCGTCGAAAGGGATGCTCGGACGCGTCGCGGCCCCGGCCAGCCACACGAAGATCCCCAGCGCCGTTGCCGCAATGACGTATTCCCACCACCGCCGCCCCGCGCGGCCCTGGCCGAGGGGGTCGTCGCCTGCCGCCGACGCCGCCAGGCGATCGGGATTCAGACCATAGCGACGGCACTCTCGCGCCATCGCCTCGCGCCAGGACGTGCGCTCGCTCTCCGGCGCCTCGGCGAAACTGATGGCCGTCGCGCCGGCGATCATGATCAGGGAGCCGGCGACGAGCATGACCCGGCCCGTGCCGCTGAGGCCGGCGAACTCGCCGAACACGAGCACGCCCCAGGCGAGGCCCCAGAGCTGATTGGTGTTCGACAGGGGAATGCCGCGGCCGATGCCGATGTACTTCGCCGCGTACTGCTGGAACAGGTCGCCGATGACCCAGCAGAACCCGCCCAGGAACAGCCAGAAGAGCACCGGCTTCGCGGCCGCGAGCGCCGAGGAGAAGCCTGGCAGCCCGCCCTCGTAGACGAGCGCGAAGGCCAGCGTCGTGCCAAGCTCGGCGAACGTGAAGACCGTGACGAACGAGAGCGGGTTCATCCCGCTGATGTAGGCCTTCCGGTAGGGGATGTACATCGTGCCCCAGAGCATCCCCGCTCCGATCGCGGCGACAATCCCCATGCCCGGGTGTGGGCTGCCGGCCGCCTGGTGCGCGGTCGCCAGGCCGGTCAGGCATGCGCCGACGACGATGGCGGCGGCGCCCCCGAGCACCTTCGTCCACGCGGCGGCGCCCGCCGACCGCAGCTCGTTGAACAGCAACCAGCCCCAGAAGAGCCCGACCAGACTGTTGGTGTTCCAGAGCGGGAACGCAACCGACAGGCCGACGTCGCGGATGGCGAATACGGTCAGCGTGTTCGCGACGGCCCACAGCATGCCCGCCAGAAGCGCCCAGACCACCAGGTGCGGCTTTTCGCGCAGGTCCGCCCAGACGTAGTCGCTCCCCTTGAGTACCATCGGCACGGTCCACCTGGCCACGAACACCCCGGCCACCATGCCGAGCGACACCATGAAGGGCGACAGACCAATCGTCACCAGCTTGGTCGGGGCCTCGGCGGCGCCCAGGCCGACGCCGGCGGCGAGGCCGGACATGACGCCAATCCAGTGCAGCGACGTGCGGCTGCCGTGACGCGAGCTCTCGGTAGGTGTGGACATGGCTTACCGCAGCGACATCAGAAGCCCCGCGCCGAAGGCGAGGACGACGACCGGCACCCAGAAGTGAATGTCGGTGAGAATGGCGGACCAGAAGGATCGGTGCATGAACGGCTCCAGTGAGGCAGCCTGCCGGCCAGAGGTTGCGGCGCGACGGGCTGGGGCGCAACGATAGACCGGATTCGCTCCTGTGTCCACACCGGCAGACGCGTTCCGGCGGCGGGAGGCAGCAACCCGGCCGCGAGGCCGGTTCGCCGTCCGAAACCTCGCCAGCCGCTCCGCTCTGGCGGCGTTTGCGCCGGTCCGCGGCCGGGCGGATAATCGCGAGGTCGGCTGGTGGCCGCGGGCGCGCAGCGTTTGCAGCCCCCGCCCCCGGGGTTCCCCTCATGGATGTCGCCCTGCTTTCACGAATCCAGTTCGCGCTGACGATCGCGTTTCACTACCTGTACCCGCCGCTCAGCATCGGCCTCGGCGTCGTGCTGGTGATGATGGAAGGCCTCTACCTGAAGACCCGCCTGCCGGTCTACCAGCAGATGACCCGGTTCTGGGTCCGCATCTTCGCCCTGACGTTCGCTCTGGGCGTGGCCACGGGCATCGTCATGGAGTTCGAGTTCGGCACCAACTGGGCGGCCTACTCGCGGTTCGTGGGCGACGTGTTCGGGTCGGCGCTGGCCGCCGAGGGGATCTTCGCGTTCTTCCTCGAGAGCGGCTTCCTCGCCCTGCTCCTGTTCGGCTGGAACAAGGTCGGGCCGGGCATGCATTTCTTCTCCACGGTCATGGTGTGCCTGGGGGCCCATTTCAGCGCGATCTGGATCGTCGTCGCCAACTCGTGGATGCAGACCCCCGCCGGGTTCCGCATCGCCCAGCACAGCCTGGGCCCGCGGGCGGAGGTCACGGACTTCTGGGCGATGGTGTTCAATCCCTCCACCGTGGAGCGGCTGACGCACACGATCCTCGGGGCGTGGCAGGCCGGCGCGTTCCTGGTCATTTCGGTGAGCGCGTTCTACCTGTTGAAGGGGAAGTTCGAGGAGTTCGCGCGCCGGTCGCTGGGCGTGGCCGCGGCGCTCGCGCTGGCGGCGTCGATCGGATCGCTCGCGACCGGACACCTCAGCGCCGAGGGCGTCAACCGGAACCAGCCGGCGAAGCTCGCGGCGATGGAAGCGCACTTCCCGGCATCCGCGCCCGCCGACCTGTATGTTCTCGGCTGGGTCGACGAGGCGAAGCAGAGGGTCTACGGCGTGGCCGTGCCGGGAATGCTGAGCTGGATGCTCCACGGGGACGCGAAGGCGCCTATCGCCGGCCTGCTGGCGTTCGCGCCCGAGGACCGGCCGCCGGTGCAGCTCGTGTTCCAGTCCTATCACCTGATGATCGGCGTCGGGATGGTCCTGATCGGTATCGCGCTTGCGGGCGCCCTGTACGCCGCTCGGCTGCGCCCGCCGCCGTCGCGATGGCTGCTGCGGCTGTTCGTGGCGTCAGTCCTCGGCCCCCAGATCGCCAATCAGGCGGGGTGGATGACGGCGGAAGTCGGACGCCAGCCCTGGATCGTCTATGGCCTGATGCGCACGAACGACGGCCTCAGCCGGTCGGTCCCGGCCGAAGCGGTCGTCTTCTCGCTCGTCCTGTTCACGCTGGTCTACGCGATGCTCTTCGCGCTGTTCCTGTTCCTGCTCGACTCGAAGATCAAGCACGGCCCGCTGGACGAGGATCTGACGGCGGGCCCCCAGCGAGCCTGAGCCATGACCACCGACCTGAACACCATCTGGTTCCTGCTCGTGGGAGCGTTACTGGCCGGGTACGCCGTACTGGACGGCTTCGACCTCGGCGTCGGCATCCTGCACCTGTTCGTCGACCGCGACGAAGAGCGGCGCATCTTCATCAATGCCATTGGCCCCGTCTGGGACGGCAACGAGGTCTGGCTGGTGACCGGAGGTGGTGCGCTGTTCGCGGCGTTTCCCGCCGTCTACGCGGGGGTCTTCTCGGGGTTCTACCCAGCGATGATCCTCCTGCTGGTCGCCCTGATCTTCAGGGCCGTCGCCATCGAGTTCAGGAGCAAGCAGCCGATGGCCTGGTGGCGGCGCGCCTGGGACGTGAGCTTCAGCGCCGCGTCGTTCCTCGGGTCGTTCCTGATGGGTGTCGCCTTCGGCAACGTCATCCGCGGCATTCCGCTCGACTCGCGCGGCGAACACCTCGGCGGGTTTCTGACGCTGCTGAATCCCTACGCCCTGCTGACCGGCCTGACGACGGTTGCGCTCTTTGCCATGCACGGTGCGATCTACCTGGTCCTCAAGACGGAAGGGGAGGTCCAGGGGAAGGTCCGCGGGTGGGTGAACAACACCATCATCGTCTTCGTCATCTGCTATGCGACGACCACGATGGCCACGCTGCTCTACCTGCCGCACATGGGCGAGGCCTTCAAAACCCACCCGTGGACGTTCACGCTGCCCGTGGCGACGATGCTGGCGATTGCCAACGTGCCCAGAGAGATCGTCCACGGGCGGGACTGGCGGGCGTTTCTGTCGTCGTGTGCCGCCGTCTTCGGGCTGATGGGGCTCGTCGGGCTCGGCATGTACCCGAACCTGGTCCGCGGGACGGACCCGCGCACGAGCCTCTCCATCTACAACGCCGCCTCGTCGGACGGCACGCTGAAGACGATGCTGATCATCGCGGCCATCGGCATCCCGCTCGTCCTCGCCTACACGATCAGCATCTACTGGATCTTCCGCGGCAAGGTGAAGCTCGACTCGATGTCGTATTGACGGGCGCGCCGCAGCCTATTTCTTCCGCGCGAACTTGAAGATCGCCGGCTTGGCGCTCCCGGAGCTCGTCCACCTCTCTTCGTGGCGGTCGGCGTCGACGAAGGTGAAGGTCACGCTCCTCATGTGCTCGTCGCCAGGCGCGATGTTGGTCCCGTCGACGAAGTTGAACGCCACCTGGTTCGGCGCGGCGGACGGCACGAGCGCCATGCGGGGCTGGTTGTGCGCGGCGCAGTAGTGCGTCGCGAGCAGCCGCTTCCCGTCCGGGTGGATCATCGTCACCATCTCGTAGGGGCTGTCCTTGCCCAGCACGTGCATGATGGCCGATCCGTCGCCGGTCATCCGCACCTCGACGGTGGCCGGCATCGTCTGGCCGCCTTCCTCCATGGTGCCCTCCCAGCTCCCGACCAGCGTCTTCAGCTTCTGCCATTCGGGCGTCTGGGGCACGACGGACATCTTCATCGCACCCGCCTTCTCCTGCGGAAGGGCCTGCACGCCGGCGCCGACGAGCCCGACGATGGCCATCACGATCGAGAACGAACGAACAGGCTTCATGAGCGACTCTCCTTGGGAGCCGGTGCTCCCGCCGCGTTCCATCGGCTCCGCTGCCGGGCGGCAGACGTTCATCATAGGCCAGGCCCGGCCGCCACGGACAAGCCTGTGGCCCTTTGCTGAACGCGATTTCGGCGGTACAGTGGCATCCTCCCGTCATCCAGAAGGGCGGGAGGCCTTGGCGCGGCGCCGGCCGGACTGGCGTCGGGCCGCACGCACCTGCCGCGGAGCGCGGCACCAGGAATCGGAGTCCCTCGAATGGGCCCTTCGGTCGGCACGGTTGGAATCGTCGGCTTCGGCCGTTTCGGCCGGTCACTGGCCGAACTGATGGCCGAATCCGGCATCCGCGTGCGGGCGTTCGATCCGCTCGCGCAGGTGCCGGAACCCCTCGCCGCGGCGTCGCTCGTCGAACTCATCCGCGCGTCCCGCGTCGTCGTGCTCGCCGTGCCTGTTCCGGCGCTGGACGATGTGGTGGCGGCCGCCCTCCCGTACCTGACGACGCAGCAGGTGGTGCTGGACGTTGCCAGCGTCAAGGTGAAGCCGACGGAGATCTTCGGCCGGCACCTGACCGACCGTGTACCGTGGGCGGCCACGCATCCGCTGTTTGGGCCGGCCAGCCTCGCCCGCCGCGAGCGCCCTCTCCGCGTCGTCGTGTGCCCGAACGACCGCCACCCCGCGGCTGTCGATGCCGCCGTGCGCCTCTACACGCGCCTTGGCTGCCAGGTGCGGCTGCAGGAGGCGGAGGCGCATGATCGCGAGATGGCCCGCACGCACGCGCTGGGCTTCCTGATCGCCAAGGCGTTCATCGACCTCGGCATTGGCAGCGAACCCGAGTCGGTGCCGCCGTCGTTCCGCGGCATCTCGGCCACCATCGAATCGGTGCGCGAAGACGCGGGCCACCTGTTCTCGGCGATCCTCCGCGACAACCCGTTCGCACCCGGCGCGCGCAGGGAGTTCATCGACGCGCTGACGCGCCTCGACGAGGACCTGACGCATCCCGTGGCCGGTGCCGCCGCGTCGGCGCAGACCGAGTTCCCGATCCCCGATTTCGGCCGACGCTCGCCGGACCTGGTGGAGGTCCGTGACCTCATCGACGATGTGGACCGGCGCCTGGTCGAACTGCTCCTGCAGCGACAGGACCTGTCGAAGCGCGCCGGGCACATCAAGCGCCGCGCCGGCCAACCGGTCCGCGATCCCGTCCGCGAGGACGCGCTGCTCGCGGTGCGCGCGGGCTGGGCCCGCGACGGAGGCCTGGACGTCGAGGGCACGCTGCGGGTGTTCCAGGCGATTCTCGATCAGTCGCGCGCGTACCAATCCGAATGTGACGCGGAGGATTCTTGAACCGATGAGCGCCATGACTCACGCCAGGCCCGTTCCCAACTGGAACACGCTGACCTTTTCCTTCACGGAAACCGACTACATGTACCGCGCTGACGGCGACACCCGGTGCGATCCGGTGTGGACACCTGGGCGCGTCGAACCGTACGGCCCGATTGCACTGTCACCGGCCGCCGCGGTTCTTTCGTACGGCGTCGGGATCTTCGAGGGCCTGAAGGCGTTCCGCCGCGAGGACGGCGCGGTGCAGGTGTTTCGCCCCGACGCCAACGCGGCAAGATTCCAGCGATCCGCCGAGCGGCTGTCGATGGCGCCGTTTCCCGCCGACGAGTTCCTGTCTGCGGTGGACCGCCTGGTCGACGCGAACCGGCGTTTCGTGCCACCGCACGGGCAGGGATCGTTCTACATCCGGCCGATGCAGCACGCGATCGAGCCGAGGCTCGGGTACGGGGCCTGCCGCGCGCTGGCCGTCACCATGTACGGGTCGCCCGTCGGTGCGGTCGGGTCGGCGACGGGTGCAATCCGCCTGCGGGCGGTCGAACAAGCGCGCGTCGCTCCAGGCGGCACGGGCGCCGCGAAGGCAATGGGCAACTATGCCGGCAGCACGCACGTGGCAGGGGCGGCGAAACAACAAGGCTTCGATGACGTGCTGTACCTCGATGCGCGCGAGCTGAAGTACGTCACGGAGACAAGCGGCGCGAATCTCTTCGTGGTCAACCACACCGGGCAGGTGATCACGCCGCCGCTCGACGATCAGATCCTGGCCGGCGTGACCCGGGATTCCTCGCTCACCATCGCCCGGGAGGAACTCGGCCTCGACGTGCAGGAACGGCCCGTCAGCATCGACGAAGTTCTGGCCGAGGCCCGCGAGGTGTTCTGCACGGGCACCGCGTGGACGATCAGGAGCGTCGGTGAGATCGCGTTTCGCGATCGATCCGTCCGGCTGCCCGGGCGGGAGGTGCGCGACCGCTTGTGGGAGATCATCGGAGGCATCCAGACAGGCCGGCGCACGGACCGCCGCGGCTGGACGCGGCTGGTGCCCGAAGGCGTGGGCATGGCGGGATGACGGGTCTCCGGGGTCAGGCCTCCTCGACCACCGCGTAGCCCAGCGCGTCGGCCAGCGCGTACACCGGTTCCTTCAGGTCGCCGTAGAAGGTCACGCGGTGCCAGCCCCAGGTGTCCCACATCGTGAAGAGCTTCTC